>OHAC01002414.1_pt1 | contig 14906 bp, 6 predicted proteins | sample 1577051 | NCBI WGS metagenome assembly OHAC01 (sample SAMEA3541499, study PRJEB24748) | human gut metagenome | biome: human gut; feature: human-associated habitat; material: faeces | place: China | collected 2012 | reverse complement strand
TTGCATGTGTTAAGCACGCCGCCAGCGTTCATCCTGAGCCAGGATCAAACTCTCTAAAAAAGTTTGTCCAGGATCAAAATTTAGCTTGGCTAAAATTCTTATCCCGTTAAATTTACTTTGGTTTTGTTCTTTAAGAACTATATTCTTTTGAACTTTCAAGGATATGTCACTGTTCAGTTATCAAGGTTCTTTGTTTTTCGTTGCTCATCAGCAACTTTTATATCATATCATGTTCGTTTCAGTTTGTCAAGAACTTTTTTAACTTTTTTGAAAAGTTTTTGTTCTCTCGAACTTCTTTCGAGCATCTCCGCCGCAGCTCCCTGCGACGTTGACTATCATATCACCCCTTCCGCGGAATGTCAACACCTTTTTTTGAAATTTTTCATATTTTTTAAACTGTTTATACAATAGCAGAATTGTTCGCACAACTCTAATATTTTTAGCAGGTTCAGGACAGCCGCCAGCTGGCCAGGAACTTGTTCTTCAAAAGGCCGTTTACCAGCTTGCCCCAGCCTAAGGGATAACCGGAGACGCAGAGGAGCTGCCAGCCTTTGGGGCTCTTCGCTTCCTCCGGCTCGATCTCGATGGTCTCTCCTTTCAGATAATGAAGGATTCGCTCATCGTCGGCGGGAAGATCGATCGCATTCCAGTACTGTGCTTTCTTAAGGGAGACAGCCAGAGCCTGAGAGGGCTCAAAGCGGTCTTTGCGGATCTCTCCGAGATAGAGACCGTTCCGAAGGAATACCAGCCCGCGGACAGCAGCGGACTCAGCAGGTACATAGTAGACCTGGCCTTTTCGCACTTCAATACGAGTGAAATCCCAGTCCACGTCGAGATCTTTTGCGAAATCGAAGAAGGGTGTCAGCTCTTTAGAGAACTTTTTCGCAGAATCGCTCTGTTTTTCTTTCCGTTTCTTCTTTCCCTTTTTCACTCTTCTGGTTTCTTTCTGTACATCTTTTAAAGTATCTTCTTTTACAGTTAGAATCGTTTCATTCCGAAACGCTCCTTCTTCCCCTGTGCAAAAGTACATTTCAGGAAGCTTCCCATTCTCATCTTTTTTCCCGAGAAGAGCGAGGAAGTGGCCTTCTCCTCCCATGCGGTGCGGCCAGATCCGGGCGCAGTTTGTGAGAGAAGCCTTCTGCTCTTCCGTCAGACTGTCAAAAACGTCCTCATCCCAGAGTTCTGCCGGGAGCCATTCTTTTTCAATAAGTTCCGGACGGCCGGGGGCAAAGCCCTCATAGCGGTTCGGAATCGGGAGAATTTCAAATTCCGGGCGCTCTTTCATAAGAAAGGAAATCATCTGCTCATTTTCTTCCGGGGAGAACGTACAGGTCGAATAGAGAAGCATGCCACCGGGACGGAGCATATCGGCAGCCCGGAGAATGATTTCTTTCTGCATCCGGGCACATTCCAACGGTTTTTCCGGTTTCCAGGCTTTGGCTGTGTCCGGATCTTTCCGGAACATGCCTTCTCCGGAACAGGGTGCATCCACCAGGATCTTATCAAAAAATTCCGGGAAGTTTTCCGCTAGTTTGGCCGGGACTTCGTTGAGAATCAGGGAGTTGGGGATGCCGAAGACCTCCACATTTTTCAGGAGAGCCCGGGCCCGGGGGCCGCTGATGTCGTTTGCCGCCAGAAGGCCTTTGCCGTGAAGTTTCGCACCGAGCTCCGTAGCCTTGCCGCCGGGGGCCGCGCAGAGATCCAGAACCTTATCGCCGGGATTCACCGGAAGGATGTTTGCCGGTGTCATGGCACTTGGCTCCTGGAGATAATATAATCCACTATAATAAAAGGGATGGCGGGACGGACGGTCATTTTCTCCATAATAAAAACCATTATCTACCCAGGGGATCGGTGTCAATTCAAACGGTGCCAGTTTTTCAAACTCCTCCGGCGTGATCTTATCCCGATTGATACGAAGACCGAACTTTCGCGGAAGTTCATAGCCTTCACGAAAAGCCGGATACTCTTCTTTCAGGATTTTTTTCATTTTTTCTTCAAAAGCCGGGGGCAGTGCAAACATAGCGTCGTTCCTTTCTCTTCCTGGTGCCTACGAATTACTCTGCTGCAAAGCAACTCACGCAATTCTATGGCCATTCAACAAAATAATACATTCATTATATCCCATTCCCGGATTTCTGTCACCGGGAAATATAAAAAGGGCTGCCCAAAGCAGCCAGGCAGCCCGTAAATTCAATATAATTTTTTCTCTGCGTCTTCTTTTGCCGCGAAGGGACCGGGCAGGACACCAGCTCCACGATGACCACCGAAATAATCCATGTCAAACTGAATCGGCGTTCCGTCAGGATTTTCAAAAGGTTCTTCCGGCTCAAAGGCTTTTCCCAGAACTTCCGTATTGATCATACGGCTGGAAAAACCGCCGAGTACCTCGTAGAGATTAGTCTCCAACATATAGTTTCCATCTCTTTCCACGAGATCTACCTTGACTTTTTCAGAAACGGTCAGGCCATTTTTCTCATGCTCCCAGGCTTTGGCTCCATTCAAATAGACGTTTCCCTCGCTCCAGACCGGGAGATGACCCTCGTGAGCGGGATAGAGTTTTGCCATATCCGCAGGTTTGGAGAAATCAAACTGAGCGATCCATTCCTCATAAGTGGGATAACCGTCAAAGACCCAGGTACCGGCTTTCCGATTCTCGGTGTCAAAGCCTTCGGAAGAATCGCGGATTGTCACAAAATCCTCAGGCGGCCATTTCTGGACAAAAATATTATTATAGAAACGATCGTCCCCGTGGAGAATCGTCATAAAGCCCATGACCTCCGTGCGGTGAGGAATGTGGTATGGCGTATAACGGGGCCCGGTGCCGTCTCCCACGCAGGTGAGGGCGCCGCAGATCAGGTTATGTACCATAGCAACTCCCTGAGTGGCAAAACGAAGGCTCGCATCAGAGAGCAGGATATTGTTGTCGATGAGAGTCGGGCCGTGGCCTACCTCTACGAAGATATCCTGGGACATCATGCCGCCCTTCAACTGTTTGGCGAAAGCCGGGCGCTGGTTGTCATGAAGAAGGTTCTGTGAAAGGCGTGTGCCCTGGGCTTCCCAGTCGCACCAGATTCCCATGGTACAATGATGGATATGGTTTCTCCGCATGACCACATCAATAGCCGCATGCATCTTGATACCTGCGATCTCCGCTCCTCCAAGCTCCATCATATTGTTGATGTGATGGATGTGGTTGTCCTCAATGAGGCTGAACACACCGCCCATCCGGCCGATGATACCGCCCTGCTCACAGTGGTGGATGTTGTTCCGACGGATGATGTGGCTTCCCACCTTTTCTTTCAGCCAGCCATGATACTGGCCACGGCAGACTGCATCACGTTCCATCTGAGTCGGACTCTTTACATATTTATAGGTGAAATAATGGTTATTGTCCGGATCCAGATATTTTCCAAGGGAAACGCCCGCGCATTTGCTGTTGGAGATCTCGCAGTCCTCAATGATCCAGCCTTTACTCCAGTGCGGGCCGATCATACCATCCTGATAAGCTGCCGGCGGTGCCCAGGTGGTAGCTGCCTTTGTCACTACGAAGCCGCTGACTGTGATATAGCCCACACCGGTTTTTGACGGCAGAAAGCACTCCCGGCGCACGTTGATCTCTACATTTTCCTCATTGGGATTTTTCCCCTGGAAATTGGCATAAATCACGGTTTCATCCTTTTTGGCATCCTGTTCGGTATACCATTTATAGATAGATTCCTCCGGAACCCAGCTGCACTCGTAAACTTCGCCTTTCATGCATTCTTCCAGAGTGGCTGTCTCATAGAGCGCCCGATCGTTGAGATACACACATCCCGTATGTTTATCTGCTTTGGCAAAATACCAGTCTCCATATACCAGCGTGGTATACGGATTGTAAGTTCCAAAAAGACTGTTCGCCACACGGCAGACCCAGACATTCTCCTTGTATGGCGTCCAGGACTGGATTCTTTCCGCACCAGTAATAACTGCTCCCAGATGTTCTGTGCTCCGGTAACTGATCCTGGCTTCCTCTGTTCCTGCATAGATCGGATCCACATACTCCCGGTAAACGCCCGGAGAAACCAGAACTTCATCACCCGGTCTTGCAATCTTTGCCGCATCGTTGATGCGGCGGAACGGTCTTTCCTTTGTACCGTCTCCGTCACGGCCAATGCTGCCGTTTACATAAATTTTCATGTATAAAACCTCCTTGCATACAGCTATGCTCATTTTATCATCAAAGCAATGTGAATTCTTCAAATTCTTTCCCTACACTGCTGTTTCCGATCCATACCCGGAATGTTCCCGGCTCGCTGCCAACCGTCCCATCACCCCGCAGAAAGCGGAGCATGGTTTCATCGATGCGGAACGTTTCTCTTCTGCTTTCTCCCGGTTCCAGCGTAACTTTCCGGAACCCTTTCAGTTCCTTCACCGGCCGTACCACACTGGCAAAGACATCCTGGATATAGAGCTGCAGTGTTTCCGTTCCCTGGCGGGTTCCTTTGTTGGTCACTGTCACACTGGCTTCCAGACTGCCGTCTGCAGAAAGGGTATCTGCTGTCAGTTCCGGTGCGGAGATTTCAAATTCCGTATAGCTCAGACCATAACCGAAAGGATAGAGAGGCTCATTCGGAATATCGAGATAACGGGAACGGAAATGATCCGTACAGCCCTCAAAGTCCCCTCTTCCAGTGGAATAAGCATTGTAATAGACCGGCACCTGGCCCACGCAATACGGAAAGCTCATAGGCAGTTTTCCGGAAGGATTTTCTTTTCCGGTCAGCACATCAATAATGGCATGACCGCCTTCCGTACCGGGAAGCCATACCTCCAGAATGGCTTTCGCCAGGCGGCTGACCTTTCGAAGATCCAGAGGCCGGCCGTTAAAAAGGACGACTGCCACATTGGGATTTACCCGTACAACCTCTTCCAGAAGTTCCAGCTGGATCTCGGGAATCTCGATATTCGCCTTACTGGCTGCTTCTCCGGATTCCTTGAAATGTTCGCCAAGAGGCATGATCACCAGATCGGCTTCTGCCGCTGCCTTCAAGGCTTTCTCTTTCATCTGTCTGCATTCTTCTTCCGAAGGCTCTTCCTCGACTTCAAGACGAAGCTGTGCCGTTCCGAAGCCCGGTGTCAGCACCGGACATCCCTGTAAATAAACCGTACGATCAGAAGCAAAGACTTCCTCTGCTGCTTCCCGAATCGTCACACTGTCTTTTGCGTCCCCGGTGATAGCCCAGCTGCTCAGCATCTCTTTCCGGTCTGTATAAGGTCCGATAAAGGCAATTTTTTTCTCTGTATCCACCGGCAGGATCCCGTCGTTTTTCAGAAGAACAAAGGATCTTACTGCCGCTTTTCTGGCTGTCTTCCGGTGTTCCTGGCAGAGGAAGAGTTCCTTCTCTTTTTCTTCATCCGCATCTTTGTATGGATTTTCGAAGAGTCCCAGTCTGTTTTTCAGTTCCAGGATCCGCATCACGCTTTCATCCAGGAGTTCTTCTTTCAGAACGCCTTTCTGGATCAAATCTGCCACATGATCCAGATATGTAGTCGTCATCATATCAATATCCACACCGGCACGAAGGGCATTTTCTGCGGCTTTCTCCCCATTCTCACTGTAGCCGTGGGCGATGGTTTCTTTAATGGCAGCAAAATCAGAGATCAGAACACCATCAAATCCAAGCTCTCCACGGAGAATATCTCTCATCAGATGATGGTTTGTGGATGCCGGGATTCCGTCAATGGTGTTAAAGGACGTCATGACCATACCAGCTCCGGCATCGATGCCTGCCTGATACCCTTTCAGATAAAATTCCTGAAAGGTATGGCTGTCCATGCTTACCGTGTTATAATCCCGGCCTGCCTCTGCTCCTCCATAACCTGCAAAGTGCTTGACACAGGCGCAGATTTTTCCAGGCGCTTTCATATCAGAACCCTGGAAGCCTTCCACCTGGGCTTTCACAAAACAGGAACTGAGATACGGATCCTCTCCGAAAGATTCCACCACTCTTCCCCATCTGGGGTCCCGCACCAGGTCTGCCATGGGAGAAAAAGCCACATGGAGACCTGCAGCCGTCGCTTCTTTTGCCGCGATCTCCGAACCTTCTTTTGTAAGCTCCGGCTCAAAGGTAGCCGCCTGAGCCAGCGGAGCCGGAAAAATGGTCTTCATTCCATGGATCACATCCATCATAAAAAGCAGAGGGATATGGTGTGGCTGATGCTCCATATATTCTTTCTGGATCTTTTTACTAAGTTCCGCTCCCTGAAGTCCCAGAACAGAACCTGTCAGAGCCCCGTTTTCATCGGAAAGATTCAAGCCGCTGTCCGGCCCTGTAATAAATTTTTTTCCTTCTTCCACATAATAATAACCAATGATCTGAAAAAGCTGTCCTACCTTCTCCTCCAGGGACATCTCTTTCAGCAAGGCTTCCAGCTGCTGTTTTTCCATGGATTTTCCTCCTTGTTATTTCTCGATATACACCATTCCTGTGATTCCAGACTCACTGGTTGGCACCGGTTTGATTCCCATCATCTCCATCATAGGATCGGGATGCTGAGACATTTCCCGCTCCAGCGTGGTCGCCACTTCAATGCGAAGTTCATTTTCGCCCTCTTTCACCAGACTGCTGAGGTCATAACGGTACGGAGCCGCAATCTGGATCCCGGCGCTGACGCCGTTCACAAAAACTTCCACGCCCTCGGCGGCTTTGCTGATCTCCAGAAGAAGGCCCTCACCTTTTTTACAGCTAATCGTATTTTCATAGCGGACAAAGCCGGAAAACAGAGGTTCTTCCTCCGCCAGGTGATCCGGCAGAGTAACCGTTTTTTCCTTCTGGAAGGCCGGATAGTCGATGCTCCGGCAGAGACTCCGCTTCCAGTTTGCAGCAAGAGGCTGTTTTTCCCCAGAGAGAACCAGCGGCTCAGAAAGTGTCTCTTCGGTCTCATCAAAAATAACAACCAGCGGCTTCAGCGGCTCGATCGTTACAGAAAAGAGGGTTCCGTCCTCTGTCTCCTTCGCGGAAAGGCTCTCCAGACGGTTCTCCCAGGGATTATAGGCATAGCAATCCCCTTTCTTTTCCATGTAAATCTCGCCGGTGTAATCCGCATGGTCTTCATTTACAAAAAGATAACGATCGGTTTCTTCTTTATAATGAAGGTAATGAAGTCTCCGGTTTGCCGGTGTGATCCTTACTTCCCGCACCTTCGTTTTTTCCAGTGCCGGGAGCAGTTCCGGAAGTGCCAAGCAGATTCCTCTGCGGATCTCTTCCGGAAGCGCCATTCCCTCGCAGCAGTTCTCCGGATAGTCTTCTATAAAAAATACCTGACCGCCCTTTTTCAGGAATTCCGCAATTCCATCCGCCGCGGCTTTTGGAATGTAGTTATATTTCGGAACGATCAGAATCTGATATTCCTGGGTATTCACTTTCAATGTGCTGCCGATCTCTGTCCGGTAAGACTCTCTCTCTGCAAATACATCTGACGGGATAAAGTCATATTCGATCTGTGCTTCTGCCAGAAGCCGTGCCGGCTCCTGCATCATCATACAGTCACTGCACCAGTCAGACTCTCCCTGATAAAGGATCGCTGCCGGAGCGATATGCGTTCCTCCACTGATCAGTTCACACATCCGGTTGGCATATTTCATCAGGCTTCCGAAATGGCGGTACTGCGGATTGTTTCCGTGAGCATAAAAATGCGGCGGACAGTCCGGATCCGGAAAGTCCTTAGCAGAAAAAGCATGGGGAACATAATGGTTTACTCCGCGTACAAGGAAATGGTCCAGAAGGAACTTTTCCAATTGAACGCCTTCGGACCAGCCGTAGGCTCCGAAGATCTCGCACATGGAGCGGCCTTTTTTCAGGGGCTCGATGGCAGCCGCGGAGGAAGCCAGTTTGCCCAGGACATAATGATAGAAATGACCATCCCGTATCTGGAATGAATTGCCCGGAAGTTCCTCGCCCTGGGGCAGTACCTGGCCGCCAATGTCATCAATACCTGACATATCCTCCCCCGCCAGTCCTCGGAAATAGTGCCCCAGACTACTGCCGGTGCGGCTGTGCTGGTTGTTGTCCTCGATAAGGTGCCCGATGTACTCCACGCCACGCTCCCGGCACCAGTTTCCGAGCTGGAAGGAGAAATCTTTCCGCACGGCTTTCGTCACGGTGTCCATATAGTCGTAGCGGACTCTCGCCAGAAGCTTCCCGTCAAAAGGCTGCTCCCAGATCAGCGGCAGGAATTTGTGATAATTTTCTCCCCAGCGTTCTTTCAATTCCGCCTCCACTTCCCGGCTCCAGGGCTGATCCTCAATCTCATAGATCTTTTTTCCCATCTCATAGAGATGACCATTTCCGATTTCCGGTTCATCAGAGAAAAAACCGGCGATCGTCGTTCCAAAATCTGCTGCGTAATGCTGATAATGCGGTTCATAGACTGTATCGATAAGAACACGGCAGCTCTCCTCATCCATCATATTGATATAATCCCTGTGCGGACCTCGGTTTCTCGTAAGGATACAGAATTTAAGCTGCCATTTTCCTTCCGGAACCGGAAATACGATCTTCCCGGAAGGGATCTGTCCGGAAAGGTCCAGAATATCGGCTTCCGTTTTTCCGCCTTCCCGGACCGCAGTCACACCGATCAGCTGATCATCATCAAAAAGCTTCCATTCCTGTCCCTGAAGCATGTGCTGTTCCATCTGATTCGGTTCCCAGGGAGCGGCTTTCTGATAGTTATCCAAAGAAACCTCCATGTCTATACCGCTTTTCGGACAATCCAGACTCCGGACAGTCAGACTCTGCCGTCTCAGTTTCCCATCTGCATTTTTCAGTGCGCCGTTGGCATAGCCTGTGGGAAAATGACTGTCGTCCAGAATCCAGACCTTCATGTTCCGTTTTCTGGCTTCATCTAGGATCACATCCATATCCTGCCACCATTTTTCCCCGACAAAATCCGGATGTGGCCGGCTCTCCACACAGACAGCCCCGATGTTGCTCTCTGCAATGACTTTCATATATTCCCGAAGGACTTCTTCTGTTTCTCCATGCTGCCAGAAAAAGGGGAAAATATAATTTCCGCCCTCTCCCGCCAGCAGTTTTCTGATCTTCTGATCCATAATGGATATCCTCCCTTTTTCTACAGTTTACTCCTTTACAGCTCCCATGGTAATACCCTTTACGAAATATTTCTGAAGGAACGGATAGATCACCAGCACAGGAAGAATACCAACCACTGCGATCGCCATACGGACAGTAGTCGTCGGCAAAGTTCCGATACCGGTAATTCCCATCTGAGAAGCATTTTTTGCCAGGTACTGCACATTCTCATTGATCTGATTCAACAGGATCTGAATCGTATAATAATCACTTCCACCTCTCTGGCTCAGGTAATAAAGACCATTGTTCCAGTCATTCCAGTAAAGAAGACCTGTCATAAGGCCAATGGTGGCCAGGATCGGTGTGGAAAGCGGAAGTACGATCTGGAAAAAAATCTTGATCTCCCCGGCTCCATCAATCCGGGCAGCCTCAATCAGCGAGGCGGGAATACTGAACCTGAAATAGTTTTTCACCAAGATAACATTGAAGGCATTCATCATCAGTCCCGGAAAGATCAGCGCCCACATGGTATTCCGGATATGGAAGATCTGACTCCAGGTATAATAGCTTGCTACGATACCACCGGAAAACAACATGGTGAAAACACACATAAAATTCAGGAGCCGATGCCCCGGCAGAGTCGTATCTGAAAGAGCATAGGCAAAACCCGTTGTGACACAAAGGCTTAAAAGGGTACCAAGAACAGTCACTACAACTGTCATCAGATACGCATGCCCGATGGATTTCCACGAAGAAGCAATGTAATTGTATGCCTCCAGACTCCATTTTGCCGGCCAGAAGCTGAAACCGTTGACCGTCGCCCACTGATTATCCGTAAAAGAAGCAATGATCAACAGAATAAAGGGGAGCAAAGCCAAAGCAGCAAAAAGGATCATGACTGCATTTGCCAGCAGATTCCATTTGGATGATTCTTTCATTCTTCTTTCCCTCCTTAGAACAAAGCATTTTCTTCACTGTATTTCCGTACCAGTGCATTGGCCACAACGACAAACAGGAAGCCAACGATGGACTGGAAGACACTGGCTGCGGAAGACATGCCATAATCGGCATTTTTCATCAACGCATTGTATACATAAACATCGATGGTCTGAGTCACGTTATAGAGAGCGCCGGAATTTTTCGGGATCTGGTAAAAAAGACCGAAATCAGAAGCAAAAATACGACCTACAGACAGGATCAGCATGGTGATGACCGTCGGTTTTAAAAGAGGAAGCGTGATATCTGTGATCTGTTTCCACTTTGTCGCACCGTCGATACGGGCTGCTTCATAATAATCCTGGCTGATCCCCACAATGCTGGAAAGATAGATGATCATGGAATAACCGGTTCCCTTCCAGATGTTGCAAAAAGTCAGGATAAAAGGCCAGTATTTCTGTTCCTGATACCAGTTGATTGGTTTCATGCCAAGTGTTTTCAGCACGGAATTGATCAGGCCGGTATCTGCTGCCAGAAGCGTATATACCAGATAGCTCACCACAACCCAGCTCATCAGATAGGGAAGCAGGATCACACTCTGATAAAAACGGGTGGCCGCATAATTTTTTACCTCATTTAGAAGGATAGCCGCCGCAATGGAGATCACCGTTCCCAGAATGATAAAGGTCACATTGTAAAGGATCGTATTCCGGATGATCGTCCATGTGGTAATGGATTTAAAAAGAAATTTAAAATTGTCCAGTCCGCACCAGTCACTTCCCCAAAAGCCTTTGCTGACATTCAGTTTCTTGAAGGCAATGGTGATGCCGAACATGGGAATGTAATTGTTGCAGATCATGTAGATGATACCCGGAAGGGCCAGAAGATACATGGGCAATACCCGTTTCCAGCGGATTTTAATCTTTTTCTTTCCTACCGTGCGTGTGCCTGCTGCCATAATAAAGTCCTCCTGTATAAAAAATGGTAGCTTGTCTGCAAACTTGAATGCACAGAAGCGATTAGAAAAAGGATGTGAGTGAAGAACCGTCCAACCCACATCCTTTCTGTTTCATTCATTCTTTATCTCATGCAAGTCTGCTGACATGCTGGAGCGTTAAGTGCTTATTCTCGATTCATACTCTTTATCAGCCTGCCTGCTCTGCCAGCCATGCATCCAGCTGGCTCTGTTTCTCAGCGATGACTTTATCAATACCTGCCGCATTCAGATTCTCCAGGAATTTTGGAAGGACATCTGCCGGATCCTGCGCACCTGCTGCGATGATACCGCTGTACTGGGCAACCACTGCATCAATGGCTGTCACTTCTGTAGCAACAGACTCACTGTTGAATACGAAGCCCAGAGTCTTAGAAATCCTCTCTTCCGGAAGATTTTCATTAAACTCCTCAGCCATGGTGTAGTAATCCAGGGTCATCGGAGAATAAACAGCTACATTTAATTTGTCTCCATATACATGAAGCGGCATCGTATACGGACTGTTGGCTGCATCCACACCATCTGCGTAACGGATCACTGCCTGACCCGGTCTCTCGCCCTGCTCTTCAACCACATAGCTGACGCCCTCCAGTCCATTGGTCAGCATATTGGCAAGACCGTTGTCTGCATAGAGGTAATTGAGGAACTGGAAGGTCTTCTCCGGATTCTCACAAGTGGAAGGAATGGACCACATCGTACTCTGGTACATACTGGTCTCCGCGTAAGCTGGTACCAGTTCAATCTTTGCCATCTCATAGCCACAGTCTCTGGAAAGGTTTGCTGTCATATCTGTTTCTGTGCTGTTAAAAGTTCCCAGATAATAGCCCGACTGGATCTGAACGGTGTTTGCATCCGTATTGGTCGCTGCATCCGGTGAATAATAACCGGCCTGAGCCCAGGCATACATCGTATCCGCATATTCTTTATAAGAATCCAGAGCGTACATATTCTGCACGGTCAGATCATCATCCAGACCGCCTCCTGCCAGGATTCCGGTAGAATTAGAGGAACCAAGATTATCTACTTCATGAACATAGCCATAAAAGTCTGAATTGGAAGCTGTTCCGGCTACACAATAATAACCATCTCCATATTTCTCTTTATAAGCAGCGAAAAGCTTTTCAAGATCATCCAGAGTATAAGTTTTATCCTCAACAAAATTGATACCCAACTCATCTACCATATCTTTTCTTGCGTAAAAGCCATAGGAACGAGCCTGTTTTTCTTCAGAAGGAATGGCATAAAGCTTGCCATTATAATAACCACCAGCCATAGCTCTTCCTTCCGCTTTCTCAATATCCGCTCCATACTGAACGTAAAGCTCATCCAATTCCATGAAAGCTCCTTTATCTACCCAGCTTCCAAGGCTACTGAATATCGTACTTGCCAGATCCAGCTTGTCACCGGAAGTGATCATGAGGTTCTGCTGAGATGTCAGATCAAAAAAAGAAATCGGATACAGAGTTACCTTTACTCCCAATTCCGGCTCCACGATCTCATTTACTGCATTTTCCACATCCAGAAGACCGGAGGGTTCGGCTCCCAAAGTCGGGATTGCCATCACGATCTCATACGGTTCCTCATCTGCTTTTGCCCCCAGAGACACTCCTGCTGCTGCGGACAATACAGTTGTCAGTGCCAGGACAGATGCCAATACTTTTTTCTTCATCATACGTTCCTCCCTTGAACTTGATTCCGTGTTTTTTGATGGCCTAATTATATGAAATCCGACGTTTTTCCGCTTGCAAAATCCCGACTTTTTTCAGCACTTTTTCTCTGTCTGCTGACAAAATCCCAACATAGGCTGGCACTATTTCAACTTTTTGCCAGTTCTTTCTTGTATTCCGTCGGCGTTTTGCCCGTATATTTCTTGAAAACCTTCGTGAAATAGGAATAATTGCTATATCCGAGTTTAGAAGCGATATAACTCACCGTCAGATTTTCCTGCTTCATGAGTTCTTCTGCCAGTGCCATCTTTTTCTCTGTAACAAAATCCACTACCCCCATCTGATAGCGCTTCTTGAACAGCCGGGTGAGATGCGTAGGGCTTACGCAGGCCTCCGCTGCCACTTCTTCCAGACTCAGGTTCTCTGTGAGATGCTGTATGATGTAAAACTCAGCCAGTTCCACGGCATCCTTCGTCTTTGGACTATCGCCAATGATCTTTTCTGCAGTCCGGCTCACGGAAGGTTCTGTTTTTTCACGTTTTACACTTGCCGGCTCTCTGGTTTTCCGAATCTTTTTCACAGCCTTTCTCAGGCATTCTTCCACTTCTTCCGTTTCTGCCGGCTTCAGGATATAATCCAGACAGCCCATCTGAATGGCCTGTTTTGCAAAGGAAAACTCTGCATGACAGGTGAGAAAAATACATTCCAGTTCCGGGTTTCGCTCCTTTGCCCAGCGGACCAGTTCCACACCACTCCGAAGAGGCATCTCAATATCACAAAGCAGGACATCGATCTCCTGTTTATTCATGATATTCACTGCCTGGGCATAACTGTTGGCTGTAAATACCTCATCAAAATCCAGTTTTTTCCACTCCATATCATCCACAAGGCCCTGAATCGCCAGGATCTCATCATCAACGATCAAAAGATTCATCTTGCACCTCCATCGGAATCTCTATAAATACCTGAGTTCCTTCTCCTGGCTGGCTTGTAATGTGGAAAGTACAGTTCTCTCCATACATTAGTTCCAGCCGTCTTCGACAGTTCCAGAGACCAATATGTTTTCCTGTTTCATTTTCTACGATCTCCCCCTTTTGAAGCTGCTTCAGAAGTTCCGGTTCCATGCCGTTACCTGTATCGCAGACGGAGATCCGAAGCCGTTTTTCCATTACACAGGCAATAACAATGATCTCCACCTCTTCCTCCAGTGTCAGAGCATGCTTCACGACATTTTCCACGAAATTGATGATCAGAAGGGAGGGGATCCGGGCATTTTCCGCCTCCTCAAAAATGTAATTCAGATAGGTAAAAGCGTTTGGATAGCGAATTTTCTGGATTTCCAGATAGTCCTCCACACCCTTCATCTCATCCATAAGATTCACCATCCCACTGGTATGCCAGAGGGTAAAACGAAGATAGTTCGCCAGATATTTCGTAAAGCGCCTGGTATTTTCCAGATTCCCGGTTTTGGTCAGACTGAAAATCGTATTCAGACAGTTCAGGATAAAATGAGGGTTGACCTGAAGCCGGAGGTTTATGGCCTCAATCTCCTGTTTTTCCAGCTCCTGCTCGTAGACTTGGATTTTCAGATGATCCAGCTGATCCGCCATGGCGTTAAACCTGTGAATCATCTGGGTCGCCTCCTGATTCTCTCCCTCCTCCTGAATCCGGAAATCCCGGTCGTTCTCCTCAAGCCGCCGCATGGCCTCGTTGATGCGCCGGGTGGGCAGAAGCATCTTGATATAGACCACATAGAGAAGGATGGGAATCGCCAGAACATATACCAGAAGCAGGAAGCTTAAGAGCCTGGACTGAGCCGGAGTCTGGCTCAAGAACACCTTCCGGCTGATTTCGGCCGTGAGATAACAGCCGCTCTTTTTCGAAGCGCCCGACACCTGATTTTTCCCTGATTCTGCATTTTCCTGAAAACGCACCTCGCCCGCCAGCTCCTCACTTAACTGTTCCTGGATCTGCTTCTCAATATCACTGAGATTGATCAGAGAACCACAGATAAAATCTTTTGTCGTCGGAAGAATATGACCCAGCCATTTTTCTCCCACCAGCTCGCAAATTTGCCATTTATAAGTCTTATCCTCCCGAACCACCTCCTGCACTTCATCCAGCAGCGTGGCCCGGAGCGCAGACCAGTTCTTTTTTGATGCCAGCTGGCTGCTGTCGATTCTAGTCTGCCAGAAAAAATAGGCGTCCGCTTCTACGCTGTTTCGCACACGGGCA
>OHAC01002410.1_pt1 | contig 14923 bp, 13 predicted proteins | sample 1577051 | NCBI WGS metagenome assembly OHAC01 (sample SAMEA3541499, study PRJEB24748) | human gut metagenome | biome: human gut; feature: human-associated habitat; material: faeces | place: China | collected 2012 | reverse complement strand
ACCAGAGTTTCTGCACATGTCATCCACGAGCCGTGACGTTGCAGCGCTAGCGCTCAACAAACTCCTGGATCTCCGCGAGCAAACGCTTTGCCTCCTGGCGACCCTGAATATACAGATCGAGCAGCTTTACTGGATCATGCTCGACATGGCCGACCTCGACCGGCTTTTGCGGAGAGATGACCAGCGCGCGGCCCTCGCGCTCATACTTCCACAGGTGCATGCGCTGGAGGTTATAGCGGTCGTGGCGCGTCTCGATAGCCTCGAGCAGGTAGGGGTAGTCGGCATAGCGGGCGCGCGCGGCAGGCATAAACTCGTAGGGCTTTTTCTCGTACGAGCGGTCCTGCGTGACAATGACAACCGCGCGCTCGAAGCCGGCCTCCTCCAGCACATGCTCGATAGGAACCGAATCGGCTACGCCGCCGTCGACGTATTTGTGCCCGTCAATCTCGACCGGCGGCGTCACCAGCGGCAACGAGGTCGAGGCACGCACGCAATCGATATCGAGCATGGCGTTTTTGACGGGCAGGTAGGCAGCGGTGCCGAATAACATGTCCGTCGCGACAGCATACATTTCGATGGGGCTCGCGTCGAAGGTCTCGTTATCGAAGGGGTCTAGGCGATCCTGCACGTCGTTGAAAATAAAGTCGTAGCCGACGATGGAACCCGTGGACGCAAACGATGCGGCGCCCATGAAGCGGTTGTCGTTGCAGAAAGCCAGGTTGATGCGGTTGGCACGGCCGATCTGGTGCGACTTGTAGTTCACGCCGTTGAGAGCGCCGGCCGATACGCCATATACCGCCGGAATCTCGACACCGGCCTCCATGAGGACGTCGAGCACGCCCGCGGTAAACTGCCCGCGAAAACTACCGCCCTCCAGGACGAGCGCGACCTTGCCAGCATTTTTCGCCTTATCTTCTATAGTCATGATGACCTCCTACCGTTGCGTTTTGGCTTTCTTCTACCCAGTTTTGCAGAGGAGAGCGCGCAGGTTTTGGAGTTGAGAAGGACGGGGCGGTCGGCGGGAAAGCGCGTCCCGGTCTCAGAGCAAATTCCGGGTCGCAGTTTCCGCTGAGCCCGCCAACCGGAAAATGAATCCCATTCCGAGCTTAGATTTCGGGATGTAGTTTCCACTTGAGGCGTCATCCGGAAACTACGTCCCAGTCTGAGCGCGGATTCCGGGATGAACTTTCCGCCAACAACCCATTCGGAAAATGCATCCCATTCTGAGCCGATATTCTGGGACACAGTTTCCGTTGGACGACCGCTGGGAAAGCGCGTCCCACTCTGCGTCACTGAGGCTTTTTCTTTACGCTCGCGCCCTGCACAGAGTTCGATTCTCCGCGGTATCTGTAAGTAATAAAAAGGCAGGTAGAGACGCTTCTCTACCTGCTTGTAACTATTGGTGGAGGCGCGGAGAATCGAACTCCGGTCCACGAAAGCCCCCTGATTGGCATCTCCAAGCTCAGTCGCTGGTTTTGTCTCGGACGCTTTGCGCGCAGCGACACGCTCGCGACGTCCTAACCGGTTCGATCTTAGCCCGCGCCATACCGATTACGTGCGCAGGAGCATTCCCCTAAAATGACGTCGCGCCGGTGTCGGGGAAATCACCGGGTTGACGCGCCGCTATAAACTAAGCAGCGAGAGCCATAGGCTCAAAAGAAGAGTTGTTGTCAATTCAATTTGACGGTACCCCTGTTTAACGAGGCGAGGAGACCTCGGCTTGCTTCCTCTCTCAGAGCTATCGTGTCGAAACCAGTCGCCCCCGAATGTTGGGAAAGTCTGGATGGTATCGGGCCTGCAAACACCCGATAACCGTCGACTTTTCAAGGAACATACGGGGCGAGCCCCGCTTGTGGAGTGTTATCTTACCACGTTCTGAAAGCGGACAGCTGTTCTATGCACGAGCTGTGAAGACCCCAATGTGCGCCGCACTTCGCACTTTTGTTACCGATCGCGTCACGTATATTTTCGCCAAGCAAAATTGACCCGTAGAAAGGACCGTTATGGATACCAAGCAGCAACTCGTCAATGCCCTCGCAGGCCTGGGCTCAACCATTACCGAAGCTATGGATGTCATCGAGGGCTTTGTCCCCTGCGGACATCCCGCCCTCACGGTATCGAACGCACTCGTCGCGCTGGACGTTGACGATGATGCAGCGCTCACTCAGCAGCTTGAGACCGTCGAGGGCTTTATCGACCACGTGAGTGAGAACCGCGGCGTGGCCGCCTACCACGGTATCGAGGTCGAGCTCGCGGGTCCCAAGGCCGATCTGTTCGCAGCAATCCGCGAGGTAGGCGCCCTTATGCAGACCGCAGGCGTCAAGAACACCCAGGTCAACGAGTGGGTCTACCGCAGTCTGGCAGCACTCGACAGCTCCAACGAAAAGGCAGCCGAGCAGCTCGCAGAAAGTCCCACCATCAAGGCCGAGCTTTTGTAAATAGCAGACGCGGGTCCCTTGGCGCATCGTCGTCCAAGAGGCCCGCAAACAGTTCGCGTCAACCGATAGCCGCGCCGCCGCGTTCGGCCAAAGCAAGAATCGGCATCATTTGACGAGGTGTCTTTGCTGCAAGATCGGCATGTTCGAGCAGCTTGCGATCGTTGGTCACCAAGTAATCGACCTGCGCGCGCTTGCACGCGGCGAGCACCAAGTTGTCTTCGTAATCGCGATGGAGCGCTAAGTATTTGTCGGCCAGCCAAAGGTCCGACGCATCTGCACCCACGGCCGTGGCGTTTTCGGTCATGTTCCGAACAAACGCCAACGCCGCATCGCCAATTGCACGGGCAGATGCCTCGTCGAGCGCTCCCCCGCTGGCAAGAACGCTGCGCTTCAGTTCGTGCTGTACAACATACAGTACGTCCTTAGCGATATGCACCGGAAAGAACAGCAACGCCCCCGATTCCGTCGCCCGCCCAATAAACGCACGCGCGGCAAGCGACTCGGCATGGTCGACGCAAAACGAATCGACCCATACGTTGGCGTCCACCATTATTTTGAGGGGAGCCCCGCTCACAGGATCATCCCCTTTTGGCGATAGCGCTCGTCCATGGCTTCGGAATAGATTGTGTCCCAATCGCGATCGTCGGATACGGGCAACGTAGCGATGCCCAGGTCCGCGTAAAGCTGATCCGCCACCGCCCATGATGCGGCGAATGGCGTATCGGGCGCGACGGTCTGCTGCCGGTCGTCGACGGCCGCAAGCACTTCCTCGCACTGCCCGCCACCCTGCGCGACCTTGGCCACCACCTTTTTGATGAGCTCGGGCAGTGACCCGCCCGAAAGCCGCAGTACCTCCTCGGCACGATTCTTGACCTGGCGATCTACGCGAACATTCACCTGCGCCATGCCGCTAACAGCACCCACGGCGATCCCGCTCCCTTCAATTGCTAGCTCTGCTAGCCACACTATATAGAGAAGCTAGCACATGGTCAAACGCAAAAGGCCTGCGCCCGGACGACACCGATGCCGTCTGGGCGCAGGCCAGATAACGTGGGCGAACACGTCTGCTAACGCAGGTAAGCCTTCGCGTTGCTCAGGCTGTAGGCAATCGTTGAGCCGTTGTGCAGCAGTGACGACGTCTGCGGAGTGATCATGCCGGTAATGCCCAGCGCCAGGAGCGCCGAGTTGGTGAGCATCACCTTGGAATACGAACTCGTCAGACGATCGATAAGCCCCTGACTCATACGGCGCAGGCGCACGATCGCGGCAAGATCCGTATCGGTCAGGATGATGTCGGCAACCTCCTTGGCGATGTCGCTTCCGCCACCCATCGCCAAGCCCACGTCGGCCAAACCGAGCGCCGGCGAATCGTTGACACCGTCGCCCACCATGGCAACGTGGCGCCCCTCGCGCTTAATCCGCTCCACATAGGCGTACTTGTCCTCGGGCAGCAGTTCGGCCTTAAACTCGTCGACGCCCGCCTCGCGCGCGATGCGCTCGGCCGTGCGCTCGGAGTCGCCCGTAAGCATAACGACATGCTTGACGCCCAGCGCATGCAGGTCGGCGATGGCCTCACGGACCCCGGGCTTGAGCGGATCCTCGATACCGAGCACGCCGACGACCTTGCCATCGACCGCCAGATACAGCGGTGACAGGCCCTGCATCTGAGACTCAATGCGCTCCTTAATGTCGGAATCGAGCTGCGCGCTCTCGTCCTCAAACACAAAGTGTGCCGAGCCGATAATCGCGCGACGCCCTTCAATGGACGAAGCGATGCCGTGCGCCACGATGTACTCGACGGCAGCATGGCGCTCGCGGTGCTCGAGCCCGCGCTCGCGTGCCGCATTGACCACGGCACGCGCCACCGGATGCGGAAAATGCTCCTCCAAGCAAGCGGAAAGGCGCAGGACCTCGTCCTCGCTCCAGCCATCGGTGGTGAGCACGCAGGCAAGACGCGGCTGCGCCTCGGTAAGCGTGCCGGTCTTGTCAAACACAATGGTGTCGGCCTTGGCAAACGACTCAAAGTACTTCGCGCCCTTGACCATGACGCCCATCTTGGCAGCATCGCTCATAGCGGTCATGACGGCAACGGAACCCGTGAGCTTGAGTGCGCACGAGTAGTCGACCATCAGTGCCGCCGAGGTCTTGATGAGGCTGCGGGTAGTAAGCGCAACCAGGCCCGCGAGCAAGAAGTTCCACGGGACGATCTTGTTGGCAAGGTCCTCCATATGCGACTGGCCCTCGGACTTGAGCGAGTCGGCCGTCTGCACGAGCGAGACGATTGAGCGCAGTTTGGTTTGCGCCGTATTGGCGCGCACGCGCACCAAGATGCTGCCGTCTTCCACGACGGTGCCGGCGAACACGTCGTCGCCTGCGCTACGCTCGACGGCCAGCGGCTCGCCGGTCAGGGTCGCTTGGTTGACCATAGCGCTCCCCTGCTCGACAACACCGTCGATGCAAATGGACATGCCAGTGCGCACGGCTACCAAGTCGCCGGGCTCGAGCTCGGTGGCGGCAACGCTTACCTCGGTGTCACCGACCACTTTTTGTGCCTTATCGGGCACGTCGAGCAGCGAGTTGATGAGCTCGTTTTCGCTCATGGCGCGCGTGTAGTCCTCGAGCAATTCGCCCACGTTGAGCAGGAACATCGTCTGGCCGGCGGTATCGACGTCGCGTTTGACAAACGAGATACCAATGGCCGAAGCATCGAGCACGGGAACGGTCAGGCGCGGCTGCGCGAGCTCACGGAGGGCGGCGCGCAAAAATGCCATGTAACCGGCCACGACAAACACAGCACGCAGAGGCGTCGGCAAGAACCAGCGGCGCGCGTAGTGGGCGCCGATAAGTGTGGCAAGATCCATGACGAGCTTGTGCTTGCGTGGCTCAAGCTGCATCACGTAACCCGTCTTTGCGTCGGCGATGGCCTGAGCGTCGAGCGCACCGACGGCGGCCAGCACGGCATCGCGGCGCGACTCGTCGTATTCGAGTGCCATCTGGCCAATGCGGCCGTAGACGCGCACCTTGTGCACGCCGTCGATGTCGCCGCCAAGCTTAAGAAGTGCATCGAGATCGCTCTCTGGCACAGGACCCGCCAATTGAAGACGGGTCCTGCCGGGGATCTCGCTAATAATCGAGAATCTCATAGTTTGTGCCTGGGAGCGTTACTCGGCTGCCTCGTCAGCAGCGGCCTCGCTCTGGGTGATGTAAGCAGCCTCGGCAACCATGTCGTCGACATTAGCCTTGGCCTGCTCGACCATGTCCTGGTAGCCGTTCTTGATGCGCATGCCGCACGCGATACCCTGCACGCAGGCGTTCTTTACCGGAGCGCTGGTAAGCAGCTTGATGCCGGCCGTGCCAAGCAGAAAACCGCCACCGACAAGCAGGGTATTGAACGTCGACTTCTTCATGTTGCTTCTCCTTTTTGCCGCATTGGACGCGGCATGGTGCTTCAGCACCCGAGTAAACAAGTTTGCTCGAGCACGCTTTTGAAATATCTCAATTTTATCTAACTATCTAGGTCAGCCATGGCTAACCTTTTGAAAATTAACGATGCGGAGTAACCGATTGTCAATGTGAGAAAGGGACTGTCCCTTTGCCCCTTCTTACAACTGCCAGGTAGCTGCTTCCTTTTGCAGCGCCACCATGCGGGCGAATTCTCCACCTGCCGCCTTGAGCTGCGCCGGAGTGCCCTGCTCGGCAACCACACCATCCTTGAGTACAACGATCTTATCGGCATTTTCCACCGTGCGCATACGGTGGGCAATAACGATAACCGTCTTACCTGCAAGCAGACGGGAGAGCGCCTGCTGAACCACGGTCTCGTTCTCCACATCCAAGCTCGCCGTCGCCTCGTCCAACAGCACGATAGGCGCGTCTTTGAGCAGCGCACGGGCGATAGAGATGCGCTGGCGCTCACCGCCGGACAGCTTGGAGCCGTTCTCGCCGATCATGGTGTCATAGCCCTGCGGCATGCGGCTCACAAACTCGTCGCAGTTGGCGGCACGCGCGGCAGCAAGCACTTCCTCATCGGTGGCATCGCGACGACCAAGACGGATGTTTCCCATCACCGTGTCGTCAAAGAGCAGCACGTCTTGGAACACAATGGCGTAGTCGCGCAGCAGCGCCTCGGGATCCACGCTCGCAACATCCACGCCGCCCACGGTGACCGTGCCTTCGGTGGCGTCCCAAAAGCGCGCGGCCAGGCGGCTCACCGTGGACTTACCGGAGCCCGAAGGACCGACCAGTGCCGTGACCTCGCCTTCCTTGGCGGTAAAGCTCACATCGGTAAGAACTTTCTCGCCGGCGCGGCCGTCCTCGCCCGCACCATAGCCAAATGCCACGTGATCGAACACCACATCGTGGCCTACGGGCTCAAACTGCTCGCTGCCCCGCGCCACGGGCTCTTCCATGATGGAACGCATGCGCTTGGCCGACGACTCGGCGGCAAACAGCTCGGACATCAGCATCAGCGCCTGATCAAAGGGCGCATAGATGCGGCTCACCATAAGCAGGAAGGCAAACATCATCAAAAAGTCGACCTGGCCGGAGGCGACCATCGCAGCGCCCGTGACCAACGTGGTGGCAATCCCCAGGCGCAGGATGGCAAAGGCGGAGTTGACCAAAAGCCCATTGGCGAGCTCGCCCTTGGTGGTCTCGCGCTCCTCGGCATCGATCACGGCGTTGAGCCCCTCAAGATAATGAGTCTCCTGGTTAGTGGCGCGGATCTCGCGCACGCAGTCGAGCGTCTCCTGGATCGCCTCGGTAACCTTGACCTTCTCGGCACGCACATGGTCGAACACCGGGGTCATGGGGCCGCGTGTCAGATACAGCACGGCAAAGGCCACGGGCACGCTCCAAAACGCCGCGATCGCCAGCTGCCAGCAAAAGAACAGCGACGCCACGAACACAATAGCGCTTGCGATGATGGCACCCCAAAGCTCTCCCAGCACGTGGCTGTAGGCGTGCTCCATGGCCTGGACGTCGCCCATGATGGTCTCGGTTAAATCGGCCAGATCACGACGGCCAAAAAACGACAGCGGCAGCTTGCGCAAGCGCTCGGCAATCTCCATACGCTGCTTGCCGCACTCCTCGTAAAAGATGCAGTAGGTGTAGTAATACTGCTGCCAGTTAGAGGCAAAGAGCAACACGAAAAAGACCAGGAGGCCGCCCACAATCGGCAGGGCATCCGGCAGGTCGGCACCGGTGGCGAGATGTTCGACAAAACCAGCCATGACCAGGAACAAAAAGCCCATGCCGGCCATGGTCACAAGATTGGTGAGCGTGGTCCAGAAAATGCCGCGTTTTACGCCGGCGACACCTTTATCGGATAGGAAATACTTCTTTTGGAATGAGGCGAACATTTAGGCCTCGCCTCCCTTCGCGACGGCGACATCCGCGGTCGCTGCAGTGATTTTCCAGCTCGCGGCCTGTTCGTATTCGGCCCACATCTTGGCGTACAGGCCTTTTTGGGACAGCAGCTCGGCATGGGTGCCAGTCTCCTGCACGCTACCTTGGTTGAGCACCACGATCTTGTCGGCCCCCACCACGGTCGAAAGCCGGTGCGCGATCATAATGACTGTGCGACCCGCCGCCAGTTTGCTAAAGGCGCGCTGGATGAGCGCCTCGTTCTCGGGGTCGGCAAAGGCTGTGGCCTCGTCGAGCACCACGATGGGCGCGTCCTTAAGGATTGCGCGGGCGAGCGCCACGCGCTGGACCTCGCCGCCCGAAAGGTACGCCCCGCCGGCGCCGAGCATGGTGTCGATGCCCTGCGGGAGCTTGGCCACGATATCGTCGCACTGGGCCGCGGAGAGGGCCGCGCGCACTTCGTCGTCAGTGGCCGTAGGCTTGGAGGCGCGCACGTTATCGGCAAGTGTTTGGCGGAACAGCTGGTTGGTCTGAAACACAAAGGCGACCTGGTCCATGAGCTCGTGCGGATCCATGTCGCGAACGTCTACGCCGCCCACGAGCACACGACCCAAGGAAACATCCCAAAAACGCGGGATCAGGCTTGCGCAGGTCGACTTACCGCCGCCCGAGGGACCAACCAACGCAAGGGTGCTACCTGCGGGAACGCTAAAGCTCACATGATCGACGGCAGGCACCTCGGCGCCCTCGTAGGTAAAGCTCACGTCCTCAAAGCGTACATCGCTGCCAGCGGGGTGCTTGGGTTGAGCGGGCACGGAGAGCTGCTTGGAATCCATAACGCTTCGGATGCGAGCCAGCGAATCAGCACTCATCTGAGACGCCTCGCCCACAAACATAAGCTTGGTCATGGCCGTCGGCACCACGGCCGAAAAGATCGCGTAAAACGTAAAATTGACCATAAAGTGCGCGAAGTCCGTCTCGCCCGGCGCCAGCAGCAGCGCCACAGGCAAAAGAAATGCCACAAGGCCGTTGAGCGCAGTAAGGTTGAGCACCTGCGGACCCCGGCAAAACGTACCCGCATAGTTTTGCGCCATATCGGCGTATTCGGCGATCGCATCGTGGAACGCCTTAAAGGAGTAGACCGTCTGCTGGAATACCTTGACCACGGGGATGCCGCGTACGTATTCGGTGCCGGTCTTGTTCATCTTGACCAGCGCGCCCATGTAAGCCTTCATAAACTCGGCGCCCTTGCCGCTCATCATGGTGGCCATGGCGCAAAACGAAACGACGACCGAGATTAAGCATGCCGCGCCCAAACGCCAATCGAGGGCAAATAGCAGCACAAGCAGGCCCACGACCATGGCGGTGGCACCGGCGATATCGGGCAGCATGTGCGCGAGCAGCGTCTCGGTGGAGGCGGCACAGCCGTCTACGATACGGCGCAGCTCACCGGTGGCGTGCGTGTCAAAGTAGCCGAGCGGCAGCTTAAGCAGATGCTCGCTCGTAGCCTTGCGGATATTGGATGCGCAGCGAAACGCGGACAGGTGCGTGCACATGAGTCCCACGAAATAGACCACGATGCTTGCCAGGGCAAAACCAACAGCCCACCAACCATACATCGCGATGTCGGCGGCCTCGCTCCAGTTGGGCGCCACGGCAATCAGGTCTCGCGCAACAAGCCAGATGCACACGTACGGGCCAAAGCTCAACAGCTGCGAGAACGCCGAGAGGGCCATGCCCAAATACGTTAGGAATTTACGGTCACCGGCATATGCAAGTAGCTCGCCGATGCCGCCGCCTTCCTTTTTTGATCCCTTTGCCATGAGATTCCTTTCTAACGGCTTGAGAGTTAACCGTAAGAAACTTATCATGGGCGTGTTAGCCAAGACACACAATCGAGGCAGGCGTGGACGTTTCTGCAAAGGAAGGGGACGCTTTTGAAAATGCGGCGGGCAGCAACCGATATAACCGAGCTCTACGCACCGCAGTTTGAGCAGTTTGGTCTGCAGCTTTCCGGCAAGGGCGCCGTCTTTACCGGTGAGGTGACAAACGATCGGGCGCACGGACGCGCATGGATCATGCCCCTCTCCCCTGCCTGCATCGTCATGGAGCATTACATTACCCCGATGCACGATATGTACCTGGCCGAATACACACCCGAACCGTACGCGTGCGTGAGCGAGGTCAGCGCGCCCACGCTCATGTGCATGCCCGAAGCCGGCATAACGCCTGCGAACCTTAAACCCCTGCATGGACCGTGGCCAAACAATGCTGTGTGCAGCTTTATCCAAGATAACTGTGGCGAGGAGTTAAGCCCACTGTTTGCAGGGCGGCTCTATCACTCGCGCTCGGTGCTCTTTTTGCCTGGATATTTTGACGAACTGGAGTACCGCTATCCCACCGAGTTCGCAGGGGTCTTTGAGGCGTTTGCCGAGCCATGGCACGAGGAGGCGACGTCTGCCATCTGCCACACGTTGCGCAGGATTAACGAGGACCGCGCCCGCACCGTAGGCGGACACGTCTATATGCAAGGCATCGTGGAGACCATGGTCGCGGAGCTCGCCTGTTCGCGCGCGGCCCACAAGCAGGCGCGGCAGGCGGCAGACACACGCGTCAGCATAACCATTGCCGAAGAAGCAACGGCAATGATTGAGCGCGCGCTCGACAAGGGCAAACGTGTGGGTATCAACGAGGTGGCCGAGAGGCTCTACACAAGCCGCTCCAAGCTATGCGCCACCTTTAAGGCCCAAACTAGCGAGTCCCTGGGCGCCTACATTCGCAGACGCCGTATGGAGCGAGCACAGGACCTTTTGGCCGATAGCGCGCTCACGATAGCGCAGGTGGCAGAGCGTCTAGGCTACCCTCAGCAGGCTGCCTTCGCCCAAGCCTTCAAGCAACACACCGGCACCACCCCCACCGCTTGGCGCTCCCAACATATATAAAGAATGAAGGCGCCAACGGCACCCTCATTCACCAAATTCAATCCAGCGCGCCTGACCCGAACGGCTGTGTCGTCGCGGAACCCGGGAGCCCCGGCAGGGCGGGTGCTTGCTCAAAATGAGTTCCGCACGCAAAGAAGGCCACTTAATGTGGCCTTCGTCTTGCGCAGGACTGTTCGAAATTTTGAGGAAGCACCCGCCCTGCCGGGGCTCCCGGGTTCCCGCTTACGAGAGCGACGTTCTCAGCAACTCGTTGAAGAGCTTCGGGTTGCCCTTGCCGCGGCTTGCCTTCATGCACTGGCCCACCAAAAAGCCGATGACCTTCTGGTTGCCGTCGCGGTACTGCTGTGCCTGATCGGCACAGTTAACCAGCACCTCGTCCACAATCGGCTGCAGCGCGCCGGCATCGCTCACCTGACGCATGCCGCGCTCGTCGACGATCTTGTTGGGGTCGTCGCCGGTCTGGGCCATGGCCTCAAAGACCTCGTGCGCCTGGTTGGAGCTAATGGCATCGGTCACCAGCAGCTTGGCCAGCGCTGCCACCTGAGCCGGCGCGATGCCGGACTCGGCGAGCGACACGCCTGCACCCTTAAGGTAGGCGATCATCTCGTTCACCAGCAAGTTTGCAACCGTCTGGGCCTCCTTGCCGGCCATACCGGCAGCAGCGGCCTCAAAGAAGTCGGCAAACTCGGGGTCGCCGGCAATCTGCTCGGCGTCGGCCGTCTTAATGCCAAAGTCGGCCTCAAAACGGGCGCGCTTGGCATCGGGCAGCTCGGGAATCTCGCAACGGCAGCGGTCGATAAACTCGTCGTCCAGATCGAACGGCGCCAGGTCGGGATCGGGGAACAGACGATAGTCGTCTGCCGTTTCCTTCACACGCATGACCACGGTGCGCTTGCGGCTGGGCTCCCAGTGGCGGGTCTCCTGATAGATGATGCCGCCCTCCTCGAGCACCTCGGCCTGGCGGCAAATCTCGTAGGCAAGGCCGTCGTGCAGACTCTTAAACGAGTTGAGGTTCTTGAGCTCGGTCTTGGTGCCCAACTTGGTCTCGCCACGGCGACGCAGCGACACGTTGCCGTCGCAGCGCATGGAGCCCTTCTCCATGGAGCAGTCCGAAATGCCCAGCGTCACAAAGATGCGACGGAGCTTCTCCATAAACAGGCGAGCCTCCTCGGGTGTGCGCAGATCGGGCTCAGTCACGAGCTCAATCAAAGGCGTACCGCAGCGGTTGTAGTCGACGAGCGACTCGGCAGCGGCGGTAATGCGGCCCTCGGCGCCACCCACGTGCACCATCTTGGCGGCGTCCTCCTCCATGTGGATGCGCAGGATGCGGATGGGCACCGTGTAGGAACCGTCCTCGCGGCGCTCGGGCATCTGCAGGTTGGAGGCATCGTAGCTGGCCAGATGGCCGGCGCGCTGATTGCCCTCGCGCATCGTGGAGGACATGGACGTAGACAGACCCTCGGCATTGGCTGAGGCGCTCGCCAGGCTCTGGGCCTCGGCCTCGCCAAACGCGCAGTCGGGGCGTTCGGCGGCACCGCGACCGGTCACGTCCAGATTCAGATGACCGTACATGGCAAAAGCGACCGGACCCTGCGTGGTCTGGAAGTTCTTGGCCATATCGGGATAGAAGTAGTGCTTGCGGTAGAACATCGAGTGGCGCTGGATCTCGCAGTTGGTGGCGAGACCGGCCTTGACGATGCTCTCGATGGCGCGCTTGTTGGGCACCGGCAGCGCACCGGGCAGGCCCAGGCACACCGGGCACACGTTGGCGTTGGGCTCGTCATCGTGGCTGAGCTTGCAGTTGCAGAACATCTTGGTATCGAGTGCGGTGAGCTCGGTATGGATCTCCAGGCCGATCACGGCCTCCCAATCCTGCAGGACCTCGGAAAGCTCCTTCATTACAGCTCGCCTCCCTTCCCGGCAAAATCGGGCGCGACGGAAAGTGCGGGCGCACCCGTGGCGGCATCGGCAAAGCCGCGCTCCAGGGCGCGGGCAAACGTGAGCAGCTGACGGTCCTTAAAGGCAGGTCCCACCAGCTGGGCAGAAACGGGCAGCTGAGTATCCTCGCCCAGGCCCAGCGGCACCGAGATACCGCCGTTGCCGCAAATGTTGAGCGAAATGGTGTACAGGTCGGACAGGTACATCTGCGTGGGGTCGCTGATCTCGCCAAACTTAAAGGCCGTGCGCGGCGAGGCGGGCATGAGGATGGTGTCTACCTTGGCATACGCGGCGTCGTAGTCCTGCGTGATGAGCGTGCGGGCCTTTTGCGCAGCGTAGTAGTACTTGTCGTACACGCCCGAGCTCAGCAGGTAGGCGCCGAGCATCTGACGGCGCTTGGCCTCGGCGCCAAAGCCGTGGGCGCGCGAGAGCGAACTCTGGTCGGACAGGTTGGCGCAGCCCTCCTCCTGATAGCCGTAGCGAATGCCATCGAAGCGGGCCAGGTTGGAGAACGCCTCGGCCGGGCCGATGACGTAGTAGGCGGCGATGGCGGCATCCAGGTGCGGCAGGTCGACCTCGACCAGCTCGGCGCCCTGGTTCTGCAGCTCCTGGGCGGCACGCTCAACAGCGGCCTTGACCTCGGGCGTCAGGCCCTCGGCCTCCATAAACGCGGGGATGATGCCCACGCGCTTGCCCTCGATGTTGTCGTTGAGGTGCTCGGTAAAGTCGACGGCGCAATCCTGGTTGGTGCAGTCGTACGGATCGTGGCCCGCACCGGTAAGCGCGTTCATGGCCAGTGCGACATCCTCGACCGTGCGGCCAAAGGGGCCCACCTGGTCGAGCGACGAGCCAAAGGCGACCACGCCGTAACGGCTCACGGCGCCATACGTGGGCTTAAAGCCCACCACGCCGCACAGCGACGCCGGCTGGCGAATGGAGCCGCCGGTATCCGAGCCCAGCGAGAGCGCGACCTCGCCCGCGGCGACGGCAGCAGCAGAGCCGCCCGAAGAGCCGCCGGGCACGCGCTCGGTATCCCAGGGATTGTTGGTACGGTGGAACGCCGAGCTCTCGGTAGAGCTACCAAAGGCAAACTCATCCATGTTGGCCTTGCCCATGGGCAGGCAGCCGGCATCGAGCATGCGCTGGACGCAGGTGGCGGTGTAGACGCTCTGGTAGTCCCCGAGCATGCGGGAAGCGCAGGTGGTGCGCGTGCCCACGAGGTTCATGTTGTCCTTGATGGCCAGCGGCACGCCCGCGAGCGGGGGCAGCGGCTTGCCTGCGGCACGGTCGGCATCCACGCGCGCGGCGGCCTCGAGCGCAAGCTCGGGCGCCACCTGCAGGAATGCCTGGACCCCGCCCTCGCGCGCCTCGATGGCGGCAAGGGAGGCCTGGGCCACCTCGGTAGCGGTAAAGTCGCCGGCGGCAACGCCCGCAGCGATCTGGGCGGCGGTAAGGGAATCGAAGCTCTGCGCCATTACTCGCTCTCCCCCTCTCCCAAAATGGACGGCACGCGGAAGTAGCGGTCGCGCGCGCTGCCGGCGTTTTCGAGCGCAACGTCGAGCGGCAGGTCGCGCTCGGGCTCGCGCAGGTCATCGCCCATCACGTTGGACAGGCTTCCGATGGGATGGAACGTGGGCTCCACGTCGGGCAAGTCATATTGCAGGACGGGCTCGAGCATCTGGACGGCGTCGTTCATGTAGGACGTCATCTGGGTGAGCTCGTCATCGGTCAGTGCGATCTTTGCGTACTCGGCGATGCCTCGCACGTCTTTCTCGCTGAGTGCCATAGGCGCTCCCTTCCGCATAACAGTTAAACCGCTCTAGTATACAGGGCAACGCCGCTTGGAGCAGGTGCTTTACCCAAATGCAGCGAAAACGTAACGAGGGCGGCGGTTGGCAGGCTGCGGGCCGGCGGTTCTTCAGCGAAACCGCACCGTCCATAGCGAAAACCGTCTCGCCCACAACGAAAACCGTCCTGCCCACAGCGATAACCATCACAACATTCGACACTTTTCGTCAAAATCGAGATTTTCATCGAATGTTGTGACGGTTTGGAAGTCCCGGCCACCACAAAGGTGCCTGTCCCCATTGTGGTGGTTCTGGAGAATGTCTTATGCCGAGGCCTTGGCCTTGCGGCGCTTGCGGACCGCGTGGATCACGATGTCCAGCAGCAACAGCACAATGGCCACGACCACGATGAGCACGGCAAACTCGCGCTTGCCCCAGTGGCGGCCGGCCAGCG
>OHAC01002394.1_pt1 | contig 14957 bp, 11 predicted proteins | sample 1577051 | NCBI WGS metagenome assembly OHAC01 (sample SAMEA3541499, study PRJEB24748) | human gut metagenome | biome: human gut; feature: human-associated habitat; material: faeces | place: China | collected 2012 | reverse complement strand
GAACATAAATCAGTAGATGAGTTGTTCAGGGAGGTATTCAGATGTTAGGAAAATTATTGAAGTATGAGTTGAAATCGACCAGCAGGCTGATGGGTGTGCTGTATCTAGCTGTTTTGATCGTGGCAGCGATAGTTGGATTCCTTGCCAGAGGAACTATCTGGCAGGCGACACAGGGGAATGCAATTGCAGTTGTAGTCAGCGGCCTGATTTATACACTATTGATCATGACACTGATGATCGTGACGGTTGTTATGATCCTTCAGCGATTTTATAAAAATCTGCTGAAAGGAGAAGGTTATCTGATGCATACCCTTCCGGTTCCTACATGGATGCTGGTTGCATCTAAAACCATCAGTTCTCTGATCTGGGTTTTGCTGAGTATCATAACATTGATCGTATCTGTGTTTGTACTTGTGCTGACCAGTGTGGCTGGCAGTGGAAATCTGTTTGCACTTGACTGGTGTTCCCTTCCATGGGGAGATTTCTTCAAATTTTTTCAGGAAAGTGCGGGAGAAATCATTCTGACCATTGTAACTGCGGTGATTCAGATTGTTCGTATCATTCTGCTGGTTTATACGGCTATGGCAATCGGTGCTGCTGCAAAGAGACATAAAGTATTTTACAGTGTGCTGACCTTTATCGTAATTCTGATTATTATTGCGATTATCGGTACGCTGACAAACTTTAATCTGATTGAGATGCTCAGCGGTTCCACGGCAGTGGATAATGCCGGTATCGGAGTTTCTGTTGATGCAGGGAAAAATATGGCCGTAGTCGGATATGTTAAACTTCTGGCGGGACAGTGCATCACCGATGCCATTTACAGTGTCATCTTCTTCTTTGTGACGACATGGTTTTTGAAAAATAAATTAAATTTGGAGTAAAAATGAGATATTTCATACACACTATGATATAATGAGCGTAAGTGAGCCAGAAGCGTGCTTGCACGGTTATGGGGAGCGGCGAATGGCGGTCATGATAGCTGCGAGAGCAGCGTCAAGCACCGAAGGTGCGAATCATGATATAATGAGCGCAAGAGAGTCAGAGGGAGCTTGCTCACTCTTGACGAACGGCGAAATTACTGAGTGATGAAATCACGATATAATGAGCGTAAGTGAGTCAACATGCTTGCATGATTGACAAGTGACGAAAAATGGGAGGAACAGGCTTATGGTATTAGTAAACACAGATTATATATCAGGAAAAGAACTGGAGATGCTTGGAATGGTAAAAGGAAGTACCATTCAGTGCAAAAATATTGGCAGAGATATCGGTGCAAGCTTCAAAAATCTGGTAGGCGGAGAAATGAAAGCCTATACCGAGATGATGAACGAAGCAAGAGATCTGGCGATTCAGCGTATGATAGAAGAAGCCGAAGGACTTGGTGCAGACGCAGTGGTAAATATTCGTTTTGCGACATCAGCTATCATCCAGGGAGCGGCCGAAGTCATTGCATACGGTACGGCTGTCAAATTCGTAAATAAGTAAAAGAGAAAGCAGACAAAGCGGATTGCGAATGTCTGCTTTACAAAAGAATGACCATAATGTAAAGAAAAAACCCATATTTTTCATCAGAGTAAGGCGTTTTAGCCTGCGAGATGAAAAAATATGGGTTTTTTTGAATGAAATTTATCTTTAAAAAAACATGTAAAAAATCTTATTCACAACATCCGGCAAGTCCGATTGCTCCCGGACCGCTATGGCAGCTGATAACACATCCGGTCATGACATATTCATAGTTTTCAAAGCCGAAGCGGATTGCATTTTCTTTCATCCGGTCAAGAGCAACCTGGGAAAGTCCTTTGGAATACATCAGATACAGACATTTTCTGGAAACATCATGTTTCGCAAGATATTCTTCCATATAGGTATCCACAAATTTTTCAATAGAGCCGCGGTATTTCTTGGAGGCAAGAAGTTGCCCGTCCACGATCTCGATCAGTGGTTTCAGACGGAGCAGTGTAGCACCCAGGTATGCAGCATTGGAGACCCGTCCGCCGGCTTTCAGATAGTCCAGATTTCCAGGAATGAAGGAACAGAAGACTTTCTTGTTCCAGGATTCAATTTCATCAGCCAATGCTTTATAGTCAGTGACAGTATCTTTTTTCGCCTGAACGATCTCATATGTTTTTGCAAGATGTGCCGTACAGCCACCGGATACGTTTCTTGTATCGATCAGATAGATATCCTCAAATTCGCGGATAGCAATCTCTGCATTCTGATAAGTAGAAGATGCCAGCGAGGAATAAGCCAGATGCATAATAACGCAGTCCGGATGTTCTTCGCGGATTTGTGTGAAGAAATCAATGTATTCGCCGACATTTACCGCAGAAGTTGTCGGGATTTTTTTTGTCTCATTATGGTATTCGTAAATTTTATCTACGCTGATGGTTCCGTCAGCATAGGAAATGCCATCCATGACAATATGCATGGGAATGACTTTTATATCGTATTTTTTTACAAGGTTTTCCGGAAGATCGGAGCCACTTTCAGTGGAAATAATAATCTCTCTCATTTCAGTTGTATACCTTTCTTGTTGTCTGTTAAAACGACAACATCTAGTTTTCAATACTAGATTACACCTATAAGAGAAGTGTGTCAATAGAAATCAGGGAAAGGTAACCGGCGGATCTGCGAACAGTAACGTGTATGATGTAAAAGAAAGAGTATTTTTGAAGATGAGCAGAAAGGGAGTAAAAGAGGGAAGGAAATGCAAAAAGCAGGCATTGGTACAGTTATTTAAAAAACGATGTACTAGTACAGCGATTTCTAAATAAGTACCACATATAACTTGTCTATTTTCACAATTGCGCAATTCCAAAAGCCTCGGCGTAGCCCGCTACGCCTGCATTTTTGGAATCACACACTTGTAAAAACATCCTGCGTTCTATATGCTACTTATTTCAGAAACACTGTACTAGAAAAGGCTACATCAATACTGTTTTTACAGATATCAATGTAGCCTTAATAACATATACTCTCCAAGGGATTTTTCCTCCTTAATCTTTTGATATGTCTCGTTATACAATTTTTTGATTCAATTTTCTTTTGAGCCTTCCCCGTTACGTTTTCAAATCTCCTTCTATCATGACCTTTTAAATCCGATTCATATCTGAACGTTGCCATCTGAACCTTGATTTTCTGATTTACTATGGTATCTGCCATGTATTCAATTCTGGTATCAGGAAAAACTGCTGATTACTTTAATCTCTGGTGGACTGTACCTCCAACTATGTATTCTAAGATTAAATTAATTCATTTACCTGTCCATTGGTCTGTTCTCCGTTTCAAGAATTTAAATTATGAAAAGAAAATAACTATTTCATTGGACTATACCTCGTTTTCAAAAATTTAAATGATGAAAGATGAATAATTATCTCATTGGACCATACCTCGTTTTCGAAAAATTAAATTGATGGAAAACGAATAACTATTTCATTGGACTGTACCTCTTTCGCTATAATAAATGAAGATAAAATTTAAATGTAGATTGGACCGTACCTCCTATGCTTAGTATCGTTTTTTGAAGTTTAAATTATGTTTCCGGTGGACTGTACCTCTCTTTCTTTAATTTTGTAAGAACTGTAAGTTCTTTATTTGTTGTACTCAATATAACAGATAAAACATGATATGTCAATAGAAAAGTGAAAAAATATTTTAAATAAATAAGAATAGGCAGAAATGAGTGAGATATAATGCTGAGTTATCAGATAATTACGAGCAATAGAGAAAGAAAAAGCATCTGTACATGGAACACAGAGGTACAGATGCTTTGAATCCTTTTTCTTTATTATCAGTCATGCATCAGCTATGCATTCTGTGCTTCCAGGGCAGCACGACAGGCTTTTGCCAGCTGATCTCCGCAGGAAGTAGGACGTCCGGAACAGGAGATGCCGGAAAGTTTTTCTTCTACCTGCTCAACCGTCAGACCCTGCACCAGTTTTGGGATGGCTTTCAGATTACCGTTGCATCCGCCGGTAAATTTGACATCCTTTACAATATGTCCATCCAGCTCAACTTCGATCATTGTGGAACAGGTGCCTTTTGTTTTGTATAAATAACTCATGATAAAATCCTCCTTTTGTGTTTGTGTGTGCTCAGAATTCTTTATAGATTTCGAGCGTGCATGTTTCTTCCATGTTTTATCTCAGTCGAGAAGACTCCCACTTCTGCAAGTGGTGAGTAATAACAAGCCTTTCTCAGTGGGAGTACAATCTCCGACTGAGATAAACGCTCCGCGAGGATGTGCAGTGATTCTGAGAAGAATATGTCAGCTTTCGCTGACCAGAATCACGCACCAAGTCTCACGTGCGTTCGACTTGAAAGTAAAAACTGAGATGAAATCTGATTTCCGGGAAAATTTGATTTCAAGAATTAAGTATAGCATACTTTGAAAAGAGGTGTATAGAAAAAGTTCTTCGTTTATAAAAAGTTCACAAATCGTTTACCGGTTTGTGTATTGTGCGATGACTTATTCAGTGGTAAAATATAGATTATGTTTAGCGGCTTATAGCCGCAAAGAAGGAAAGGTACAGGAGAACTACATGAGTATTATAGAAAAAATTTTTGGAACCCACAGCGAGCGGGAACTGAAATCAGTTTATGCGATCGCGGATAAAATCGAAAGTTATCGTCCTCAGATGCAGGCATTGTCTGATGAGGAGCTGCGTGGTAAAACAAAAGAATATAAAGAAAGACTTGCAAAAGGGGAAACTCTGGACGATCTTCTTCCGGAAGCTTTTGCAACTGTCCGCGAAGCTGCAAAACGTGTGCTTGGCATGGAGCATTACCGGGTACAGCTCATCGGTGGTATCGTTCTTCATCAGGGACGTATCGCAGAGATGAAGACCGGTGAAGGTAAGACACTTGTTTCCACATCTCCGGCATATCTGAATGCACTGGAAGGAAAAGGTGTTCATATCGTTACCGTCAATGATTACCTGGCAAAACGTGATGCTGAATGGATGGGAAAAGTACATGAATTCCTGGGACTGACCGTAGGCGTGGTTCTGAATGATATGGATCATGACGAACGTAAGAAAGCATATGAGTGTGATATTACGTATGTTACCAATAATGAACTTGGTTTCGATTATCTGCGTGACAATATGGTTATCTACAAGGAGCAGCTGGTACAGCGTGATCTGCACTATGCCATCATCGATGAGGTTGACTCTGTATTGATCGATGAGGCACGTACACCGCTGATCATTTCCGGACAGAGCGGCAAATCCACCAAGCTGTATGAGGCATGTGACATTCTGGCAAAACAGATGAAACGCGGTGAGGCAAGTCAGGAATTTTCTAAAATGGATGCCATCATGGGTATTGAGATAGAAGAAACTGGTGATTTCATCGTAAATGAGAAAGATAAAGTCATCAACCTGACACAGGAAGGTGTGGAAAAAGTCGAGAAATTCTTCAAGATTGACAACCTTGCAGATGCTGAGAATCTTGAGATCCAGCACAATATCATCCTTGCACTGCGTGCACATAACCTGATGCACCGTGATCAGGATTATGTAGTTGCGGATGATGAGATCCTGATCGTTGATGAGTTTACCGGACGTATTATGCCGGGACGTCGTTATTCTGACGGACTTCATCAGGCAATTGAGGCAAAAGAGCATGTAAAAGTAAAACGTGAGAGCAAGACGCTTGCAACCATTACATTCCAGAACTTCTTCAATAAATATGCAAAGAAAGCAGGTATGACAGGTACAGCCCTGACAGAGGAAAAAGAGTTCCGTGATATCTACGGCATGGACGTTATCGAGATTCCGACCAACCGTCCGATTGCACGTATCGACAGAGAAGATGCTGTATATAAGACAAAACAGGAGAAATTCGAGGCAGTTGTACAGGAAGTTGTGAAAGCACATGAAACCGGTCAGCCGGTTCTGGTTGGTACGATCACGATCGAGACTTCCGAACTTTTGAGCAGAATGCTGAAAAAAGAAGGTATTCAGCACAGCGTATTAAATGCGAAATTCCATGAACTTGAGGCTGAGATCGTAGCGCAGGCCGGTGTACATGGTGCAGTAACGATCGCAACTAACATGGCAGGCCGTGGTACCGATATCAAACTGGATGATGAGGCAAAAGCAGCCGGTGGTCTGAAAATCATTGGTACCGAGCGTCATGAATCCCGTCGTATTGATAATCAGCTGCGTGGACGTTCCGGTCGACAGGGAGATCCGGGTGAATCCCGTTTCTATATTTCTCTGGAAGATGATCTGATGCGTCTGTTCGGTTCTGAAAAACTGATCAATATGTTCAACGCAATGGGTGTTCCGTATGGTGAGCAGATTGAGCATAAGATGCTTTCCAGTGCAATCGAGAAAGCACAGGAGAAGATCGAGGGTAACAACTTTGGTATTCGTAAAAACCTGTTGGAGTACGATCAGGTTATGAACGATCAGAGAGAGATTATCTACGGCGAGCGCCGTCGTGTCCTGGATGGAGAGAACATGCGCAGTGCCATTTATAAGATGATCACAGACCGTGTGGAAGATACCGTAGATCACTGTGTATCGGATGAAGAAGGTAAAAAGTGGGATGTTCTGGAGTTAAATGAACTGCTGATCCCTGTCATTCCGATGCAGCCGTTAGGGGACGATGAGGTTCAGAGCCTGAACGCAAACGAACTGAAACATATGCTCAAAGAGCGTGCAGTGAAGTTATATGAGGCAAAAGAAGCAGAGTTCCCGGAGGAAGAGATGATCCGTGAGCTGGAGCGTGTCGTTCTGCTGAAAACCATTGATCGTAAGTGGATGGATCATATTGATGATATGGAGATTCTCCGTGAAGGCATCGGTCTTCAGGCATATGGCCAGAGAGATCCGCTGGTTGAGTACAAGATGGCCGGATTTGAAATGTTTGATGAGATGACGGCAAACATTCAGGAAGAAACTATCCGCCTGCTGTTCCATGTAAAAGTAGAGCAGAAGGTTGAACGTGAGGAGGTTGCCAAAGTAACCGGAACAAACAAAGACGATTCCCTGCAGAGAGCACCGAAGACACGGGAAACCAAAAAAGTATATCCAAATGATCCGTGCCCATGCGGAAGCGGTAAGAAATACAAACAGTGCTGCGGAAGAAAGGCATAGGAAGTGTAAAATACTATATGAAATAAAAAAATGGCATCTGAACGATGATATCGTCAGGTGCCATTTTTGGGTGAAAAGATGTTAATTTTGACAGAAAATATCTTTTATATACAGCGAAAATAATTTCGTTATGTCGTGGAGGATTACGGCAAAGGAAACGTTACTTCGACAAGAAAAAGCGTTTTATCTTTCTGCGTAAAAGTCAGGGTTCCATGGTGCATTTTGGCTATTTTTTCCGCACTTTTTAATCCGATACGGTTGCTTTCAATGCCGGTCAGGTCTTTTTTTACTGCATTGGAAAGTATAATCTGGAAAATATCATTTTTCTGAGAAATCTGTAAAGTCACTGGTTCCGATTTATCCCCATATTTCAAAACATTAGAAAACAGATTTTGAAACAACCGCTTCAGGGATGTTTCATCGCCTTCGATCTGTCCGTACAATGGAGCTATGGTTTCTGATGTCTGAAATCCGGCAAGCCGGAGAAAATCCAGATGCTCGGAGAGCATGTGCTGTACATTTTTCAGAGGAATCGGAACCAGAAGAGGGGATTGCGGGGGTTCGTAAACCAGAGAATATTCAAACATGCGGTCGGTCAGCTGCTGGATGTCTTCTGTTTTTTGTAGACAGCGCCGGACATATTCAGATTGTTGCTCTGGATTGCGGCCAAGTGCCAGAATATCCAGATAACCATGTAAAATGGTTAGTGGTGTGCGCAGATCATGGGACATGGCAGTGATGAGGTCCTGATTGGCCCGACGGCTTTCCACTTCCTGCTGTATGTTGGTGTACAGGGTACTGCGCATCTGATCCAGTTCCCGTGCGAGGACACCAAGCTCATCATTTCCCATGGAAGCGATGGGCTGATTTAAATCCCCACCGGACATTTGCAAAATGTGGTCTTTTAGAATGCCGATGTCTTGTACTTTTTTCCGCAAAAACAAAAGTGGCAGTAACAGCAACAGAAAGAGTGCAACTCCGATGGAAAACAGGAACCACGGAATGGTCAGTTTGGAGTTGTGGAAACTGGAGACATACAGTTCGCCGGTTTCGTTTTTAAATTCTACTTCTATCTGAAAATAATCTTCGATTCCGTTCAGAGGTAACACGCTTGCGTAATTACTGTATGTAATCTGAAAGATCATGTTGGTAAAAAAGTTCCAGTTCTTGCTGTGAACGATATCGGCGGTATGCTGTGTACGAAAGTAATGTTCAGACCCACTGTAAATTGCGATGCCAGTGTAAGAATCCAGGCAGTCAAAAAATGGTTTGAACGTTGCCTGCTCCTGCTTATTTTTTTCGGAAGAAGGCAGGTCGTAATTTTTGGCACGTTCTGTGAGCTCTGTCTTAAGAGTCTCGCGGTCCAGATCCATACCTGGAATGTGGCGGGCAATTTTCCATGCACAGGGCATCATATGCCAGGTGAGAGAAAAACCACCAACGGCCAGCATGAAGGAAAGCAGGATCGTGACAAGAAACTGCAGGCGGATCCGTGGAATTTTCCAAAGTGGATTTTTACCACGAAGTGCAGTCAAATGATTTGAGTGGGAACGTTTCTTTTTGAACTTAACTTTCTTTGTCACAGCGATATCCCCTTCCCCAGACAGTTTTAATCAGTGTTGGATTTTTTGGATCATCTTCAATTTTTCGGCGCAGATTTCGGATGTGCACCATGATGACATTGTTTGCTCCATAGTAATACGGTTCGTTCCAGATAGATTCATAAAGGTGCTCTGTGGAGAAAATCTGTCCAGGATGCATCAGAAGCAGGAGCAAAATGGAGTATTCAGTATCTGTTAATTCCACAGGAATACCGTTTTTGGTCACTTCCTGCGTCAGTTCATCCAACTGTAACTGGTGATAAGTGATTTTGTCCGGTTGCGAGGGTTGCGCTGGCTTTCCCAGATACACCTGATATCTGCGGATCATGGCTTTGGCTCGACTTACCAGTTCCGCATAAGAAAAAGGTTTTGCAAGGTAGTCATCGCCGCCGCTGGAAAAACCAAGCGTTTTGTCACTTTCCTGGGTGCGGGCACTTAAGAACAGGATCGGGACGTTTGTGCTCTTGCGTATTTCCAGACAGGTTTGATAACCATTAAGACCAGGCATCATGATGTCCAGAATGATCAGGTCAAAGGTGTTTTCTTTTAACATGCCGAGAGCCTGGGTTCCGCTGGCGGCTTCATGTACCTGAAAACCTTCTCCGGAGAGGAGAATCTGTATGATCTCCCGGATTTCGGGATTATCGTCTGCGATTAAAATGGCTGCTTGTTCCATGATGATAACGAACCTTTCCATATATTTTTGTAAATTAACGTTTATCACTCACATCATAGCATAGTTATGAAGTTGTAGTATGTTTTCTTAAGAAAGATTCAGAAAGAAGTTCGTCTTGCGAACTTTTTCTGGACAAAGAAGCGCAAAACCATTACAATGAAAATTAGGTAAGACCAGCAGACCAAAAAGAGAGTTTGACATAGAGGAGCTGGATCAAAGGAGGATTATTTATGAGTGAACATATAACATATGTGGCAAACGGAGGACAGACTTACCAGCCATGTCAGGATAATGTAAAGGTACCTTTTGTATCTTATGAGAAACCGGCCAAACCGAATCCATTACTGCCTGAGCTGGAGCTGAATCAGGATGCCATTGACAAAGGATATGTACTTCCGTCACAGAAACAGCATTTTCTTCCCGGGGTAACATCCGAGATGATGGACTGGTTCTGGGCAAATATGGAAAAAGGATATTATCTGTGGGCTCCGGGCTCTCACAAGAAATTTACATGGGTAAAGACACCGGTAGAGTACGGTATGGAAGCTTCCGTTCATATGATCTCCGAAGCATGTGAACCGGGCGCAGCTGTATTTGGTGGCGAAGGTGTTGAAATCCACAGACTTGCGTTGAAAGAGTTCTTCCCGTTTACCACATGTCTGAAACATGTGATCTGCGAAGGTGTATACAACGATCTCGGTGAACTGGTGGATTCTACGGTTCATATGTGGGAAGATGTAGAAGGTGGCTGTGTGCATATTACAGCAACCGTACAGAACTCCAAAGTATCTGCACCGCCGGCCTTTATCATTGATATCCTGAAAAAAGATCCGAATGCGAAGATCGTACCGAACTTTCTGACCGAACATGAGGATTTTGAAGCAAGTCAGTGGCCGGTATTTTTACCGAAATTATATGAGTTGTGGAAAAACCATCCGGATCCGTCACAGAATGTACAGTGCTGTCTGGAAGTAGAGAAAACTGCTGAGGGATGGCGTTACATCAAAGAAAATGGTCCGGTTGTATTATAGTTCGATCCGCGCAGTCTGAACGGAGTCTCTGTTTTTTCCATGTAACCTGTGGATATTTGCGGCAGTTAATGTTATAGTAAGCTGTGTGAACAGAGAATGTCTGGAACATTCATTGCAAAATGTAAAAACAGAGACAGGATTGAGATAACGTATGGATAAAAAGAAGAAAAGTGCTGGTTCCAGCTGCGAATACTGTATGAATTACGAATATGATGAGGATTATGAGTACTACGTCTGTACCCAGGATCTGGATCAGGATGAAATGTATCGGTTTATTACCGGGCAGTTCCGGGAATGTCCGTATTATCGTGCAGGAGATGAGTACAGTATTGTAAGAAAGCAGATGTAAACAAGAATCGTGTGCAGATTTGTACACAGAAAAAGAATGAAAAAGAAACGAAAAGTGCAGGAGAACGAGTGGCTCCTGCATTTTTTTGTCTGAGTGTACCGAAAGTTACATAAAAATCAAAAATATATGTAATTTCTTGCCTGAGATGAAATTGTCCGCGAATAAAATGTGAAAAATGTGTGAAAAACACTACCGGATCCGCCATGTTTTGGACTTATGAGATGGTATGAGGTTTGATAAAATGCAGATATCAAGGTTTGGACAAGGAGGACAAGGTAGTTATGAAGATGAAAAAATTACTGACCATTTTACTGGCAGCATCTATCGTAGCAGGAAGTGCACAGGTGCCGGGACTGACCATGCAGGTACAGGCCGCACAGGTGCAGACACAGGAAAATGCCGGAAGTGCAACCGCCACTTATAACGGGAAGACATTCAACCGCGCATCTGCCGCATATCAGGATGGCGATGTAAGCTATGAGGGAATGCCATTGTACAACGGAAATGCAGAGGATCTGGATGATTATGTGAATCTGCTCATGGACGAGATCGGAGTGAATGGCTGGATCAGTATTCTGGCAGGCAAATCTCCGGTTGGTACTTACGCCGATGAGAATGGAGAGAGCAAAACATACAATGTGCCGATTACAGTAAACCGTGCAGCAGACGTAGGTCTGGATGGAGAGACACAGTGGCCGAACCAGCTGGCACAGGCACAGACATGGAATACAGATCTGCTGAAACAGGCAGGATCCGTATACGGAGATGAAATGCGTTCCAAGTATTCTACATCTGCAATCGGAACCACTGCAGTTGGCGGACATACTGCACAGATCGATGCACGTATGAACCCGCTGTCCGGTCGCTATGACGAAGGATACGGCGAGGACGCATTCCTGATCGGTGAGATGGCAGACGCATGGTCTGGCGGAATGGTTGGCGATGAGTCAGATGTTTATATGAAATCCGTACCACTGACAAAACACTGGACCACATATAATTCAGAGTTTTTCCGTTTGCAGGGTGGAAACAATGTAAGTACACGTACTTTCTACGAGTATTATGGCAAAGCGGCAGAAAAACCATTTGAAGATGGAAACATCGCAGGATACATGTCTTCTTACGGAAATATGAACCGCGTGCCGACGACATCTACTTTTATTCATGATTTTGCACAGGAGATCAGCAAAAACGGACTGATCACAGGCTGTGATTTCATGGCTGAGTATGGTTATATTGATGAGCAGTATAAAATGAATGCTTCCGGATTTTCCAACGGATATGACAAGCTGTATTCTTCTTCCCTTCTGGATCGTACCGCATCCATGATTCTGGCTGGTCATATTCAGGGTGGTACAACCGGAATTGCAGATGCAGATATTGCACAGACGATTAAAACAGCAGTAGAGAATCATGTGGAAGGTTTGACAGAGGATGATGTATACAAAGTAGCACGTCCGACAATTGTGACCATGGCACGTTCCGGCGCACTGGATGAACGAGATGAAAACGGTCAGCCGCGTTACTATCCGTATACGGATATCCAGACAGATCATTCTTCCAAAACAAGCCAGGAGACAGAGCTTCAGATGGCTGAAGAGTCTGTGGTATTGCTGAAAAATGAAAATCAGACACTTCCGTTATCCAGTGATTCCAAAGCCGGTGTCTATGGCGTGATGGCAGAAACGATGCAGTACGGACAGTATTCTTCCGAACTGGATGTCAACGATGAGAAATATAATACTTATGTACAGGGCGCAGGCGATAATATACTGGAGGCAGTACAGAGCCAGATTGGCAGCGATAATGTATCTTATTCCACCGGAAACCGCGTGGTTGCGTACAAGACAGCAGGTGGATATATAACAGCCACCGAGGATAAGAACGGTGCACAGCTCACAGTTTCCAACCCGGAAGAGGGCACACAGGCAGCAGATCAGTCTAAGTATTTATTCGAGTATGCAGACTGGGGTCAGGATGCATTCAGCTTACTGTCTCTGGCAAACCAGAAATGGATCAATGCAGGTGTGAAAAACAATTCCCTTCCGGGAAATACAATGGGACTGTATGATGCAACGGTATCCAACAACGGATCTTACAGCATGAAAGCAAGCTCCGGAATGGCAACAGCAGTCAGTAACATGCCGACCTTTATGTCAAAACGTGCAGCGAATGAGGATGGAAATTATTATCTGAAAATGGGTGATAAATACAATGATACTGATTTTTCCACCACTTGGGCACTCAGCGATAAATTAGGCTGGTATCTGCAGACAACAGAGGATGGAAAAATAGAATTAAATGGTGATGCACAGCCGATTCAGGGACCGAACCTTCCGTTCCTTCTCGGAGGAAATCTGGCAACCGGTATCGCAGCATTTGAAAGTGCAGAAGATAAGACACCATATACTTTCAAAGAAGAAACGATAAAAGAGGCTGGTGCGGATTCTGAAGAACTGGCAGCAGATACGGATTATGCCATTGTAGTTATCGGACAGCCGTACAACGGTATTTCCGGTGAAGGTGTTGACCGTAAATATCTGAGCCTCAGTGAAGATCAGATGGATATGGTATCTACCGTTGCTGCAAATTATGCAAAAGCAGGCAAGAAGACAATTGTTATCATCAATACAGAGTATCCGGTAGAGGCAGAAGCTCTGCAGAATGATGAAAATGTATCCGCAATCGTATTTAATGCATTTGGCGGACAGTATGATGCAACAGCACTTGTAAATGTGCTTTACGGTGAGGCAGCACCGACCGGTCGTCTGGTAAGTACCTGGTATAAATCGAAGGATGCACTTCCGGCAATCGACGAGTACTCTGTTCCGAATAACGCAATGGCACTGATCGGACCGGATCTGGTACAGGGCATGACACTGGATGATATTGACGATAATGTAACCGTAGATATGACAGAGACAGATATGGAGCAGAAACATCTGACTTATATGTATGCAGATGATGAAGATGTTACCTATCCGTTTGGATATGGTCTGTCCTACTCTTCCTTTGACTACTCAGGCATGAGTGCAAAAGCAAATGAAGACGGCAGCGTTGATGTATCTGTAACTGTAAAAAATACAGGAAACGTAGATACTTCTGATGTTGTGGAAATCTACGCTTCCAACCCGGATTCTTCCTATGGCAATGCCGTACCTAAGAAAAAACTGGTTGGATTTGAGAAAGTTGCTCTGAAAGCCGGAGAATCCGCAAATGTTGACATTCATGTAGATGCTTCTGCACTGGAAGTATGGGATGTCAATGCAGGTGAATATGTGGTAGAAGGCGGTACTTACCAGCTGTACGCAGCACATTCTTCTGACCTGAATGGAAAGAACGTATTAAACAAAAAAGTAAAAGTAACAGGTAGTGCATTAAGTACTGCAGACGCAACAGAAAAACTGAATGTATGGTCCTCTTCCTTTACTGCATCTGATGTAAAATATGTTGAGTACTCCAAAGGAAATACAGCACAGGCAGCAGCAGATGACAGCAATGAGATGTTCGCTGTTATGGCGAAGAAAGCAGGTGCTTATACAGCACTTCTGAACGTAGATCTGGATCAGGCAAAACAGGCGGTTCTGACCGTTGCTTCCACAGAGGCAGAAAACGGAATCGAACTTCGTCTGGATGCTCCGGATGGAAAACTGATCGGTACTGCAACTTATGGTGCAACAGAAGCCGTTACAAACAAACGTACTGCTGACAATGGTGTGGATGCCGGAACTTACACAGAACTTGGTTATACAACAGCCTCTGCTGATCTGAGCGGTGCATCAGGTGTTCATAACGTATATCTGGTATTTAAAAATGCAAATGCGAGAGTGGAAGGAATCCAGTTTGTAACATCAGGTGTGACGATTCCGGATGGACTTGCAAATGAGGCAGACGAAAATGGAAACTGGAACTATTATATCGATGGTAAAGTTGCCACGGATGCAACCGGCCTTGCTCCAAATGCTTACGGCTGGTGGTATGTAAAGAACGGAAAAGTTGATTTTACTTATACCGGACTTGCATCAAACGACCGGGGATGGTTCATGGTTGTAAACGGCATGGTGGACTTTAGTTATACCGGACTTGTAGCAAATGAGTATGGCTGGTGGTATGTACAGAACGGAAGCATCAACTTTGCTTACACCGGACTGGTTGCAAATGAGTACGGCTGGTGGGATGTACAGAATGGGA
>OHAC01002392.1_pt1 | contig 14967 bp, 10 predicted proteins | sample 1577051 | NCBI WGS metagenome assembly OHAC01 (sample SAMEA3541499, study PRJEB24748) | human gut metagenome | biome: human gut; feature: human-associated habitat; material: faeces | place: China | collected 2012 | reverse complement strand
GCTGATCGTTATGGGCGACATCACAGAAGCGATGAACCGCCACAATAAGAAAAAGTAGGGATAGAAAGTGTTAGAACATATATTAAAAGACGATCCGGTATACAGACAATTAAAAGATGACGTCGAAGATTACTGTGGACCGGTTCTTGTATCAGGATGCACCGATACAGCCAAATGGCATCTGACCAGTCTGATCGGAAATCATAAGAAAAAGCAATTTAAGATCATCATCGTACCAGACGAGAACAAAGCAAGACAATGGGTCGAGGCAAGTCATTTCTTTGGAGAAAAGGTTCAGTATATTCCAGCAAAAGATCCATTGTTTTATACAGCCGATGTTCATGGAAATGCAATCGCAAGAGATCGTATGCTAGCGATCAAGAAGATCGTGGATGACAAATGTGGAACCTTTGTGATGACGATCGATGCGGTGATGGATCAGGTTGTTCCATTAAGTGATATCGAGAATCATAAGATGACGTTCAAAATGGGTGAGGCACTGGAAGAGGCAACGATCGCAGAAGAATTTGTTGCCAGAGGCTACGAAAAAGCACCATTTGTTGAGGCTCCAGGCGAGTTTGCTGTGCGAGGAGGGATCATTGATATTTTCCCATACACACAGGAAAGCCCATATCGTATCGAACTATGGGGAGATGAAATTGATTCGATCCGAAGTTTTGATAAAGAAAGTCAAAGATCCATCGAAGAAGTCGAGACTCTGACCATTTATCCGGCATCAGAGATCATTTTAAACCAGCCAAGAATTGAACATGGTCTTCGAAATATGGAAGAAGATTATGAGAAGTTATCACAGAGATTTAAGAAAGAAAAAAAATATGATCAGGAAGCCCGTCTAAGAAAAGAAATGGACCGTGTTCGTGAGGAATTAAGGGAACTTCATATGTTGATCGGAGTAGAAGGTTACCTCCCATATTTTTATGAAAATACAGAATGCATCTTAGATTATTTTCCAGAAGAAATCATGATCTATCTGGATGAACCAAAACATATCAGAGAACGTGCAGATGCCTTTTATCTGGAATTCTCAGAGAGCATGAAAAGTCGTCTGGAAGGCGGGTACCTTCTGCCTAAACAGGCAAATACGGTAACAGATTACGAGAGTATTTTATATCAGATTGAGAAACATAAGATGCTGTGTTATTCGATCTTATCTGCTGAGATCAATGATTTTAGAATTGCTAGAACCTTATTTATGGATACAAAATCTATTCAGTCTTATAACAACAGTTTTGAGCAGTTAGTCAAAGATCTTACAAAATATCAGAGTAAGGATTACAGGATCGTTGTTGCTTCTCCATCTGTTACAAGAGCGAAACGTCTAAGCAGTGATCTGAGAGAAAATGGCTTGGTTGTGACCTATGATAAGGACTTGAAATACGGAGTGGAAGCAGGGCAGATCGTTGTCACAGCAGGAAAGCTTCTGACAGGAATTGAATATCCGGCAGCCAAATGGGTATTGATCTCAGAGGGAGACATTTTCAAAGGAAGAGAAGAAAAAAAGCGCCGAAAGAAAGAGAAGAAAAAACAAGGAGAAAAGATCCGAAGTTTTGCAGATATCAATATCGGCGATTACGTCGTTCATGAAAAACATGGAGTCGGCATTTACCGCGGTATCGAAAAGATTACAACAGATGGGGTTGAAAAGGACTACATCAGTATTGAATATCAGGGCGGTGATAATTTATTTATTCTAGCATCAGCCTTAGACCAGATCGCAAAATACGCAAGCGCAAATGCAAGAAAGCCGAAACTTCATAAATTAGGTGGAAATGAATGGAAGAAGACGAAAACACGTGTCAAAGGTCAGGTCAAAGATATTGCGGAAGAACTCGTGCAGTTATATGCACTAAGACAGGCAAAAGAAGGATATGTCTATGACAAGGACACTGTATGGCAGAAAGAGTTTGAAGAATTATTTCCATACGATGAAACGCAGGATCAGTTAAATGCGATCGATGATACAAAAAGGGATATGGAAAGCAAGAAGATCATGGACCGACTGATCTGTGGAGATGTCGGGTATGGAAAGACAGAAGTAGCGATCCGTGCAGCATTTAAGGCAGTAGACAATGGAAAGCAGGTGGCATATCTCGTACCAACCACAATCCTTGCACAGCAGCATTACAATACATTTGCACAGAGATTTCATGATTATCCGATCACTGTACGCATGATGTCCAGATTCTGCACAGCAAAAGAGCAGAAAGAGACGATCGAAGGACTCAAAAATGGAACGGTAGATGTCGTGATCGGCACACATCGTTTATTGTCCAAAGACATGCAGTATAAGAATCTGGGACTGCTCGTAATTGATGAAGAACAGCGTTTTGGAGTGACACATAAAGAAAAGATCAAGACAATGAAAAAAGATGTTGATGTCTTATCATTATCTGCTACACCAATCCCAAGAACCCTGCATATGAGTCTGATCGGAATCCGCGACATGAGTGTATTAGAAGAACCACCGCATGATCGAAGAGCGATCCAGACATATGTTATGGAATATAATGAAGAACTGGTCAAAGAAGCGGTCTACCGCGAAATGACACGTGGAGGGCAGGTATATTATGTGTATAACCGCGTTAATAATATCGCAGAAGTGACAGCCGAATTACAGAGATTGCTTCCAGATGCGAAAGTTGCATTTGCACATGGACAGATGAAAGAGCGGGAACTGGAAGAGATCATGATGGGATTTATGAACCATGAGATCGATGTATTGGTATCCACAACGATCATCGAGACAGGATTAGACATTCCGAATGTAAATACAATGATCATTCACGATGCCAACCAGCTTGGGCTGTCCCAGTTGTATCAGTTAAGAGGACGTGTCGGAAGATCGAATCGAAATGCATTTGCATTTTTGATGTACAAAAAGAACACACTGTTAAAAGAAACCGCAGAAAAACGATTACAGGCGATCCGTGAATTTACAGATCTGGGATCCGGTTATAAGATCGCAATGAGAGATCTGGAGATTCGTGGAGCAGGAAATCTTTTGGGACAGGCGCAATCCGGTCATATGGAAGCAGTTGGATACGATCTGTATTGCAAGATGCTGAATGAAGCAGTCTTGAGATTAAAAGGCGAATTAAAAGACGAGGATGAATTTGATACAACACTCGATCTTGATATCAACGCATTTATTCCATCAACGTATGTATATAATGAATATCAAAAACTGGAATTATACAAACGTATTTCATCCATTGAATCCAAAGATGAAATGGAGGATATGACAGATGAGTTGATCGACCGTTTTGGGGAAATGCCGAAAGCAGTCTACAATCTGCTATATGTTGCATATTTGAAATCATTAGCTCATCATGCTTATATGACAGATGTGAAACAAAAAGGAGAAAAAGTCTCATTTGAAATGAAACCAGATGCAGCCGTGGATGTAGAAAAAATCCCAGCGATATTAGAAGAATACAAACGTGAATTATCTTTCCAGGCAGGCAAGAATCCGACGTTTGTACTGGATCTGTCAAAGACAAAGAAAGTGAAGCAGTTAGAAAAGATTGAACATTGTGTGAACTCGCTCAATTCATTGATAATCCGATAAGTTTGTGCTATAATATCGCCAGACATTAGCCTAATATAATCATAATATAAAGGAGAAAATGAAATGAAGAAATTAGCAAAGAAGTTGCTATGTTTAACTGCAGTTCTTGCGTTAACTCTTTCTTTATTTACAGGATGTAAAAGCAAGAATGAGAAGACATTATTTGAATATGCAGGACAAGAAGTAACATTCCAGGAAGCTCATGTATATGCAAGAATCATGCAGTATCAGGCAGAAGCTCAGTACGGAGCATACTTTGGAGACAGCATGTGGTCTATGCAGGTCGGAACAGACAGCAAAGGAAAGAAGATCACAATGCAGCAATCTGTCAAAGACAGCGTTATCAACCAGTTAAAACAGATCAAAGTTTTAGCAGCACACGCAGACGACTACAACGTGAAGTTAACAAAATCTGAGAAGAAACAGATCAAAGAAAGCGTAACTGCCTTCGCAAAAGACTCAACAGGTAAGAAAGTCATGAAGAAGACAGAAGCAGATAAAGATATGATCCAGAAACTGTACGAAGAAAGCACGATCGCAAGTAAAGTTATGCAGGCGATCATCAAGAAAGCAAACGTTACAGTAACAGATGACGAAGCCAAAACTGTCAAAGTCTACAAACTTGTTTTCACAACAAAGACAACAGACAGTAAGACAGGAAAAGAAAAAGACATGACAGCCGCTGAGAAGAAAGATCAGCTAAAGAAAGCAAAATCCGCATTAAAGATGATCAAGAAAGGCCAGAGTATCAGCTCTGTAGCTAAGAAGTTCAGCGTAAATTCTGATAACGAAGAATCCTATACAAAAGGAAAAGCTGCATTAGGAACAAAATTCGAAACAGCAGCAGCAAAACTTAAGAAGAACCAGGTAAGCGGAGTCGTAGAATTAGACGATGCATACGTGATCATCAAGATGTTAAATCCAAACGACACAACAGCAGCTGCATCAAACAAATCCACACTGCTTCAGGAAAAACAGCAGGCAGCATACGAGAAAGTCTACAAGAAGTGGACAAAAGATGCTGACAAGAAGTGGGATGACAAGAAGTCTGTAGATCAGGATCTGTGGAAAGAAGTTAAGTTTAAATATAAAGCTACAACAGCATCTACAGCAGCAACAACAACTACAACAACAGCGGCGAAGAACACAACAACAGCTGCAAAGAACACAACAACAGCTGCAAAGAGTAAATAATTATAAGAAATGAAAAGACCGGAGATAACGGGAATAGTTATCTCCGGTCTTTTTGACTTTCTGTGATCACACAGGCACCGAGTTGTTCATATGTATGAATGCATTTTTCTGAGATTGAAGGATTCGTAATAAGATTGCGACCTTTTCCAAGTTGACAGATGTAGATAAAATCTTTCTTCATAAGTTTGGTTTCATCTGCGAGAAAATAGATTTCAGGAACCATGTGACAGAGCAGGCGTACAATTGATGCCTCAGCCATACTTCCTAAAAAGATATTTCCTTCTTCATCAACAGCATTAACTCCAATAAAAGCACAGTCAAGCTGGAATGAATTCAGATTCGATTCGGCAATCTGACCAGTTGTAGTAAGTGAATTATGACGTATTTCTCCACCCAGAGAAATTAGATGAATATTAGGATATGAACTTAATTCGTAAGAAATATTGACTGCATCTGTAACGATATTTAAGGTGCCAGAATCTTTGAGCATTGTAGCAAACATATGGACTGTTGTTCCAGAGGCAAGGAAAATATGATGTCGATTCTGAATGTAAGGAAGAGCAGCTCTTGCAATAGATTCTTTCAATTCAATATTCTGCGTCATACGCTGATGAAAAGGAAGAGTGGTATCGTGAATCGAAAGAGAAGGAAGTGTTGCACCTCCATGTGTACGGATCAATTTATGGTCATTCTCAAGTTCCTTTAAATCTCTTCGTGCAGTCATTGGCACGATGTCAAATATTTCACAGATTTCAGAAATTGAAATCCGTTCAAAATGAGATAAATAATCTAATATTTTTTGTTGACGTATATCTTTTTTCAACGAAATAGCTCCTTTTATATACTATATAATTATCTTTTATTATACTTTACAGAAAAGGAAAATTCAAGAAATAAGAGAATAATAAAAAGTTCTAAACGAACATTTATATAGACAAAACGAACATAAAAATGTTAATATGAAACAAATATAAGTGTTAGAAAGGATGTTTTATTATGAAATGTGTTGCAGTAGGAGATATGATGATTCCGTCCATATATTTTAGGAGGGAATTAGAAAAAAGTTCGATCATTGATGAGTTTATATGTAAATCCTGGAAAGAAAACAGTAGTAAAGATGATTTCAGGGAAGTTATCCGAAAGATAGAAACACAGGGAGCATGTGCATTTGAGGTAGAAGATGAGATTACAGAGCTTATGAAAAAGGCGGATGTTATTTTTGTACATCAGTGTCCGGTTAGTAAGGAAGTGATCAAAGAAGCAGAAAATCTAAAGTATATTTTATCCTGTCGCGGTGGTGTGGAAAATATCGACATGGAAGCGGCAAAAGAAAAGGGTGTGAAAGTTATTAATTGTCCAGCTCATAATGCATATGCAGTTGCAGAATATACGATTGGAATGATTTTAAATGAATTAAGAAATATCACAAGATCTTGTACAGCATTAAAGAATGGTGAGTGGAGAGAAAAATATCAAAATTCTGAGACACTGACAGAACTAAGAAGCCAGACGATCGGAATCATTGGATTTGGAACGATTGGTCGTCTCGTCATTGAACGTCTGAAAGGTTTTCATCCAACTATCCTTGTTCATGATCCATTTGCAGATGAAGATAAGATTCGAGAAGAAGGATGCAAACCAGTTACAAAAGAAGAACTGATCAAACGATCAGATGTGATCACGATTCATGCAAGGATTAAGGCTGGTGATCCACCAATTATCGGAAAAGAGGAATTTAATCAGATGAAAGAAACTGCTTATTTGATCAATACAGCAAGAGCAGTCGCAGTTGATATGAAAGAACTTTATCATGCACTTTCAGAGCATAAGATCATGGGAGCAGCAATCGATGTATTTCCGACAGAACCTGTTTCAAAAGATGAACCATTGTTGAAATTAGACAATATTACAGTGACAAATCATCAGGGAGGAGCAACCGTAGAATCATATGTGAAGGCACCAGAGATGGTTCTCGATATGTTAAAACATAGTTTAGAATAAAAAATACAATTACAAAGTATAAAAAATAGCTGCTTTAACAATTATTTTCAAAAAATTGTGAAAGAAATTGTCAGCAGACTATTTTTTTGCATTTTTTTTGAAATACTTGAAACTGTTTTTTGAAAAAGTACGATGCTATACTTTAGTTACAGATGAGGTGAACATATGAATAAGAGATCTCGAGAAATATTATCTCAGCTAATTACAAAAACAGAATATAATCAGACAATATCGATTCAAGAGTTGGCAGATACATTTAAAGTTTCAAGCCGAACCATCCGATACGATATTGATCAGATCAATGATTATCTGAAAGAAAATCATTTACAACCATTAAATCTTGGAAAAAGAGGTGTGATCAACACAGAACCAGATATCACAAAGGCAAGAGAATCTCTTTCGGAAGAAGGGTTTTATTCTTTTAAACTTTCAAGAGAAGAAAGGGTCAGTTTTGCAGTTGTATTAATGATCGGTTCTGATGATTACATTACATTATCAGAGATTGCAGATCAGCTGTTTGTAAGCAGATCAACGATCATTCAGGATCTGGAACATATCAAAAACTTTTGCAGAGAGAGACATTTATATGTACTTTCTCATTCCAATAAAGGGTTATTGCTTGAAGGAAGAGAAATCGATAAGCGAAACTTATTGCTCGATATGATTCAGTCAGGAAATAGTATTTTTAAGGTTGAGCCAATTTTTCAGCATTTAACACAGTGTCTTTCAAAGAACTTAAAGATAGATCTGGAAGATATTTCGATAATCGAGAAGATCATTAATGAAGCAGAACATATTTATGGAAGGTTTTTGACAGATCGGTCATTTGCCCAGTTAAGAAATTACTTTCAGCTTTCGCTTTACCGCTTAAGAAAATCACATTATGTGGAATATGGTGGTAAAAAGAACAGCAAATGGGAAATGGCGAAGGGAATGATCGATCAGATTCAGCAGTTTATTGTAAAAGAAATACCAGATACAGAAATATATTATGTAGCAGATGTCCTAAACCGGATGAAATACATCAAGAAAACGACTAGTAACAAAGAAATCGTTAAGATGCAGGTTATCACAAGAAATTTCATCCAGAATATATCAAAAGATATTCATATAAATCTTCAGGGGGATTACATCTTTTACGAAAATCTGATCAACCATTTGGAGTCAACGTTTTCAACGCTTGGTGATAGATTTGCAATTAATTCTGTTGTTGATGAAGTACTTCAGAGATATCCAGGAGTAAAGAAAGCCACAGAAAAGAATGTTCATGTATTGGAAGAATATGTTGGAAGAAAGTTATCAAAAGAAGAAATTGCTTATATTGTAGTTCATATTTGTGCAGCGATTGAGCGAAATAAGAATGAAACCGTAAGATATTCCGTAGTTTTAGTGTGCAGCGGAGGAATCGGTACATCTCAGTTACTTCTTGCAAGATTGGAAAAATTTTTCCACTTGGATGTGATAGACATTATTCCAGCACATGATATTGAGAATATGAATATGGAAGATGTTGATGCAGTGATCTCAACAATTTCACTGGAAGGAAAAGGGATTGAATACATACAGGTTGATCCATTATTGACAGATGAGGATTGTATTAGAGTTGGTGAGAAATTATCAAAGATCACTCCGAAGACAACAGTGAAAGAAACTGTTTCTGAGGAAAAAACAGATTCTTTTAAATCTCTGGAAAAGATAAAAGAGATTTTAGAAGATAGGAATGATGAAGATTCATTAACTAAGATAAAAACAGTCATTGATGCATTTTTTCAGAAAAAAGAAGAAACTATGTTAAGCGATCTTCTACCAGCACAGGCAATTCAAATCGGGGTTGAATGCAGTGACTGGAAAGAAGCAATCAAAGCTTCTGCACAGTATCTTATAAAGAAAGGAGCCATCAATGAACATTATGTTGATGCTATGATTCAAAATGTCATGGAAAATGGTCCATATATTGTTGTTGCTCCAGGATTTGCACTTCCACATGAAGCATTAAATGCAGGAGCCAGCAAAGTTGGAATGAGTCTGATCAGGCTAAAGACTCCAGTTCCTTTTGGAAAGGAGGAAATGGATCCGATTGAATGGGTATGTTGTCTGAGTGCAATCAACAAAGAAACTCACTTAAAAGCGATGTTTCAATTAGTAAACCTTTTTTATAACCAGTCTTTTCGTGTGAAGATTAAAGAATGTAAGACGGGAGAAGAAATTTACAAGATTATAGAACAATTTGAGTATGAAACGAGGTAGATACAATGATTTGGGAAGACCTGAATGAAAACTTGATAGTGCCTGATCTTGAGGCAAAAAGTTCCGATGAAGTATTTGAAAAACTTGGAGGCTTATTTATAGTAGAAGGTTATTGTAAAGATACTTATATCGATGCTTTAAAAGACAGAGAAAAAGATTTTCCGACTGGAGTTAATATGGGAAGTATCGGAATCGCAATTCCTCATACCGATAAACAGCATGTGATCAAAGGTGGAGTAGCGATTGGTGTTTTGAAAGAACCAGTTCATTTCTTTCAGATGGGAACAACTGATGAACCAGTGGAAGTAAAATTAGTTTTTATGCTTGCAGTGGAAGATCCAAAAGAACATTTAGTCTTTTTACAGAGAATTCTTGCAGTACTCCAGGATCAGGATGTTTTAGCTAATATCATGAAAACTGGCGATAAAAAAAAGATTGTAGAAATCATTAAAGAAAAAGAAAGTAATTTATAAATGTAAATAATTAATGCTATATTTCAGGATAGAATCTTGAAAAGAAAGGAGATTTATTATGGCAGCAGTAAATATTTTATCAGTATGTGGATCAGGAACAGTAACATCATCTATGGTAGCTGCAAAGCTGAAAGAAAAGCTTGGGGAAAGAGGATACAGCGTTTCTACAACAGAAGCTCGTCCAACAGAAGCTTTAAACTTAGCAACTTCCGGAAGATTTGATATCTTAACACATACAAGCCCACTTCCAGATGGAGACTACACAATTCCAACAGTCAATGCTTTCGCATGCATTACAGGAATGGGAGAAGACCAGTTCTTTGAAGATGTCGTAGCGGCATTAAAATCCGTAGGAAAATAAAAGTGTTTTAGAGTGTATTAAAAGAGAAAAGAGAATTATATGAGTGTGTTCTTCGGAACAAAGGGAGGAACTTATGGTAGTATTAGAATTTTTGAAAGCGATCATTGATAACTTTGGATCAGCAATCGTCGTTCCATTTATCATCTTTATCATTGCATTGATCTTTAGAGTAAAACCAGCAAAAGCATTCTTATCTGCTTTGTATGCAGGTGTATCTCTGGAAGGTTTTTCACTGATCATCGGGGCATATACACCAATCATCACACCATTGGTACAAAATATGTCAAAAGTAATGTCAAATGTAACAGGTGTTGAATTAAACACATTTGACGTAGGTTGGCAGGCAACATCTGTCGTAGCATTTGCAACAAGTGCTGGTATGATCTACTTAGGACTTGGTATCGCATTGCAGACAATCTTATTCCTTGTAAAATGGACAAACATTTTCCAGCCATCTGACTTATGGAACAACTACTCATACATTGTATGGGGTGCTATGGTAATCTTCAAGACTCACAACTTTGCATTAGGTATCGCATGTATGGTTTTATTAAACTTATACAGCTTATTAATTTCAGAACTTGTAGCAAAACGTTGGTCTAAATACTATAACTATCCAAACTGTACAATCATCGCTATGCATAACGTAGAGCCAGCAATCTTTGCTATCGCAATCGACCCAATTTTAAACTTACTCGGATTAAACAAAGTTAAATTAAACCCTAAATCAATCGAAAAGAAATTAGGATTCATCGGTGAACCAATGACATTAGGATTCATCCTTGGTGGAATCATCGGTATCCTTGGAAACGTAGGAAAATTAACATCTATGGCAGGATGGGGAAGCGTATTTACAGCAGCCATCGCTACAGCAGCAATCATGGCTATCTTCCCTAAAATCGCTAGTATGTTTGCTCAGGCATTCGCACCTATCACAGAAGCAGCCAGAGTATTCATGAAGAATTCTGGAGACAGAGAATGGTACATCGCAGTAAACGATGCTGTAGGATATGGTGAACCAGCAACATTAACAAGTGGATTATTATTAATCCCAATCATGGTAGTTATCGCAACAGTACTTCCTGGTAACCAGGTACTTCCAGTTGTTGACCTTTTAGCTATCCCATACATGGTACAAGGACTTGTAGCAGTATACAAAGGAAATATGTCTAAGATCTTAGTAGCCGGTGTTATCTGGTTCAGCTTAGGATTATTAATGTGTACATACACAGCACCATTATTCACAGACGTTGCCAGAGGTGCAGGATTCGCAATTCCAGCCGGAGCAGCAATGATCACAAGTTTCAACATCCTTGGTAAACCAATGCTTGGTTTCGTATTCCTTGCATTCTTATCAGGAAACCCATTATTTATTGGAATCGCAGTTGCAGTATACGCAGTAGCATTCTTCATCTTTAAGACAAAGAATGCACAGATCGTAGCATATCTTGATCGTCAGGCAGACAAAAACGATGCAGCAAATGAGGCAGAAGGAGCGTAATAGATTATGAAAATAGATGTAAATCAGTTTTTAAAACCATGTAGTTGCGGAAGAAAACACGAGATCGTTGTCGATGATATCATCATCGACAGCGGTGCAATCAATCAGTTGCCAGAAATCTTAAAAAGACCAGCGTATGCTGATAAAAAATCATTGGTTATGATCTGTGATGAGAATACTTATGAAGCAGCTGGTAAACAAGTAGAAGCACTGGTTCCAGGACTAAAAAAGATCGTATTAGATCCTGATAATCTTCATGCTAATGAACATGGTGTAGAAGCAGCTAAAAAAGGATTAGATGAGATTGGTGATGTAGATATGATGATCGCTGTGGGATCTGGAACAGTTCATGATATTACAAGATTCCATGCATATGAGATGAAGATACCATTCTTCTCAGTACCAACAGCAGCCAGTGTCGATGGATTTGTATCTACAGTAGCAGCAATGACATGGCATGGATTTAAGAAAAGTTTTACAGCGGTATCTCCAGTTGTAGTAATTGCAGATACTGATATTTTCAAAAAAGCACCACTACGCCTGACAGCATCTGGGGTATCAGATCTTCTTGGAAAATATACTGCATTAGCAGATTGGAAGATCACACATTTGTTGACAGGAGAATACATTTGTAAAGAAATCTGTGATATGGAATATCAGGCATTAGACAGTTTGATCTCAAGTTTGGATGGACTGAAAACAGGTGACACAAAAGCATATGAAGATCTGATGTACGGATTATTATTATCAGGACTAGCTATGCAGATGACAGGAAACTCAAGACCAGCATCTGGTGCAGAGCATCATATGTCTCATTTATGGGAGATGGAAGTGTTAAATGATTATATTGATTTCTATCATGGAGAGAAAGTAGGAGTTGGCCTGGTATTATCTTCTAAGATTTACCACAAAGCAGCTGACAAGATGCTTGCAGGCGAATTCAAAGTAAAGGATAAAATGCCAATCGAGGAAGATCTGATTCGTGAGAAATTCAATAAACCGGGAATGTTTGATATCATCATGGAAGAAAATACTCCAAATCTGTTAGAACAGGTTGATTCTAAGAAATTGATCGAACATAAAGAAGAAATTGCAGCAATCATTAATGAAATTCCAACAGATGAAGAATTGATTGCGATGATCAATAAAGTAGAGGGAGTAAAATCATTAGAAGATCTAGGATTTGATGAAAGTTATCAGGCTGAGACAGCAAGATTATCACCATATGTACGTGCAAGGATCACATTTATGCGTTTATTAAAATTTTATGATTTCTATGAGGAGGTCATTTCATGCTAGAAGAATTAAAACAGAAGGTTTATGAAGCAAATATGGAATTACCAGCCAAAGGTTTGATTACATATACATGGGGGAATGTCAGCGGAATTGACAGAGAAAAAGGTTTATTTGTAATCAAACCAAGTGGAGTTCCATATGAGACATTAAAACCATCAGATATGGTTGTTATGAATCTGGCTGGAGAGAAAGTCGAGGGAGAATTGAACCCATCTTCTGATACCCCAACACATCTTGAGTTATACAAAGCATATGAAGACCTTGGTGGAATCGTTCATACACATTCTCCATGGGCAACTTCATGGGCACAGGCAGGAAGAAGTATTCCTGCATATGGAACAACACATGCTGATTATTTCTATGGAGAGATTCCATGTGCAAGATCACTGACAGCCGAAGAAGTTGAAGGTGATTATGAAAAGAATACAGGATTGGTGATCATTGAAACCTTTAAAGAGAAAAATCCAATCTATGTACCAGGAGTTTTATGCAAGAATCATGGACCATTTACATGGGGAAAAGATGCAGCAGAAGCTGTACATAACGCGGTAGTTCTTGAAGAAGTAGCCAAAATGGCATATCGTACAGAACATTTGAAACCAGAGGTTTCACAAGCACCACAATATCTGCAGGACAAGCACTTTTTCAGAAAACATGGAGAAAATGCATATTATGGGCAAGGGGTATAAGTAGAATTATTCTACTTTACTATAAATGTAATAATGCTTTAGAAAAAAGGTTTTTGTTCACTACAGCAAAAGCCTTTTTCTATACCTGAAAATATAAGGAGATAAAGAATGACGGTTGATAAAATAAAGGAAATTAAATGTTTTATTTTAGATATGGACGGAACAATTTATTTGGGAAATGAATTATTCGATTTTACAAAAGATTTCTTAAATAAAGTAGAAGAAACAGGAAGAGAATATTATTTCTTTACAAATAACTCATCAAAGAGTCAGCAGGCATATATTGATAAACTTGGTAACATGGGCATTCACATTGAGCCAAAACAGATGATGATCTCAAGTCATGTTATGATCAAGTATCTGAAAGAAAAACATCCAGGGGAAACTATTTATGTTGTAGGAACTCCATCGCTGATCAATGAATTTAAGACATTTAATATGCCGTTGGTAGATGAAAATCCAGATATTGTGATCTTAGGATTTGACACAACACTAACTTACGAAAAAATATCCAAAGCATGCCACTATATAAGAAATGGCTGTACATACTACGGAATCAACCCAGATTGGAATTGTCCAATGGAAGGTGGTACATTTATTCCAGACTGCGGTTCCATGGCCAAATTAGTAGAAGCTTCTACAGGAAGATTCCCGGAATTCTTTGGAAAACCATCTAAACACACACTAGACTACATCATCAAAGAAACCGGTTACAAACCAGAAGAGATAGCGATCGTTGGAGATAGACTCTATACAGACATAGCAGTCGCAGATGGAAGTGATGTTACATCAATTCTGGTATTAAGTGGGGAAAGTACTCTGGAAGATGTGGAAGCAAGTGATGTAAAACCAGATATTATTTTGGAATCATTGAAAGATATTACAGAGAAATTGTAGGTAGGCTGTCATAGACACAACTACTCAGATTTTTCAATACTGTAATTGTCCACACTATAGACTTCTGGTATATGATAAAAAATAAATAAACGACAGGAAAAGCAGCATTGGAATTTTGCCACGTTTCCTGTCGTTTATTTATTTTTTATCATATACTCAAAGCCTACAGCTGGCCAACTACATACTCAAAAATTATGCCTGAGCCTTAGCCCACTCAGCAAATTTAGCACTTTCAACCTGAGCTTCATCCATACTAGAAGCTTTCACACCATAGTAGAATTTAATCTTAGGTTCTGTACCAGAAGGACGAACGCAAACCCAAGCTCCACCTTCAAGTTCATAATAAAGAACATCTGAAGAAGGAAGTCCTGTAGGTTCTACGTTACCACTTTCTACATCAAGAACAGTATCTTTGCTGTAATCACGGATCTTAAGAACTTTATAACCAGCGATATCTTTTAATGGGTTCTCACGTAAATTAGCAAGCATAGCTTTCATCTTATCCATACCTTCTAATCCTGGGAAGTCCATTGCTGTGATGCTGTCTACGCAGTATCCGTATTTCTCATACATGTCGATCATAACATCCCATAATGTCTTACCTTTTGTTGCATAGTAAGCAGCAGCTTCACAAAGAGCAACTGTAGCAGAAACAGCATCTTTATCTCTTGCATATGTACCGATCAGGCATCCGTAGCTTTCTTCTAATCCGAACAGAT
>OHAC01002381.1_pt1 | contig 14994 bp, 15 predicted proteins | sample 1577051 | NCBI WGS metagenome assembly OHAC01 (sample SAMEA3541499, study PRJEB24748) | human gut metagenome | biome: human gut; feature: human-associated habitat; material: faeces | place: China | collected 2012 | reverse complement strand
CCGGAACTGGCACATCTCAGCGGGCAGGAACTGGCAGACCGGCTCTTAAAAGGACAGTTTGAAGTAGTCATAACAACACATCTTAATACCAGACACTATCATAATCATATTGTCTGGAATTCTGTAAGCATGGTGGACGGACATAAGTACCATAGTAATGCTAAGAGTTATTATACGGAGATCCGTAAGATTTCCGATGACCTGTGCAGAAAATATGGTCTGTCTATCATTGAATCCAATCAGAAAAAATCAATCCCTTATGTACAGTGGAAAGCAGAACAGGAAGGAAAACCGACATGGAGAATGGCGATCCGTTTGGATATCAGGGAATCGGTACAGGAAAGCTACTCCTGGTTACAATTCCTAAAAGAGATGGAAAAGCGGGGTTATACATGGAAACTGAACAGGAAATACATTTCTTTAAAAGCTCCGGGAATGGAGCGGTATATCCGTCTGCGTTCTCTCGGAAAAAACTATTCCGAAGAGGAAATACGTGGGCAGATACTACAGCCAAAGGTGAAACGAGTCTATCAAAAGGCAGTACAGATTCATCCCAAAAAGAAACTGACCGGGATTCAGGCACTGTATTATTCCTATTTATATCAAATGGGGGTACTGCCAAAAAGACCGAAAAGGAGTCCATACGCTGTCAGAGAGGATATCCGGAAACTGGACCGCAGGATTGAACAGATTGAATTTCTACTGAAACATGACATCATAACCAGAGAGCAGCTTGCCGCGTACCGAGAGCCATTGCAAAAGCAGATTGCGGAACTTATGAAAGAACGCAGAAGATTGTATCGGAATGGGGGCAGGGAGACTGGGGAAGAACGATTGTCCGAAATCAATGAGGAATTGAAGCGACTCCGTAAGGAAGTTCGTATGACCGTTCAGATTGAGAAACATTCCTTGGAAATCGAAGCGAGACTTCAGGAAGCGGAAGAACAGAGCCAGAATGAAAAACGTGTGGAAGATAAAGAAAGAATGCAGAAAAGTCAGGAGGTGAGATAAGTATGAATTACGGAGCAGAACCGGCAGATCAGGTGGTACGGTACAGTCTGGAAGGGATGGAGTATTCGCTGAAGATCACCGGGAATGTAGCAAAGCATGTGGCAGTCTTTATTGCAGCCGCCTTGAAAGATCAGAAAAAGACAAGAGGGAAAACAAGACTTACCAGAATGTTAAAGGAACAGCGCCCGATGAAATTTTTTACTGTTCCGGGTGACCGTTTGAAAGAATTTGCAAAAGAGGCAAAGGCGAGAGGTATCTTATATGTAGTCATCAAAGATAAGGTGAATCCGGACCAGACAGAGGTCATGGTATTTGCAGATGATGCCGCGAAGATGAACCGGGTATTAGACCGGATGAATCTGGATTTTGTAAAAGCAGAATCAGGCTCTATGGTTACAGAAGCAGTGGAAAAAGAGAATACACCGGAAAAGGCAGAGAACCAGATGGAAAAAGAAACCGGGGAGAATGTACGGACAGAGACCGTTGTCCTGCCGGAAGGCAAGATAGAATTTGAACTGGACGATGCGGAAGAAATGTTTCAGATTGGAGATGAAGTTTTCCCAGAAGGAAATTTTACACAGGCGCAGGAGGGGAAAGCAAAGAATCCGTCCGAACCTTTCTCGCGCAACAAAAATATTTCTTCCGGTCGGGAAACTAGCTGGGAAGAAAAGAATGAAAAACCATCTGTGCGGAAAGAACTCGGAGATATCCGTAAGGAACAGGAAGAGAAACGTAAGAGGCCGGACAGACGGAAAAATGCCAGAGAGAGCAGGAAGAAACGTAAGAATATGAAAACGAAAGGCAGGTAATGTATATGGATTTAACAGATATGATTTCAGGTGGAACGGAAGAACAGCAGATTCCTGAACAGAAATTGACCAAGGAAGAATATGCAGCCAAGAAGCAGCAGGAAAGAGAAGAGGTATGGGCTGAAGTAGATTCACAGGCACAGGGAGTTTTTCAGGATGGAGAAAAACTGAAAGGCTTTCTGGATTTTATGGCAGAGTGTAATACACAGAGAACTCCGAATCTGCTTTTGATCTACGGACAGCATCCGGATTTTAAGGTGGTAAGGTCTTATGAACGCTGGAGAGAAGAACACCGTTCAGTAAAAGCAGGGGAGCATGGCATTACTTATATGATTTCCACTGAATACGAAAAAGACGGAGAAATGCGGAGAGGGTATACGATCGGAAAAGGATTTGACATCAGTCAGATGTCAGGAAAGCCATTAGAAGAACGCCCACAGCGAAGTCTGACAGAACTGGTAGGAGCTGTCTTAAAAGACCAGTCGGTGCGTGTACAGATTGAGGATAATCTGCCAGACAAAGTGCAGGCCCAGTACAATCCGAGATACCGTACCATTTATATCCGCAACGGAATGAGTGAAGTAACGACATTCCATGCACTGAACCGGGAACTGGCATGTGCAGCACTGGACCAGCATACCGGAACCTACAGCCGACAGAAAGTCAGTGCACAGGCTTATTGTGCAGCCTATGTGATTGCGAAACGTTATGGTGTGGATGTCACCGGATTCAATCTGGAGTATATTGCACAGAGGAATGAATGCGGAAAGAAAGATCCGCAGGAACTGAGAGACTTTTTAAATGATGTCCGTCAGGCTTCCTACAGTATACGAAACCATATCGAACGCAATTTTGGTGCAAAGGAACAGGAGTATATAACCGATGAGTTCGCAATCGGAGACCCTGTAAAAATACCGGAAACCAAGGATGAAAAACCATCTGAAAAAGCATCCGGAAAAGAGAAAAAAGCAAAGAGCCAGCCGGAACGATAAAAGTGAAAAAGTTGGACGGTTGGAGTAGCTATTACGGAGGTCTTGTGATATGGTTGGTGTAACAAAAAAGGAGGTCAGCCAGATGACAAAATACTATTTGAAGATGGATAACATTATGAAAAATATGTTCGTGGTGGCACTGAATGATGAGCTGCAGGCACAGAGTGAGCAGGATGAATGTTTGGAAGAAACGAAAGCTCTTCTGAAAAAAGTAAGTGAATACGACCTCGCTCAGAAACGACTGCAGATTACAGCCGGGGAACAAAGGCAGATCCGTAAGGCACTGAACAGACTCAGAAGTAAATATCTTGCAGCCGGAAGATACAGTGATGGGATAGATAAAGTTATTATTCAGGTTGCAAAACCGAATACTAGCAGACACATGTTCTGGTAGAGAAAGGAGTGGTTGATTGGTCATTTATTCAAGAGAAAAAGTGGCAAGACTTAGAGAACAGTATCCGGCAGGAACAAGAATCTGTCTGAATTCGATGGATGGAGAAGCGGGTATGCCGCAGGGACTGGAAGGAACTGTGCAGTATGTGGATGATGCAGGCCAGCTTGGTGTTAAGTGGGACAACGGCAGAAGTCTCTCACTGATACCGGGAGTGGATTCCTTTCATAAGAAAGAAGGACAGGGACATCCAGAAGAAAAGCCACGCAAGAAAAGAGAATCTGACTTGCAGAGATAAGTACAAAAAAGCAGGACTGGGTTCTGTATCTTGTCTTTCTGCCATTTGTCTGGTGGGCGGCAGCGATTACCGCTTGTGCCATTACACCGGATAAGAATTTTATTCAAATCTTAGAAACGCTGAGCGAAAAACTCGAACAGCCGTTTTTTATCACGTATACACCGTATACGTTCAAATGTATTCTGATATTCACAGCAGCCTATTTCTTAGGCATTGGTATTTATGAATCCCAAAAAAGAAATTATAGAAGAGGCGTGGAACATGGTTCCGCAAAATGGGGCAACGTGTCCGAAATCTGCAGACGTTACTGCGAAAAGCAGTACACGAATAATCTGCTTCTGACACAGCATTTCCGCATGGGACTGGATGGATATAAGCATAAACGAAATTTAAATGTGCTGGTAGTCGGAGGTTCCGGGGCAGGAAAGAGCCGGACCTATGCGATTCCGAACATCATGCAGTGCAACTGCTCGATGGTGATCACAGATCCGAAAGCGGAACTTCTGCGCAAAACAGGAGGTGTTCTGGAACGGAATGGATATGAAGTCCGGGTTTTTGATTTGATCAATCCGGAGACTTCCTGGTGTTATAACCCGTTTGCGTATGTCCGGGATGATAAGGATGTACTGAAGCTGATCAATAACCTGATCCGCAACACAACACCGAAGGGAGCGCAGAGCTCAGACCCGTTTTGGGAGAAGTCCGAGACTGCACTTTTACAGGCACTTATGCTGTATTTGCTGCATGAAGCTCCACCAGAAGAACAGAACTTCCCGATGATCATGGAAATGCTTGGAAGCGCACAGGTCAAAGAAGATGATGAGGATTACCAGTCACCATTGGACATTTTGTTTGAAAGACTGGAAATGCGGGACCCAGAGAGTATTGCGGTCAAGCAGTATGCCATTTATAAGCAGGCGGCCGGCAAGACTGCGAAGTCGATTTTGATTTCTGTTGGTGTCCGTCTGGCAGCGTTCAATCTGAAACAGATCGCCAATCTGACCTGTACAGACGAACTGGACTTATACAGTATCGGGGAGAAAAAAGTGGCACTGTTTTGCTGTATTCCAGATGCGGACACCAGTATGAATTATCTGGTCGGCATGATTTACAGCAATCTGTTTCAGACACTGTATTATGTGGCAGACCGGAAGTACGGAGGAAGGCTTCCGATTCCGGTACACTGCATTATGGATGAATGGCCAAACGTAGCATTGCCGGATGACTTTGACAAGATTCTGGCAACCATGCGTTCCAGAGGGATTTCCTGCAGTATCATCATCCAGAACATTGCACAGATGAAAGCCTTGTTTAAAGACTCGTATGAGAGCCTTATCGGTAACTGCGATGAATTTTTATATCTGGGTGGAAATGAAAAAGAAGGACATAAGTATGTCTCGGAATTATTGGGAAAAGAGACATTGGATACCAATACCTACGGACAGACAAAAGGGCGTAGCGGCAGCTATTCGGTGAATTATCAGCAGACTGGAAGGGAACTTTTAACACCGGATGAAATACGGCTTTTAGATAACCGCAAAGCAATTTTGTTTATTCGTGGGGAGCGTCCGATTATGGACGATAAATATGATTTAAAAAAGCATGTGAATTTCAGATACACAGAGGACGGTGGTGCATCGCCTTATGATTATGCGAAAACACCACTGGCTCACGACGACCTAAAGATTGACATTAACAGATTAGACGACTACGAACTGCTGTCTACCGAGGACATCCTTGGTGAATAGCAGTTTTTTGATGGATTGGAGTGATGTGTATTGAAGAAATTTCTCACAGGAGAAAAGAATAGAACAAAAAAGAATACAACTGAAAAAATGACAACCCCGATGCCGATGGGGAGAAAACAGAAAAAGTGGATGAGTCTTTATATGGCACTGGTACTGACCGTAACGGTCGGAGCAACGACCGCATTCGCAGCCGGAGATCCGTTGTCCGTTATCAATAACCTGTCTACTTTTATTTTTTCCCTGATTCGTGCAATCGGTTTGATTTTACTTGGGTTTGGCGTTGTGCAGGTTGGCCTGTCTTTAAAAAGCCATGATCCAAGCCAGAGAGCCAATGGATTTCTGACACTGGCCGGAGGGGTAATTATTACGTTCGCTAAAGAAATCCTGGATCTGATTATGGCGTAAGCCTCTTTGAAAAAGTATATCAGGAGACAGCAGGAGTACCGGAAGGTACTCCTGCATTCGAAAATATGTTCAGGGAGGTGAGAGTTTTTGAGTGATAACTGGATTGTACAGAATCTAAACTCAGCACTATCCACATGGAGTGAAAAGATGGCAGAACTGTGGACTCTGCTGACTGAAAATCCGGCAACTTTTAAAGGCGGCGGTATCTGGCGCATTATGACCAATATCAATGATGCACTGACAGCCATCGCTTATGGACTGCTGGTGCTGTTTTTCGCAGCCGGGATCATCAAAACCTGTGGGAGTTTTACGGACCTTAAGAAACCGGAACATGTGCTAAAAGCATTTATCCGGTTTGCACTTGCTCAGGGAGCAATTACATACGGGATGGAACTTATGCAGGCACTGTTTTCCATTGTGCAGGGAATCGTGACAACCGTAATGAGTGGCTCCAGTATGGCAGGGAGTGTGACGGAACTGCCAACGGAGATTGTAGATAAGATTGAGAGCGTGGGAATGCTGGAATCCATTCCGTTGTGGATTGTCACACTGCTTGGCAGTCTGCTGATCACTGTATTGTCATTTGTAATGATCCTGACAGTGTATGGCAGAATGTTCAAAATCTATAGCGCGTCCAGAAGCGCCGCTTTTCATCCAAAGGCGGTGCGCGGACATTTTGGGAATCCGGCTTTAGCAAGCCGGTAAAGAAAAGTATCAAAGACGTGAAACGCGTCACTTTAGCGTCATCCGATTTACCCCGGAGGGAAACCACAAGGGGGACAATAGCGTATCGGAAAAATCGCGAGTTGGGAAAACCATCTACCCACGACTGAGCGGCAAGACGCAACATTGTGAATGAGGAGCAAGGCTAAACTGCTTTAAGGGTAGTCCGAGGCGGGATACTCGACCCGGCGGCGCAGGATGGTTGTATTCGCCGTATGTCATAGCGGAATGTGACAGGTAAACACAGACCGCACGATACTTATGACAGCCAGCCGCAGTAAGCGGAAAAGGACGAAAACCCACTACCGACATCACAATACGCTTATCCCAAAGTGTCTAACTGGAGATTGCCTAAACCGGAACGCCGGAACTATCCGGCTATGCGTAATGCCGCAAGGCGATAAATTTCAAGGGGTAAAAACCCAAGAAAGATGACGCTGAATATCCGGCATGGCAACGGAGCCTCCGTAGTAGTCCGAGGGCGGGAAAGCCGTCTACATGGCGAAGGGAGGCAGGATGTCAACCAATTCATAAAAAGGAAAGGTGCGTGAGGCATTATGAGAAGTCCTGAAAATGTGTTGGAAAGCCTAAAATCCAAGGCGTGTAACAAGAGTTACAAGTACGAGCGGTTATACCGCAACCTGTACAATCCACAATTCTATCTGCTGGCATATCAGCGGATACAGGCGAAACCAGGCAACATGACAGCCGGAACAGACGGCAAAACCATTGACGGAATGGGAATGGCAAGGATAAACGCCCTCATTGAAAAGATGCGGGATTTTAGTTACCAGCCTAACCCGGCAAGGAGAACGTATATCCCGAAATCCAATGGGAAAATGCGTCCTCTGGGGATACCGTCATTCGACGATAAACTGATACAGGAGGTGGTGCGGCTCATCTTGGAGAGTATTTATGAGCCAACCTTTAGCGACTATTCCCACGGTTTCCGTATAAACAGAAGCTGTCATACGGCACTCAAATATGTGCAGAAATATTTTACGGGGACAAAGTGGTTCGTTGAGGGGGATATAAAGGGCTGTTTTGACAACGTAGACCATCATGTGTTGATTGCTATTTTGCGAAAGCGGATTGCAGATGAATATTTCATCGGTCTGCTCTGGAAGTTCTTGAAAGCTGGATATATGGAGGATTGGAATTACCACAATACTTATTCCGGAACTCCGCAAGGCTCCATCATCAGCCCTATCCTGGCAAACATCTACATGAACGAACTGGACAGTTATATGGCAGAGTATGCAGAGAAATTCAACTGCGGAAACCGCCGTAAAATCAATCCTGCGTTCAAGAAGAAATTGGATGTCTGCCGAGGAAAAGAACAAAGGCTTAAAAGAAATATCTCTAAAATGAGCGTGGAAGAAAAAGAGGGCTTAATTGCAGAAATCCGGGAACTTCGGCGTAGTCTGAAATCTATACCGTATAGCGACCAGATGGACGATAGCTATAAACGGCTTTGCTATATCCGATACGCCGATGATTTCTTAATCGGAGTTATCGGCAGCAAAGAGGACGCAGAACAGATTAAACAAGATGTAGGCTACTTTATCCGGGACAAACTCCATCTGGAAATGTCCGAGGAAAAGACATTGATTACTCATGGACACGACGCTGCGAAGTTCTTGGGATATGAGGTCACAATCGCCAAAGGCGAACACAACAAAAAGACCAAAACCGGGGCTACCAGACGGGTAAACAATGGAAAAGTCTTACTTTATGTTCCCCATGATAAGTGGGTAAAACGATTGTTCTCCTACAATGCCCTCAAGATTAAATACGACAAACAAAATGGAAACAAAGAGGTTTGGGAGCCTGTCCGGCGCACTCGCCTGTTGCACTTGGACGATTTGGAAATCCTAAACCAATACAACGCAGAAATCCGTGGATTGTATAACTACTACCGACTTGCAAACAACGTGTCTGTACTCAATAACTTCTACTATGTAATGAGATACAGTATGCTCAAAACCTTTGCTGGAAAATATCGGACACGAATCAGCAGAATTATCCGCAAGTACCGTCAAGGGAAAGATTTTGTTGTGGAATATCCGAAGAAAAACGGCAAGGTCGGAAAGGTATTGTTTTACAATAATGGGTTCCGCCGGGACACTAAAGTAGAAAGCGGAAATCCTGATATAGTAGCAAGAATTTTTGAGAATTATGGGCGTAATAGCCTTATAAAAAGACTGCAAGCAAACAGGTGTGAGTGGTGTGGCGCAGAGAATGTGCCGCTTGAAATACACCATATACGAAAACTCAAAGATTTAAGTGGCAGAAAACAATGGGAAATCGCCATGATTGGGCGTAAGCGCAAGACAATGGCACTCTGCATCGACTGTCACGATAAGTTACACGCAGGAAAGTTAGACTGACATCTGGAGAGCCGGATACATCGAGAGGTGTAAGTCCGGTTCGGAGGGGAGTTCTCGGAAACCTGCCATAGTGATATGGTAAGGCGCCGGGTTCTTACCCTACTGTATACGGCAATCGCCCCGATTCCGATTTCCTCATTTGCAGGAGAACCCACGCAGTCCATCGGAAAGAATTTTATCCGTTCATATATAGGCGTATGTCTGGAAGGGGCAATTATTGCACTGGCGTGTATTATCTTTTCTGCTTATGCGGCAAGCCCTCCGGCTGTCGGAGATACAGAGCTGAGTGCAGTTACAATCGTGTGGAACTATGTGGGAGAACTGGTATTTAATTTACTGGTGTTGGTTGGAGCAATTAAGGCATCTGACCGTATTGTCAGAGAAATGATGGGACTTGGAGGTTAAAAATATGGATACAAAGAAAACATTAAGATATAACTGGGAATTCGGACGTGAGACAGTAGCGATACGAGTGAGCTCTTATCGGAACAATGGGAATTTATATGTAGGACTCTGCCATAAGGAAGGGAGAGAATGGGAAGATTTTGGAGATGTAACCATTAATCTGCCCTATCAGTTCTTAGAGCCAAATGAGGCTTTTATAACAGGAGATTTTACCAAGGATATGCTTCATTTTATCAAGGAACATAAACTTGGAAAAGTGTTAAATGAAACAGCAAGATCAGGATATGCAACCTATCAGAAGGTAGCGTTTGATCTAGCAAGACTTGCGGAATTTGATCCGGAAGGCGTTGCGGAACACTGTAGATTTGCCGGGATAGAAGTACCGAAAGAAAAACCACAGAAAACGAAGAAACAAAGCAGAGGAAAGGAGCGATAAGTTATGGAAGTCAAGATGAATAAAGAAATCCGGGACTATCAGGAATCCATGTTTATGGGACTGGACCTGAGACAATGTGTGTGTTCTGTTCTTGCGATTCTTACAGCAATCGGAATTTACTTTGGAATGCGTGATATTACCGGACAGGAAATAACCGGATGGCTGTGTGTGCTTGGTGCTGCTCCATTTGCTGCCTGTGGCTTTTTCAAATATCATGGTATGACAGCCGAACAGTTTTTATGGGCAGTGATCAAATCCGAATTGCTGTATCCGAAGAAACTGGTGTTTCAGTTGGAAGATATCTACTACTCCTGCATGCAGGAGACCATCTCGCTGGGAGAAAAGAACCAAAAGGATGGAGCGGAAATCATAAAAGAACGGGAGCAAAAAGCAGAAGCAAAACAGAGAAAGAAACGCAAGGGAAGGAGTGATGCCTTTGATTAAAACCTTAAGTCAGGCACTTCGGATGGATAAGGAACGCTTCAAAGTTCCGAAATCCGTTCAACAGGCAATTCCCATCCAGCGAATCTGGCCGGATGGAATTTTTCAACAGGGAACGAAATTCTCAAAAACATATCGTTTTACAGATATCAACTATTATATTGCGAGTAAGGACAATAAGACAGAAATGTTTCTGGATTATTCTGAACTCTTAAATTCACTGGATTCCGGCATTTCTGCCAAAATTACCATCAATAACCGGAGAATCAATAAAGAAGAATTCGAAAAGTCTATTCTGCTTCCAATGAAGGAAGATGGACTGGACCACTATCGGGAAGAATACAACGAAATGCTCCTGTCTAAGATTACAGGAACAAACAACAGCATCTATCAGGAACGGTATCTGACCGTCAGTGTACATAAAAGATCGATTGATGATGCAAGAACCTATTTTGCACGTATCGGAACAGACATCGTAACACATCTGGCAAAGTTATCGTCCACAGCAGAAGGACTGGACGCAGAGAGCCGGCTCCAGATTTTCAGGGATTTCTTCAAGGGAGATGTCCCACAGGCATTCCCATTTGATCTGAAACAATTTGCCAAGAAGGGAACAAGTTTCAAGGACTGGATGTGTCCGGATTCTATGGAATTTGAACGTGACCATTTTAAAATCGGTGACAGGTACGGAAGAGTCCTGTATATGCAGGATTATGCAAGTTATGTTAAAGATGACATGATTTCAGAACTGTGTGACTTCAGCCGGAATCTGATGTTGTCGATTGATATCCTGCCAGTCCCTACGGATGAAGCGGTAAGGGAGATCCAGAACCGACTGCTTGGTGTGGAAACTAACGTGACCAACTGGCAGAGAAGGCAGAACGCTAATAATAACTTCTCGGCAATCGTACCATACGATATGGAACTTCAGAGAAAAGAAACCAAGGAAATGCTCGATGATCTGACAACCAGAGACCAGCGTATGATGTTCGGGATTTTGACAATGGTACATCTGGCAGACAGCAAAAAGCAACTGGATTCCGATACGGAACTGATTCTGTCAATCGCAAGAAAGCATCTGTGCCAGATGGCAACATTAAAGTGGCAGCAAGTGGACGGACTCAATACAGTGCTTCCTTACGGACTGCGAAAGATCAATGCGCTGCGTACACTGACAACGGAGTCTACGGCTGTTTTAATTCCGTTCCATACACAGGAAATCCTGCAGCCGGGCGGTATCTATTATGGGCAGAATGCAGTCAGCAAGAACCTTCTGGTAGCCGACCGGAAGAAACTGATGAATGGAAACAGTTTCCGGTTGGGCGTCAGTGGATCAGGAAAGAGCTTTTCGGCAAAAGAAGAGATTGTGCATCTGGCATTGAGTACCGATGACGATATCCTGATTCTTGATCCGGAGTCCGAATTCACGAAATTAGTAGAGGCTCTGGGTGGACAGGTTGTAAAGGTATCTGCAACATCAGACAATCACCTGAATGCAATGGATATGGATGCGGCCTACGGCAATGAAAAGAATCCACTGATTGAAAAATCGGAGTTTATCCTGTCTGTGTTCGAGCAGTTGGTTGGAGCAGGAAATCTGTCGGCAAAAGAGAAATCAATCCTGGACCGCTGTGCTGCAGATGTGTACCGGGATTATATCCGAAGTGGTTATACAGGGGAAGTTCCGACTCTGAAAGATATGTACCGACAGTTGATGTTACAGCCGGAAGAAGAGGCAAGAGGACTGGCATTATCATCCGAACTTTTTATTAATGGAAGCCTGAACACCTTTGCACAGCCGACTAATGTGAATAAGAAGAACAGGATCATGGATTACGATATCCGGGAACTGGGGGAACAGCTTATGCCACTGGGAATGCTGGTTACCTTAGACAGTATTTTCAACAGGGTAATTCAGAACTGGAAAGAAGGAAAAACGACATGGATATTTGCCGATGAGTTCTATCTGTTATTCCGCTATGAATACAGTGCAAATTTCTTTTACCGACTGTACAAGAGAATCAGAAAATACAATGGATTCGTGACAGGTTTAACCCAAAATGTTGAGGAACTTCTGAAATCGGACACTGCAAGACTGATGTTGGCAAACAGTGAGTTTTTGATTCTTTTGAATCAGGCAAGTACAGACAGGGAAGAACTGGCAGCTCTTTTGAATATTTCCGAAAACCAACTGTCCTATATTACAAATGTATCGGTTGGTAGTGGCCTGATCCGTTGCTCTGGAAATATCGTACCATTTGAGAATACGTTCCCAAAGAATACAGACCTTTATAAACTAATGACAACAAAACCGGGAGAATCATAATGAAGAAAAAAGAAGAAGTAACGATAACTTTTTATGCTGCAGAGTGCGGTGAGTTCCATGATTTAGGAGAATATACAAAATGCAGAACGCTGGAAGAGGCATATAAAAAGTACCAGAAGTATTGTAGAACATCTGCCAATATGTGTCCGGCTATTGAATTTTCTATCCATGATCCGGACTCTATTTATTCGGATATGGAATATCCATTACCGTTGTCATCAAAAGACAGGGGTGATTTGGAACTTGTGCCATATTACAACGAGCATCCACTGGTAAATGAAGCAATCAGACAGTTGGAGCAGTTGCAGAAACAGCAGGAAAAAAAGAAACATCGGGATGTTGCCCGATGAGATAAGAGATACGGAAAGAGGGTGACCGGATGAGAGATATCAAGGAACGGGTAAGGGATAAGATTCCGAAGATTCGAAATCCGGCTGCCCGGCTTCCGAAAGAGCTGGTTCGCCAGACGGTACTGGAGGCAAAAGAAAAGCCAAGGGAACTACATGAGAAAAGCAGTGGGCAGTCAGACTCCCCAACACAGTATGGAACTGAAAAAATAGAATCCGTACAGTACAGGGCGGCGAGTGTGGCAGGAAAAACGGTAGGGAAAAGAACATATCAAGGTGGAAAAAAACTTGCCGGAGTGACTTATCGGAAAATAAAGGAAAGAAAAAGCAGACAGAAAGAAGTGAAAGCTGCCGAAGAAGCAATGGAGCAGGGGGCAGAAAGCGGAAAGACATTAATTAAGGTGAAACCGGAACAGACAGCACTTGCCAAGGAGAATGGTAAACGGCAGGTGAAAGCAGCACCGAGAGTGGTAAAAGTATCCGGTCTGTCTCAGGAGAAAATAAAAACACAGGCATCCATGCAGAAATGGCAGGTAGAAAAAGGTGCACAGGCGATGCAGAAAGCAAGAGCAGTCCAGATGGCAAGAAAATCCGCAGTAGCATCAGCAGAAAGGGGAGAAGCAGTCCTTCAGACGACCGGAAAAGGGGCAAAGCTTTCTATGCAGGGGATTACAGCAGCCATACAAAAAGTAACCGCCGCTCTGGGAGAAATGGGAAAATGGATTGCTGCCGGAGGAATGGCATTTCTCGTAGTATTTATCCTGATTGCTGGAATCATTGCCGGGGCAGCGTTTAGCAGTGGTTCAGAGAGCTCTGAAGCCTTAAGTGAGGAAGTGCTTGCGTATACTTCCGTCATCCAGCGGTATGCCTCCCAGTACGGTATCCCGGAATATGTATCTGCGCTTCAGGCTATCATGATGCAGGAATCCGGGGGAAGGGGGACAGACCCGATGCAGTGTTCGGAGAGTCCATACAATACCAGATTTCCACACAGTCCCGGCTCCATTACAGAGCCGGATTATTCCATCGAAGTGGGAGTCAAGACATTCGCAGACTGCATCAGTCAGGCAGGATGCAGCACCCCACAGGATCTGGACAAGCTGAAACTTGCATGGCAGGGATATAACTATGGAAATGGCTACATAGGATGGGCATTGCAAAGAGGCGGTTATACAGAAGCCAATGCCCTGCAGTTTTCACAGCAACAGGCAGCTTCGCATGGATGGAGCAGTTACGGAGATCCCCAATACGTTCCCCATGTGATGCGGTATTATTCCGGTGGCAGCCTGTTTGCTGGTTTGTTTGGAAATCAGCAGATCGTATCGGTTGCAATGGGGCAGTTTGGAAACAGTGGCGGTCAGAAGTTCTGGAGCTGGTATGGATTTGACAGCCGGGTAGAATGGTGTGCCTGTTTTGTGAGCTGGTGTGCGGACCAAAGCGGTCTGATTGAGAGTGGGAATGTTCCCAAGTTCTCATTGTGCAGTGACGGAGTGTCCTGGTTTCAGGGAAAGAATAAGTGGCAGAGTGGCGGAACAACCCCGACAGCCGGAATGATCATCTTTTTCGACTGGGATCATGATGGAAACTCGGACCATGTGGGAATTGTAGAGAAATGCGAAGGTGGAAGAGTCTATACAGTGGAAGGAAACTCCAGTGATCAGGTACGGCAGAGAAACTATGCGATGGATTATGCCTCCATCATGGGATATGGGGTGATAAATTGATGGAATTGGAGAGATAAAAAATTATACTTGTAATCTGGGGAAAATTGCGACAAAATAAAGAGAAGAACTAGTGAAAAAGAAGGAATCCTCTCATGAATCAACAAGAAATATTTGAATACATCAAAAAGCAATATCCAGCCACCCCGGAGAGAATCACACAAAATGGAAAGCAGATCACAATCTTTAAAAACCAGAGAAATAACATTCCCTATGCTATTTTTTATCAATCAGACGAATCTGTAATGTCAATCATGGAAGTTCAGGCAGAGTCAGATATGATAAGCAATTATATCGAAATGTATCACCTTGCTCCGGCAAAGTACATGAATCAGAAACACTGGCTGGCAGTTCCAATGGATGGAACTGTCAGAGATTCGAAAGTTTTAGATATGCTTGATATGGGCTACGATATCGTTGATGAACAGGAAAAAATGACAGAGAAACAAGAAATGGACAGTCGAATAGAAGAAATAAAGTGGGATGATAAATCGTGATTTAGGAGTGATATAAATGATTAAAGATTTAATGTATATTGAACTAAAAACAGG
>OHAC01002380.1_pt1 | contig 14999 bp, 9 predicted proteins | sample 1577051 | NCBI WGS metagenome assembly OHAC01 (sample SAMEA3541499, study PRJEB24748) | human gut metagenome | biome: human gut; feature: human-associated habitat; material: faeces | place: China | collected 2012 | reverse complement strand
GTAAGTGGCCAATCAAAGAAACTCATAATTAAGGATAAAATCAAAGGACCGATTGTAAATACCAAAAATCCAATGATCCACGGCATAATAAATAGATATGGTGTTGCCGTTTTCAGAAATTTTTTCTGTTTCATCTTATCTCTCCCATTGATCGGCACCGGCTTATGAAAATCTTCCGATGCCGATTTACTCAGATTTGGTTACTGTGCATCTGCTGCTTCTTTTAAAACATCTTTTACATCCATGTAAGAACTTGGATTAAAGATCTGCTCGAATGAAAGGCTAAGGTTTTCTGAAACTTCTGACCAGTCTTCAATCAGAAAACTTGCCGGTGTATGTCCATCACTCTGCTCTAACATTTCATAGAATGGTGCATATTTTGCTTCATCCATAATTCCTTCCGATTCTACAACACTGTTTAATACCGGAAGCTCGATACCGATTCTTGCTTTATTGCATTCTTCGCCTGTCCAGTATTTTACGAATTCCCATGCAGCTTCTTTATTTTTACTGTCTTTTGAAATAGAAAGTCCGGAAGAACTTAAAATACTTACGGATGTTTTTCCGTCAAAAGAAGGAATCTTAGCGATACCATAATTCATTTCATCTTCATCTAATGAGTTAATTGACCATGAGCCATAGATATACATTGCTGCGGTTCCGGCACGGAATTCATCGGTTCCATTCTTTTCTGTAGCAATTGCGTATCCGTCTTTTTCCATATCCTGGAACATCTGGAAGACTTCCTGAGATTCTTTGGAATCAATCTTTCCTGACATCACTCCTTCTTCATCGCAATAAGCAGCTTCATTACTCCACAGATACATTTCAAAATCGTATGGATCTGGTTTCATCTGGAATGCAAACCCTTTCTGACCTGTTTTTTCTTCGATTATCTTAGCCGCAGTCTGAAGGTCACTCCATGTCCAGCTATCTGTCGGTTCTTCTACACCTGCCTCAGCAAAAAGGTCTTTGTTGTAGAAAAGTGCATGTGTGGTAAATCCTACCGGAATACCATAAGTGGTGCCATCGAATGAGTTATAGTTCCACAGTGTACTATAAAAATTGTCTTTATATTCTTCGCCCTCTTTATCAATGTATTCATCCAACGGTTCAAGTCCATCTGCATATGCCGGATAGTTCCACATATATACCACATCCGGTGTATCTCCTGATCCCATTCCTGCACTGAGTTTTGTATCAAAGTCACTTCCGTACGCTTCTAAGACTACTTCAATGTCATCATGTTCCTGATTAAACTTGTCTACTAATTTTTGCTGCGCATCAACATCATCTGCTACGTCCCAGGTTGCAAAACGAACTTTTGTCTTTCCGTCGCTTGTTTTTTCGCTGCCTCCCTCTTCTTTGCTGCCGCAGGCAGTCATCATCATCGTTCCGGTAAGTGCCGCCACACAAATCATTGCAATTCTTTTTCTCATAATTATTTCCTCCTCTGTTCTTATCTCTTTTTAACTGGTAAAATCATTCTACTATTTTACCGGTTAATTGTAAATAGTTTTTACCAAATAAATGTATTTTCTACATTTTATCTATTATTTTCGAACTATTTTTATACATTCTTCACAATTCGCTTTCTTTAAAAAGCACTCTTTTTTCGGTAAAACAATTATCATTTACTAAGTTAATATTTTTTCGATTTTTGCAAATAAAAAAACCATGAGTTTTTTCCTCATGGTCTCTTTATTTCTCAATTTATTATTTTACTGTTTTGACACTGTCACGCACATAAAGTTTCGTAGGAATCGATACTTTTACACAAATTTCTCTTCCCTGCACAATTCGCTCTTCCAAAAGTTTTACCGCATACTCTCCCATAAACTCCATATATAACCTCACTGTCGTAAGCGGCGGCACCATATACTTTGCGGTTGGAATATCGTTAAATCCAATGATACTGATATCATCCGGAATTTTAAGCCCCAGTTCATATGCCGCCCGATAGCTTCCTGCTGCCATTGAATCATTTGCAACAAATAATGCAGTTGGCATATTTCTTTCATTATAAAGTTCTTTTAATAACCGGTATCCGTATTTCGCATAGTAATCGCCAAATTTTGTATACTCCGGATGATACAAGCCTCTCTTCATTAGCGAATCCTGAAAACATTGCATTCGTGTATCTAAGATTTCATCGCCATTTTGGTTTACTCCACGACAGCCGATCATTCCGATCTTCGTATGCCCGCATTCCACCAGATACGATACAATTTCCTCTACCGCCTGACTATAATCTACTACAATTGAATCAAATTTCTTAGGATTCGGATCTGCATCAATAAATACAACCGGACACTCCCATTTTTCTATGGACTCTATCATCTTTTTAGTAAATGTACCGGTACAGATCACTCCGTCAATGCCGCTAAGTACCTCTGGCTTGTCATCCAGTTTTACAATCTGCTTTATATGCCCTTCTTTTTCCAATTTTTTCTCAATTGCCAGACGAATACAAAGGTAGTACGGATCTTGAAGTTCTTCTTCCGGCGAATAGGAATAGAAGACTCCCACCTTCAGCTTTTTTCTTCGCTTTTTCTGTGTACGCACTTCGTATTCTAATTCCTCTGCAATTTCAAAGATTTTTTGCTTTGTCTCTTCCTGTGCATTTAAGGTTTCATCATGGTTTAATACTCTGGAAACCGTTGCAATTGAAACCCCCGCTTTTGTTGCTATATCCTTAATGGTCGCCATATCTTCCCTCTTTACTCTTTCTTTTTACTTTTCACTATCGTTTGTAACAACCATTATATCATATTTTTTCATAAAAGGAAGATTTTTTGATAAAATTTTTATAGTTTTACTGGATTTTTATTTATTTTTTTACTAACGAGTGTTTACATGGTCAGCGTAAGCAATTTCATCACAATTCGTTTTTTAACGGATATTCCTATTTACTTTACTACGTGGTTTTACATCAGATAACCGTTTCACAACTTCATTTAATTATAAACCTGACAAAGTTCTCATTACCAAATCCACATCTTTATTTTCAAGTTCCTGAATAATATGCAAATATGTTTTCTGCGTTGTAGTCATACTTGCATGTCCCAGTCTACGTGCTACACTGGCAATGGAAACCCCAGCAAACAATAACAAGGATGCATGTGTATGTCGAAGTCCATGAATAGAAATTTCTGAGATTCCACATTTTTTACAATGTCTGGTTAATACATCATTAACTGTAGAATTATAAATCTTTGTTTCTCCAACAAAAATAGGTTTATCTTCTGGAAGGTTTTTTGTAAGTTCTGAAAATTTTACAACAACCTGCCAGTCAATCTGGATTTTTCTTACTGATGATTTGTTTTTTGTAGGTAAAAATCCGCCCTCTCCTTTATAATCCCACGTTTTGCTTATCGACAATGTCTGTCTGGAAAAATCGAAATCAGCAGGAGTAATCGCCAGTGCTTCTGAAAAACGCATTCCTGTTTTTGCTACCAGAAGGATAAAACAATCCCAGTTTGGTTCAGCCTTAATATCCAGGTTGGCAATTAAGGTATGCAGTTCAAACTGATTTAAATATTTTATCTTTTTTACTTTTGGTGTTTTACCCCTAATAATAGCTTTTCTGGTAGGGTCTCTTTCAATCAAACCTTCATCTACTGCATCCAAGATTGCACCTTTCAACTGATGATGAAAATCCAGTGTAGTCTGTCTTTCATGTTCCTTTGCATAATCATTCAGAAGTTGCTGATATGCTGTTCTGGTCAATTCTGATACTCTCAGTTTGGGCACTAATTTTTCTACCCACTTCTGAGTCATCAAATATTTTGCCATAGTTGCTTCTCTGATTGCACCTTTTTTATATACTTCAATCCACTGTGCATAATATTCGTAAAAAAGTACATTGCTATTTGACATAAGCATCCTCCATTTCTGAAATCGCTTACGCTGATATCATACATTCTTTTACGCTCACATAAGAAGCGGTTTGATTTCCTCATTCAAAGTTTTTTTCAGTTCTGCCATCATTCTGGCATAATATTTATATCTTGGCAATATCTTTTCCTGAGATTCTTTATATTTTGTATAATCAACTGTATTTTTAATCACACTCTCATTAGGAATCTGTCCATTTCTATAATGAATTGCTGCATACATTACATCCGTTTTTGATGCATACCATGTATTACAAAAATCAGAAATAACTTTATCTATACAATCTTGTTTCATGTTTTCAACAATGTTAAGAATTGACTGTCCTCTGTATTTTGTCCCATCTTTCTCAATATCGACAATCAGATTCTCCATAATATCTGCAACTTTTTCATTATCCTTACGCAATTCACTAATATACTGTTTTGCTTCACTTAATTTTTTCTGACGTTCTTCTGGTGTAATCTCTTCTTCCTCTTCATCTGGTGTGACAATATTTTGAATCAAATTGATAATATATTCATAATCAATTTTCGTATTACTATAAGCCATCAATTCATAATCTGAATCCACCTGTGTTCCGTCCCCATCATCTCCAGGCTCTTTTTCTTCACGAATTTCTTCCATTACATTTTTATAATGGCCTACATAATCTTCATATTCTTTTTCTGTAATTCCATATTCTTCAAGCATGCTATCATTGTACCTTGTAAAAGATTTTACCTGTGCAAAAAGGCTGTCAAAAACCTGAAACATTTTTGCAAATGTCTTTTTCTCTTTTATTGACATCTCCGGAATATCAGAAGGATTTTGCGCACAGACTTTTAATGCTGAAAGTGCTTTTCTAAATGCAGGTTCTACTTCATTCCATTCCGCTAAAATTGCGATCCCTGTACTTCCCGCCGAATACAATTTCACAGCATCATCCACACACTTCTTAAATAAAGTCGGTGCTTGAAATGTCACAATTTGACCATAAGTTTTGTTCTTATCATAAATACGATTTGTTCTTGAAAATGCCTGAATCAAATCATGAGGTCCCATAGGTTGTCGGTCAATGAAAATTGTAGACATACATGGAGCGTCAAACCCTGTCAGCAAACGGTCTACTACAATTACCAAATCCAACTGCTCACTTCTTCGCTTAAATTTCGCCTCTTTTCTTGCCAAACGTTTATTTAAATTTCCATTATATCCCTGTATTTGTGATAACTCATATTTCGTACCAAACATTTTATTATAATCATCCAAGGATTTTTGCATTTTTTCCTGATTCGCATGAGAGACTTCTTCATTTTCCGTTACAGAATAAGTGATTGCAAACTTAGGAAAATCTGGTAAAACCTGCTTAATTTTTTCACCAATTACAAGAGATGTTTCTCCATTCTTTACCTTAGCCAATAATTCATAATACTTCTGCGCTCTCTGAATCGAACTGGTTGTAAGAAGTCCTTCATAAGTCATTCCTTTTCCATTTTGAAACCCTAATTTATGATAAGACTTATTTAAAATCACTTCCAGAACCTTCAACATATAGGCTTCACTTTCATATATACTATCATCCGTTTCATCTGGCATATTTTTCGGACCATTATGTTCCACCTGAAATCCAAGTACTGCTTTATCATGAATTGCATTCTGTATCGTATAACGATGGAGGCGCTTTCCGTATAATTCTTCTGTGGTTCTCGGCAAATCTCCCATCTGCGGATATGGGTTTTCAGCAAAACGTGGAGTTCCTGTAAAACCATACCATAACGCCCTTCCAAAGAATCGTTCTAATTCCCGCTTTGTTTTCGGTGTAACCGCTCTGTGACACTCATCTACAACAAATGCGATTTTCAAATTTTTGATTTTACTATAATCCGATGTTCCTTCCTCTAATCTTTTACCAATTAGAATCTGCATCTTCTGAATCGTTGTTACAATCACCTGTCTGTCATCTGATTTCAATTTCTTTTTAAGGTCATTTACATTATCTGTCTCATCCACATCCACCAAATCATTGTTTGCATAGGCTTGAAATGCCATTGTTGTCTGAGTATCAAGGTCTTTCCTGTCAATCAGAAAAATTGCCTTATCAATAGCCGGAATATCCATAAGAAGATTTCTTGTTGCTTTATAAGAAGTTAAAGTTTTTCCAGAACCGGTTGTATGCCATACAAATCCTGACTTTCCGACTTTAGAAGCTTCTCGTATAGATTCAATGGCATGAATCTGATATGGTCTAAGCAAAATCAAACGCTTTGCGTCCTCATCTAAAACCGTATATCTGGCAATCATCTCATGTGCTTCAGGAATACGAAGTACACTTTTTGCAAAACTAAGATAATCCGAAACTGGATTATTTTCCCTGTCTACCCAGCCACTCATAAATTTAGGATTTAATTCTGCATCACTGGCCGCTGCAAAATATCTGGTGTCTACCCCATTACTAACCACAAACATCTGTACAGCAGAAAAAATACCGGTAAACTTTCCCTCTCCAATATACTTTTTAATTTGCCAGAATCCATCCATATAAGAATGTTGCTTATTTTTCAATTCAATATGTATCATAGGAAGTCCGTTTATCAACAATGTCACATCAAATCTTCTGTCTCTTGCCACAACTTCTGTATCAGTTTTCGATTTTAATGCGCTATACTGATTAACCACTTCATAGACACTGGTTCCACCTGCAATATGCTCATGGTTCATGACCACCAAGTGTAACTTTTCTGTGTCTCTTTGTACATGAACTTGTACCTTTCCATTTTCACCAACCAGCCATTCACCTGCTTTGTAAAAAGAAGAGAACTGTAACTGGTTCTTTACTTGCTCAAACTCTGAGTCCGAAAGAGGTTCTCCATTTAATCTGTCTTTATTATTTTGCTCCAAAATGTATCTGAAATTTGCCCATAAATCCTCTTCTGTTTTTAAATCATCCCGATAAGTCCATTGAGACTCCCCATAAACTAATTGCTCTATTAGTTTTTGTTCTATTACTGACTCTAATTCTGGCATAGATTCCTTCTCCTTTATTGTTATTATCACTATTTCGACGTATCTTAAATAAACAAGCTTATGATGATTATAAGTAATGGCAATTTCTAAGTAACCAAAATACTCCATATCGATATCGTAAGTTGTTCCGATATGTAAATTGATTTTAATTTTCACACATATGATACACGACTTATGATGATTATAAGTGAAATCGGGTAGGTTGGCAATGGGTGAAGGCTTATGATGGTGAAGAGTGATGAGATGGTCAAGAGTATTAAAATACCATCCTATTTGCTGTTGTTCCTCTTTTTGCGGAAAAAAGTTCTCTAATTTAATAAGCTTATTCACTGCCAAGCCAGGCTGTGCCGATTGATCTGAATACTGTCCTAAATTCATTATATCTAACATACAATACAGGAATCTTGTATCATTATTTTCATCAGCTTCTACAACTACTGCATGCTCAGTAAAATAAGCCTTTCCAACAGAATAATTCATATTTCCACACAAAGCTCCCTGCCTACCAATCAAAGCGAATTCTCCATCATGATTGTAAGTCGAAGTATACCCTCTTAAACCATTTCCTCCATAGACTGGATAATCTCCAGCTATATCTATTTCGTCTGCTTTCAAAAAATTTCCGCTTTTAAACTCTTGAGCTACTTCCCCCAACTTCCGCTGTTCCCAATCAAAAGCCATAAACTTATTTAAATTACATGGATTACGCTGGTGAAGAGTGATGAGGCGGTCGAGAGACTGAAAATAGCTTCCAATCTTAGCCTGTTCTTCCTTTGATTTAGGATAAATAATATTCGTACTCTGCATAGCAGATTTTGAAACTGACGTAACTTTTATCCCTTGCATTAAAGGTATCAACTGATTGTGATACGCACTGGAATTTAGATAATATCCCAAATATCCAGAAGCAAATTTTTCTACTGGTCTATATGGAATAGTATGTAATCCAGATAACACAATCTCATCATCTAATCCTGCTATTTCACTACATTTTCCAACAGTTGTATCCTCTGCTGTATCCGCAACAATTACATCTCCATTTTTCAAAAATGATGCTTTATATTTTAATAAAACGCTCTCATCTGAAATCATTGGAAGCTTTTCTTTGCTTACATCCAAGACCTCTCCAAACTTAATCAGTACATCACCATAGTGAACGTTCTTTGCGACTCCTGTCTCATTCGATAAATCAGCTCTGGAAAGTGTATTATTCTGCAGGCTAATTAGTATATCCCCCAACTTCCGCTGTTCCCACGTAAAAGTTAATTTTTCACTAAACTTATAAATAATACGCTGGTGAAGAGTAATGAGGCGATCGAGGTTACGGAAATATGCTCCGATTTTGGTCTGTTCTTCCTTTTTTGGAACTTTAACTTCAAATTCTGCATATTCCTGCGCATTTACTCCGGGCTGTCCAGAACGTTGAGAAGTCACAAAAATATACTTGTTATATCTGTCTGTCAAGGTATTCTGAAACACAAATTCTGCGTCATATTCTTCTTTAATTCTTGCTCGAATTAAGAATCCTGCATAGTAAACTAATCCATCAGAATTCCTGTAAATATAAGATTTTCCGACACTTGCACCTGTTCTTGCAAATAGAATATCTCCTTCAGTTAGTTTATAATTATCTGCACCAGTTAAAGCAATATCCGGAGAAGTAAGATTGTCTGTTAAAAACTCATGTGTGTTATCGTCAATATCTGTAATCCTAATATATTTATTTTCTCCATCATATTCTTTTGCTGCTGCATTCAATCCGTATTCAAAAGAAGATGCAATATCCCCCAACTTCCGCTGTTCCCAAACACAAAGATATTTTATCCTTTTTTCTGTCAAATACCTTCTAATTATCTTTGTTATGATTAAGTATACTTACAAAATATCTGACAATTTTTGAAATTTTAAAATTAGCACTTACGATACATATCATCACAAGTGCTAATCTATTTCTTAATTCTTCATTCTTATTTCTGACTTAATAACTTTTCTGACTTTTTATTCTAATTTTCTATAAAATAATCTATACAAACATATTCTGAAGCATAAATTTCTTTATACTCTTCAATTTATCGCACTTCCGTTGGTGAAGAGTGATGAGGTGATCAAAAACCTCTAAATACCTTCCTATTTTCTTCTGTTCCTCATAGGACGGCAAGCAAATTGTACTATTCTCAAACTCTTTTTGCCCCAACGTTTTATTTCGCCCTGCTCCTCCTGGAGAAGCCATTTCCAATATATACTTACCTTTATGTGTTATAAAAAATTTTGTAATATAATCCAAATCCGCCACATTTTCTTTTGGTTTATACATTGGAAATCTATGCGAAGCTATCATTCCCAACTCTTTTTCAGTTGTTTTGGTAACCGCTCTTTCCCACGCAAATACTATGTTTAAAATAAAGCTGTTTGGCTCCACCCAAAATACTCGCTTATTTCCAAGTCCTTCACCAGTTATCTCATCTTTATAAAATAAACCCTTTCCATGTGAACGTATACCTATTTCACGATATACCTCTCCAGCTTCTACATCAACTGCTTTCGAAACTCTATCAAAAATATCTTTGCACTTCCGCTGTTCCCACTCGCCAGTAAAACCTTCAAATCTAATTTCCGGAATTTTCTGGCCATTTTGCGGAAACATTTTTTGAAGCATATATTTTTTCAAAGTTTTCATTTCATCACACTTGCGTTGGTGAAGAGTGATGAGGTCATCGATGTTAGAGAAATACTCCACTATTTTGTTCTGTTCCGCCTTTGCAGGAAATGGAACAACCAGATTTTTTATCTCCTCATTATGAATATGAACAACCGATTTCCCCTGTGCTTTTTTCGCTAGCTCTCGTTGTGAATTTCCATGTGAAATAGAAATTGCCAAAAACGCTGAATTAATATCTTCATTGGGACTTACAACATTTAAATCTCCACCAAGTATAACCCCTGATTTATCAACGGTTGCAGCTCTTGCGATGTCTTCTGCCGTTTCTCCTGATGCAGGAACAATAACTTCTCCGCCTTTGCTATATACAGAACCGTCTTTTGCTTCTACATAAGTGTCTACTTCTGAAATACTGGTTTCGTATTTAGTATATAATCTTCCGTACAAAATAATCGGTGTTCCAGACTCGATTAAATCACCTTTTGAATAGCCACTTCCCTTACTAAATTCAGCTATATCCCCCAACTTCCGCTGTTCCCACTCGTCATTATATCCTTTAAATCTAATCTTCGGTTTTCCCACAACTACTCCTCCATTCTACCAATCAAATCATTCAACAATCCCATAGTTGTTTCATCCGTTGACGTCAATTCTTTAAGTAATGACAAAAATTCTCCTTGAACTTGTTCAAGTTCTTCATCTGTTTTCTGCATTTCAGACAACAATTCTTTTAAATCAACCTCTTCTTCTTTTTCAAAATTATCAACATATCGAGGAATATTAAGATTGAAGTCATTTTTTTCGATATCTTCAAAACTGGCAAGAAAGGCTTCCTTTTCTACCGTTTCTCTTTTACTATATAAATTTATCACCTCATTAATATGCTCATCTGTCATTTCATTCTGTTTTTTGCCTTTATTGAACTTCTTTGACGCATCAATAAACAGAACATCTCTTCCATCTCTATGTTTTTTCAGTACAATAATGCAGGTTGGAATGGATGTATTGTAGAATAAGTTTGCCGGCAGTCCAATTACTGCATAGATATTTCCAGAGCGAAGCAGTTTTTCCCTGATTTTTCCTTCTGCTGCGCCACGGAACAGCACTCCATGTGGTAATACAATAGCCATCGTTCCGTTATTTTTCAAATGATACAGACCATGAAGTAAAAATGCATAATCCGCCTTTGATTTTGGAGCTAAAACTCCATAATCACTGAATCTTTCATCCTGCAAAAATCCTGCTGCTGCACTCCATTTTGCTGAATATGGTGGATTCATAAGAACCATATTAAAATCCGTTTCTTCATCTGTAGGCCAATCTCCATCCAATGTATCACCATTTCTCAAATTTTGGTTTTCTGCAACAATTCCATGAAGAAACATATTCATTCTCGCCAAATTATAAGTAGATGTATTTAATTCTTGTCCATAATATTTTATATATTCAGGATATGTCGCATATTTCTTTACATTAAGCAGTAGAGAACCGGAACCCATACAAGGGTCATATACAGACAATCCTCTTTTTTCTTCCTGTCCTGCTATTGCAATTTTTGTTAAAATTTTTGATACTGCCTGAGGTGTATAGAATTCTCCTGCTTTCTTTCCTGTCTCAGATGCAAACTGTCCAATTAAATATTCATAAGCATTTCCAAGTATCTCTGCATCAGAGTTTAATAAATCTGCTTTGTCAATTTCTTTAATCAAATTTGCAACTGTATCACTCTGTCTCTGGTCTCCAGTTCCAAGACGATTTGAATACAAATCAATATCTGTAAATAAATCTGCAAATATTGGATCACTTTGTTCAATATTATTAAATCCTTTTTGAAGTTGTTCTCGATTAAAAGAATTATTTCTTGCTGCATCCGCAAAATAAGTGTAAGTAAGCTCTGGTTCAATGACATAATGACACTCATTTTTCATTTCTTCTTTTAATTCTTGGGCATCTTCTCCCTTTAGTTCTTCTATATACACGTCTAATGCCTCTTTTAAAGTTTGAGGTTTTCCATCGCAAATCATATCATATACTTTGATAAGAAAAGAATCTGACAAATATTTATAAAAAACAATTCCCAGCAAATAATCTTTATACTCATTCGCATCCATCTTTGAACGCAATATATCTGCTCCACTCCACAATACACTAATTAAATCTTTACTGTTTTCTGTTTCAGCCATCTTGTAGTTCCTCCAATTTTCAATAATAATGCAAGCATACCATACATAACGATAATTTTTCTGAAATCTTTTTTCAAAAATCAATGATACATTCGTTCGTATTTCATTTGCTATTGTATCTTACGTATTATCTTGCGTACTAACTTCCGCACTATCTTCTTTTAATACTTAATTCTAAAATAATCCAAATACGCTTTATATCTATCCTGTGCGGTCAGACAAGTCTCCATCAAATACCCTTTTTCATTATTCCATTCTTTCAGACCACGATAGTAAAACATCTTCAGATTATCTTCAATAATAAACGGAACAATATTATATTTTAAACATTCTTTAAACATAATTAATCGCCCTACACGCCCATTACCATCCTGAAAAGGATGAATCCGTTCAAATTTTACATGAAAATCCAGAATATCTTCAAATGTCTTTTCTTTTTTGCCATTATATTCTGCCAACAATGCCTTCATCCTATCTGAAACTTCTTCTGGAAGTGCCGTATTCGTACCACCGACTTCATTCGGCAGTTTTTTATAATCACCAATAACAAACCAATCTTTTCCAGCATCACTAGTGCCACTTTTTAATATCCGATGCAGTTCCTTGATTAATTTCTCCGTCAACACTGCCTTTGCATCATCAATAATCCTATCAATACACCGAAAATGATTTGCTGTTTCAATAACATCATCTACATTAAGAACTTCATTTTCTATACCAATCGTATTTGTTTCAAAAATATATCTTGTCTGATCATGAGTCAGACGACTGCCCTCGATATGGTTAGAATTATATGTCAGATCAATTTGCGTCTTATGATAAATACCACCGGAATATCTGTTTTTCTTTTCTTCCTGTAGAATTTCCAGCAAAGTTTTCGGTACTTCTTTTTTTCTGTTAATACGCCCCGGCTTCTGTGCATCTTCCGGAATTTCCCATGTTTTTCCATTGAGTCTTGCTTCATCTACACGACCTTGCGTACAGTAATTTCTTACACTTCGCTCTGAAATATTCCATTTCTTTGCAACTTCTTTTACTAAAAGATATCTCATAAGATTATTCACTCCCTTTTACAGTTTCTACTATGCTACTACTTATTATAACACATTATCGGCAATAAATTCTGTTTTTGCAATTTCTATATTTTACTTTTTTTGCCGATAATAAATGGCCTTTCTTCCGTCACAATTTCATAATTTCATCCGACTGATTTTATTTGCAGGCAAAAAAGAAGACTACCATGCTGATTTTGTCTGCATGATAATCTTCTTTATTTTTCTACATACTTATTTTACATAAACTGTGCAAACACAGATGCTCCTACAACTGTAAGCAAACCTGCAACCGCAATAGCAAGGCTGCTCATGGCACCTTCTATCTCGCCAAGTTCCATTGCCTTTGCAGTACCAATGGCATGTGAGGAAGTTCCAAGCGCAAGTCCTTTGGCAATTGGTTCTTCGATATGTGCCAGTTTGATCACTGTCTCTGCGACCATATTTCCAAGAACACCTGTAATGATGATCACTGCAACAGAAATTGTCACATATCCGCCAAGCTCCTCAGAAATGCCCATACCGATTGCTGTCGTAATAGACTTCGGAAGCATGGTCACATATTCTTTGTGGCTCAGACCGAATACGATCGACATTACAAGTACCGTTCCAAGACTTGCGATAACGCCTGAAATAACTCCGCCAAAGATCGCCCCGATATTCTTTTTCAGCAGATCAAGCTGCAGATACAGAGGGATCGCCAGGCTTACCGTCGCAGGTGTCAGAAGGTAGCTCAGGTATTTTGCACTCATATTGTAGCTTTCATAATCCACATGAAAAACTACCAGAAACGCGATCACGATCGCAATAGAGATCAGAAGCGGATTTAATAACGCCAGCTTCCATTTACGCTGTGCTGCAAGCCCGATCTCATATGCCAGAAGGCTGATCACGATCCCTACCGTTGCCGAACTCATGATTAAATTGTCCATCTTACTTCTTTCCCTCTTTTCTGGATATTAAAAAATCTGTAACCTTTCCTGTAACGATCATGACTACAAACGTCGATACGACTGTGATTACCAGGAGCGGCACCAGAAAAGACTGCAGCTGGCTCCAGGATGTGATCAGACCAACACCTGCCGGAATGAACATAAGCGGCATGATCTCGATCAGAAATTCACCGGTCTCCTTTACGTGCTCTACTTTGATCACCTTTGTCAAAAGAAGCACAAACATCAGAATCAGTCCATAGATACTGCCCGGTATCGGAAGCGGGATAAAATACTTCATGATCTCCCCCGCACAGGTCACAGCAAGGATGATTCCAAACTGTCTCAGATATTTCACTTTTTTCGCCTCCTAAAAAATTCACTGCTGTCTATTATAGCACATCCTTTTTTGTCATAACAAGTCAAAAAAAGTACAAAAAACTGCCGTTATATCGGCAGTTTTTTATGTAACAGTTTGAAAAATGTCAATTTTTGGTCTGTATAAAAGCTACATCAGTGATCTTTCAAAAAGAATGCTGTTTTGGCATTCCCCACAATCAAACCTCAGGGATTCTTGCTTCCTCCACTACTGCACAAACTTTATATCCAAAGATATAAATGATTCCAATAATATAACCCATCCCGGTACTGTAGCAGCTCTGGAATGGGTTATTCTTTCATCTCTTGTAATTTATTTCTTTATGAGGATATCTGACAGTTTGCGTTTTGGTACGTAGTGTACATCGTTTTCGTCGCGATAGTAGGCGATACTTTCACCTTCCTCAATCTCTTTGATCACGATCTCTTCTGCCGGTTTGCCAAACGCTACGATCAGTACCGGGGCAAGATTTTCTGCCAGACTCAGTTCTTTTTTGACGGAATCTGCATTGTAATTTCCGATCATACAACCGCCGAGCCCTTTCTCAGCTGCTGCGAGAAGCATAGTCTGTGCAACGATTCCAACATCCTTCTGGTATCTCGGGATAGAAGCTCCGAGATTCAGATCCTGACAGATGATGATAAATCCGGTCGGGCATTTTCCCGGATGTGGAAGCTGCATCTCAGGGAGTGCTCTCGCCCAGTTTGTCAGTTTCTGGATACGGTCAACCTCCTCCTTCTCCCACGCCAGATAATACCGAAACGGCTGCGCATTCACACTGGATGGCGCAAAACGTGCACAGTCCACGAAATCCTCCAGTTCTTCTCTGCTGAAACGATAGGATTCGTCATAGCCTCTGTAGCTTCTGCTTGCTTTTACAATATCTTTGAACAT
>OHAC01002377.1_pt1 | contig 15011 bp, 9 predicted proteins | sample 1577051 | NCBI WGS metagenome assembly OHAC01 (sample SAMEA3541499, study PRJEB24748) | human gut metagenome | biome: human gut; feature: human-associated habitat; material: faeces | place: China | collected 2012 | reverse complement strand
TGCAATTGCATGACGCGCACCTCGCAACAAGAATGCCGGAGCATTCTTGAATTTGGATAAAATGCTATATCTTATCAATAAAGTCAGGAATGATTAAAGGAGTGCTATGATAAAGGGTATGAGTATGACTTGGGAGCAGGCACAGGCAGAAATTGACCTGTTCAGAAAAATATTTGAAGAAGTACGTCTGCTGAGTGCAGAGGAAGTTGGCAGCAACGAGGCAATTGAGTCAGAGGAAGAAAAACTGACGCAGATGTGTCAATGCAAATCCTGTTCCGAACAGGCGCGCAGTGAACACGGATGTATCGCAGCTAAGGTGCTTGCGGGAAAAACTCAGAAAACCAAGCTGGAATATATCGGAAATGATCTGTATGAGATCGTTGCCCGGTATGTGGAAATTGACGGCAAACCATATGTAATGGAGATGGCGCATCAGGTGGAGGAAGAATTGATCATTGAACGAGAAGGAATCGACCTGTCCGGAAATGTCAAGGATTCTCTGTTTGACAAGCTGTATATTGATGCGCTTTCGGGTGCTTACAATCGACGGTATTTTGAAGATTGTGTGCGAAATAAGGTTGTCAATGCCGGCATTGCCATGTTGGATCTGGATGATTTTAAAGTGAGCAACGACACATACGGACATGATCTGGGTGACCGTCTGCTTCATCTGGTGTCTTACACTATTATGGGACTGATCCGCAAGACCGATGCCCTGATCCGTTACGGCGGAGATGAATTTTTACTGGTCATGCCAAATGTCTCAGAAGAAGATTTTGAGAAAAAATTGGAAGAAATTCAGTATCAGATTCATATGATACAGATTCCGGACAGCAGAGGTGTCTTTCTGTCCGTCAGTATCGGTGCTGTGATTGCAAGAAAACAGACCGTGGTAAAAGCAATGTCCCGGGCAGATAAGGTGATGTACATTGCAAAGAAACAGAAAAATTCCATTGTGACTGAGTGGGATAGAGATCGTCATCCCGCGGACTGGAAGAAGCATTACAGTGACAGTACAAAGCAGAAAATTCTGATTGTGGACGATTCGGAAATGAACCGTGCGATTCTCTATGAAATGTTGCATGACGATTTTGAAATTCTGGAAGCAGAAAGCGGGGAGCTGTGTATCGATATGATGAAACAGTATGGCAGAGATATTTCTCTGTTGCTGCTGGATATTGTCATGCCGGGAATGGACGGCTTTGCGGTGTTAGAGCAGATGAACCACCAAAAATGGATCGAAGATACACCGGTTATTATGATCTCCAGTGAAAATTCTGTAGCATATATCAGAAAAGCCTATGACATGGGCGTTTCTGACTTTATCAATCGACCGTTTGATGCCAATGTAGTTATCCGACGTGTATACAATACCATTAAATTATATGCAAAACAGCGCCGTCTGACCACGATCCTGACAGAACAGATCAAGGCGAAGGAGCAGAGCCGCAAGATCATGGTGGCAATTTTGAGCCATATCGTAGAGTTTCGTAATGGAGAGAGCGGTCTGCATGTACAGCATATCAATGTGCTGGTAAAAATGCTGTTGGAGCGTTTGCGACAAGTGACCGATAAGTATCATATTTCCTGGTTAGAGCAGGATATCATTGTGATGGCATCGTCGCTGCATGATATTGGAAAAATCGGTATCGACGATAAAATTTTGAATAAAAGAGGCAAACTGACTGCGGAAGAATTTGAGATCATGAAGACACATACGCTGATTGGTGCGTCCATTCTGGAAGATCTGGAATGGTATCAGGAGGAACCGTTGGTGAAAATGGCATATTCGATCTGTCGCTGGCATCATGAACGCTATGACGGCAAAGGATATCCGGATGGTCTGAAGGGAGAGGAGATTCCGATTGCTGCTCAGGTGGTTTCCCTGGCAGATGTGTACGATGCGCTTGTGAGCAAACGTGTATACAAGGAAGGTTATTCCCATGAAAAGACAATAGAGATGATCCTGAATGGAGAGTGTGGTAATTTTAATCCGATACTGATTGAGTGTCTGAAGGATATACAGTCAGATATACCTGACGAAGTCTATCGGGGGGGGGTAAAATCCTGCTAGGTGCATGATTATCGGAAAGAAATATTGAGAAAGTCAAATTTGGAGAAAAAGAACTGTCTGCGTATGAAAAACATGCGCTGGCAAGCTTTTATCATAAAATGGTTACATTGTGTTATGAAAGCAGTAACCGGTGGTGGAAATTAATGATGCGTTATTATTATTGTTTTGAATTGTCAGGGGGACATGAGTTGTGGTAACTGGAATCGCAGGTGTACTGACCGTGATCGGCGAACATTTCTGGCTGGTTGTGATCGCATGTATTGAAGTGGCAGTGGCATTTATTTTGCTTGGAACTGCTTACAAACGAAAAAAATACAGAAATGACCGGTCAGGCGGAGCGCAGATCGAAGGTGTGGAGCGAGACTTTTTAGAAGCCTGCAATGACTGGAGAAATGAGGCGTGCATTATGGTTCGCCGGGAGGATCTCCTGCCGGTTTATGCTACAGACAGTTTTTATGACATGCTTGGTCTGAATCTGCGGATGCTGCAGGAGGATATTCGAAATATCGGACTTAATATGGCAGATCCGGAGGATGAGAAAAGGCTCTGGAAAAAGTATGAACAGTGGGATGGCAAAGAACCGTTGGAAGAATCGGTCAAATGGAATACCGGAAAATGGCTGCTGCTTGGATTTCGACGGACAGAGGATGGTGTCTATGATCTGATGTCTGTGTATGAAATCACACAGTTACATGAGAAGATTCTGCAATACGAAGATCGTCTGGATGCAGCAGAAGAAGCAAGTCAGTCCAAGACAAGTTTCCTGTACCGGATGTCCCATGAGATCCGTACCCCGATGAATGGTATCATGGGTATGCTCCGGCTGGCAAAAGAGAAAATGGAACCACAGGCTCCGCCTATGCAGTATCTGGACAAGACCGAAGAACTGGCAGGACATTTGCTGGCACTGATCAATGACATTCTGGATATGTCACGTATTGAGGCAGGCAAGGTAGAGCTGGAGCATAAACCGTTCAGTTTGAATCGTATGCGTGAGCGCCTGTACGATATGTTTGCCAAGAACCTGGAAGCAAGAAATATCCGTTATGCGGTTAATTTTGAAGATATTACAGTGGATTATGTGGTTGGTGATGAACTGCGTCTGGATCAGGTGATCATCAACTTCCTTTCCAATGCCGTAAAATTCACCTCCGAAGGTGAGATCATCGTCACCTTCCGTCAGATGATGATCCAGGAACAGACACTGGATCTGATGATCAGCGTGCGTGATACCGGTATTGGTATGGATCCAAGTTATGTACAGCGTATTTTCCGCCCGTTTGATCAGGAACATTCTGACACGGTGAAGAAGTACGGTGGAACCGGTCTGGGTATGGCGATCACTGACCAGATCGTAAAACTGATGGGTGGTGAGATCGTCATTCATACGGCATCGGGAAAAGGAACCGATTTTTCTGTGTTTCTGCACTTACCGATCGCAGATGAAGCAAGTATTCAGGAAGCTGCAAAAATCGAGGAGCGTCAGGAGGAAGAAGTATCCGGAGAATCTGTATTCTATGGAAGACGGATTCTGCTGGCAGAGGATAATGAGATCAATGCCATGGTTGCAGAGGAAATCCTTGGCGGTTTCGGCGCGCAGGTGGATGTGGCAGAAAATGGTCAACTTGCGTTACAGATGTTTGAAGAAAAACCAGAAAATTACTATGATTTCATATTAATGGATATACAGATGCCGGTCATGGACGGAAGGAAAGCAACAGAAACAATCCGTCAGCTGAATCGTCCGGATGCGCAGACCGTATTGATCTTTGGTCTGTCTGCAGATGCGTTTGTGGAGGATGAGCGTAAATCAATTGCATGTGGCATGAATGGTCACTATGCAAAACCGATTGATTTTGAAGCATTACAGCGAAATATCGGCAGTTTTTTGAATGTTCAGAAAAAATAAATGAGTGATAAAAAATAGACAAGCGACAGAGAAAAAGGAAGTTACATCAGCTGGGAGATGACTCCCACCTCTATAGGTGGTGAGAAACAAGCTAGTATCAGTGGTGGGAGCCAATCCCCCATCTGATATAGCCTCCGGCAGGATTACAGAGGTGCGCAGTTGAAGTATGTCATGCAATTGCATGACGCGCACCTCGCAACAAGAATGCCGGAGCATTCTTGAAAGATTATGCGCAAGAGAAAAGTGGGTATAATAGATGAAAAATAGAAATAAAAAAGCGGGTGTGGCGATCGCTGCTGCTTCTGTGATCACGGCAGGTGCGGTAACGGTGGCAGTTGCCTACCAGAGCGGGGTGAATTTTCAACCAAAAGATTCCAACCGTAAGCTTCAGAATAATCAGGTCGTTTTTTCCGATAACAAGGATCAGGTAGAGCATACCGAGGATGATAACGGCGATAACAGTGAACTCTGGGAAAAAAATCAGAATGATCAGCAGGACAACAATCAGGAAAATGCAAACCAGTCGGACTATCTCTTCCAGAAAGATCTGCAGAATGGTCGTGCGACAGCTGTAACCGTTGGCGTGAACAGTGGCGATGCCAGTGGAAATAACGATCAGTTCACCGGTACACAGAATGGAACTGGCAGTCAGAATGGCGGGGTCTATAATCTGACGGATGATACTTCCAATGCAGATATCATTATCAACGGCAACGGAACCGGGCAGATCACGGATCCGAATGGAAATGGTGCCAGTAATGGCAGTGGAAATAGCCAGAACAGCACGAATGGAAATGGGAGCAGCAATAATTCCGGCTCTGATACAAATAAAACACCGTCCACAGATGACAAAAATAATGGGAATAACAATTCTGACAACAATAACGGTGGTTCTGATAACAAAAGACCGTCTGCAACCGCGAAAGATCCCGAAGTAAAGAAAGAATGGAACAACCGGGTAGATGGTGTTACTGATCATCCATATCCGGATGATGGCATCTCAGATGTTACCGAAGATGAAGATGGTGACTATGCAGGTGTAGTAATCTGTCAGCGTTGGGATGCGGATGCCGTTTATATGTATAAAGGACAGACGATTGATCAGACGCTGATATATAATTCGCTGGATACGTTCGTATATTCCAATGACCGGGAAAATCGCTATGTCTGGGGAGAAAGTGCTCTGAATCAGTTTATCCGGATTGATGCGGTATCTTTTGATGGCGGTACAACCTGGAAAGATCAATTTCCACTGACGATTCCGACCACGGTGACGGATGATACCATGATTATCAAGGTGTCTTATCGACTGACCAAAAATAAACCATGGGTAGAGCGCCAGGTGCCGTATGGTTTAAAAGCAAATCGTATCTTTGTACTTTCCAAAGAAATTCAGGAAGAAAATTCTGTGATCGATACAGATACGATTCTGAATTATGATCAAAATCCGGAGGTAGGCTCCATTGTGAATCTGTATCGGTTTCAGAGGGACTATCTGGGAACCGAACCGTTAACAACATTGTTCCCTGGATGGATGGAAGATGGAAAACTGGTTTCGTGGTTATATACTTCCACAGAGGGACGACATATCCTTGAACCGGCAGAGAACGTACCACTCAGCAGTGAATATACAGTTCAGCTTAATGTGTTCTGGATGACAGATGACGGGAAAATTGATCCATCTGGAAACAGTCTGACTTATTTGCAGACACTGACAGGTATTTCAAATAAAGCTGTTAAACGAATGAAGGATGGTACGATTCTTGACCGAATGCAATATGATGAATTGACTGTGCCGGAATATATTCAGGCAGTGTCGATTGACGAATCCACAGATCTGGATGTTGACTATTTGAAAATCCCGGATACGGTAATATATCTTGCTGACAGCAGTAAAGGATTACATGTCAACCGTGGCTATCTGGTAGATGAGGATAATCCGGTTTATCAGTCCACAGACGAGGGTGTGTTGCTGAACAAAGAAGCTACGGAAATCCTTGGAATTCCTTACAAATTAAAGAAACTGACAATTCCTGCGGCGATTACCAATATAAACCTGAATGCAGATAATCAGATATCCGAGATTCATATTGAGGCAGAGACGCTGGATGGTGTACCGTCACTCAGTTATGAAAATATTAATCACTGTAAACTGGTAGTACCGGAGTCTTATATGGAGGAGTTTCTGGAGGAGAATAATGCAAATATCCGCTATGGAACCGGAAACAGTGTGGCATCTGCGGATGATCCGTCCGTTACATACACGATGAAAAGTGGTGTTGTTATAAGCAGTAAAGGTGAAATACGCAGAATCGTTTCAAAAAATAATACATCCGTTACATTGCCAAATACTGCAAAACAGATTGAAAAAGATGCTTTTTCCAAAGGAACAGGTATTGAGACACTGATTTTGCCTAAAAATGGAACAACACTTCATCTGGAAGACGGATGCTTAAATGACAGTGATGTAACTGCTATCTGGTGTTATTCCAAGAAGCAGTATGATACAGTAAAAGAAGAACTGGCTGATTCCGGAACGGATAAGGATGTTTCCGTAGAACTGCTACAGAAATCAGCAGAGGGTTACTATTACAGAATATCAGATGCGGGCATTATGCTGATGAGTGTGCCGGAGAATCTTACCTCTTTTGATGGTACAATGACAGCAGAGGATGGAACTTCGCTTGAAATCAATGCCATTGCAGAGCAGGCCTTTTCTGACTGTCAGGATCTGGAATGGGTAACACTTCCGGAAAGTATCAAGAAGATTGGTTACAAAGCTTTTGAAGACTGTATCGGGCTGCAGGGAATTTTGATCAATTCTACCGATACGATCACAATTGGAAATGAGGCGTTTTGCGGATGTGACAGTCTGCGATTTGTGGCATCCAATGCGATGGAAGGCATCATGGAAGATGATTACGCGCCGCTGATTTCTGACAGTTATTCGATTAATACCGGACTGTATTATTTTTATACGCCGACGGATTCTACCGGTTACTTTGACGGGCATCTTTCTTTTACGGCAGCATCAGGGGTAGCCTCTTATGGTCTGGTGGATATTGGTGGAGATGCCAGAATGTTATATGGTTTGGATAGTAATGGATCTCCATGGATTGGCCTGCGGTCAGGCGGAGAAGTGTCAGATCAGGTGACATTGCCGGAGAGCACCACGGAGCTGTTTCACTATGCGCTGGCGGATACGAAAAGTCCATCCGGAAGTTATTCTGTAAACTGGGATGATATGTTGGGACTGCACTGGCTGGATCCGGGTGCATTCCGCAATTCAGATCTGGGTGGAAGTATCACTTTGTCAGGAACCTTTTTCTATCTGGATAACGATGCATTTACCAGTTGTAATTCCATTACAGATTTTACGGTAGATGCCAGTGTTTATCTGGGAGAGGGTGTATTTCAAGATTGTAAAAATATGACAAACGTGTCGCTTGGTGAGTTCCTTGACAATTCCGCAGTTTATTTCGGATTATTTACCGGATGTGACAGTCTGCGGGATATATACTTTAACAGCGAATCAGCCCCGAAGCTGATGCTTTATGGAACGAGGGAATATCAGTTTAATTATGGCTGGACAGAGGAAGAAGAACTGGAAAAATTACGGATTCATGTGCCGGAGAGTTCAAAGGAAATGTATATACGTGACTGGCGCTATGCTTTTGCCGGTTATATTGATTATCCGAATAAGTCTGCATACGATCGAATGTGGGAAGATATTCGATGGCAGCATATAAACTGGGATACCTGGGAGTTCCCGTCAGATGAAGAAGTAGATGCTTATGTGGCAGAAGCATTGCTGAAAGCAGAGAACCGTGCACGAAAAGCATTAGGAATGGAGGAGGTATCCAGATTATCAGAATGGTATGAGTATACGGTTGACAGCTATGGATTTGTCACATTGACCGGAGTGCCGTCATATTGTACGGAAGCAACGCTGGATGCAGAAACAATCGGACTGGCATCCGGAGGATATCTGGATAATATTGGAACGGGTGCTTTTTCCAAGGCGAAAAATCTGCAGAAAGTAGTAATTCCAAATGGTCTGTCTGCTATTTACAGCAATGCCTTTGCCGGTGTGGAGAGCGACAGCGTTACGCTGGTATTTGAAGGCTGGGCGCCGAATTTGTTCCGAAGCGATGATGATATCCTTAATGGAGTGCCGTTCTCCTTTGGAATCGATGACAGCCGCATTCATATTCAGGTACCGGAAGGCTGGGAAGACTTTTATATTAGTATGTGGGAGTACATTTTTGCCGGCTATGATACTGCGGAAGATATGTGGGCAGGAGTTGAGGCAGATCTGGCAGAACAGAATGGTACAGAACCGACGAATGAGGAGATTTTGACAGAAGTGAACAAGCGTCTGGTAGTATCCCATAACCGTATCCGTGCCATGATGGGACTGGACCCGGAGCAGGTAGAAGACAATACTTCGGATGGCTCCGGAGAGACAACGGATACTGATCCAGATGGTACGACGGAAGGAACCACAGAGGAAAATACCAATACGGATGTTTCTGGCAATACAGTTTATGAAAATTCCAATATATGGATGGTAAATACAGGAATCGGAAATCTGGATACCGCCGCTTCTGAAAATACAGATGCGGACCGTACAGATTCCGACCATGAAGATGCAGACAGTGCAGAGTCAGAAGATACATCTGCAGACAAGGATAAGAAAAAGAGTGAGGATGCAGATGTAGCGACAAAAGATACAGATGCGGCGATCCCGGAACAGGAGGATACACAGGAATGATCGTGGAACAGTCAAAACAGATCGTAGAAGAGATCAGTAAGGCTTTTATCGGTAAAACAGAGATCATTGAAAAAGTACTTATGACAATCTATGCAGGAGGACATGTACTGCTGGAGGATGCTCCGGGTGTCGGAAAGACAACACTGGCACTGGCATTTTCCAAAGTGCTTGGACTCAGCAATAAACGTATTCAGTTTACAACAGATACACTGCCGTCAGATATTACCGGTTTTACGATGTTTAACCGTCAGACGAATGAATTTGAATACCGGGAAGGAGCTGTAAACTGTCAGCTTCTTCTGGCAGATGAGATCAACCGTACTTCACCGAAGACGCAGTCAGCGCTTCTGGAGGTTATGGAAGAAAATACCATCAGTATCGATGGTGAGACACATGTGCTGCCACTGCCGTTTATCTGTATCGCAACACAGAACCCGTTGGGATTCTCCGGAACACAGCCGTTGCCGGAGTCACAGTTAGACCGTTTTATGGTATGTCTGTCCATCGGTTATCCGACGCTTGAGAGCCAGATGCAGATCATTACCGCGCAGCGTTATCACAATCCGCTGCTGGATATCAAACCGGTGACAAATGCACAGAACGTACTGGAAGTGCAGAACTATCTGTATTCTGTAGAGATAAAAGACAGCGTACTGCGTTATGCGATCCGTCTGTGTGAGGAGACCAGACGTCATCCGCTGATCGAACTTGGTATCTCTCCGCGTGGTGTTTCTGCACTTGTTAAAATGGCGCGGGCAAATGCGCTGATCCGGGAGCGTAATTATGTGATTCCGGAAGATGTACAGAGTGTATTCTGTGATGTATGTGCACACCGTCTGGTGTTGCGTCCACAGGCGCAGGTAGAAGGCGTTCAGGCAAAAGATATTCTGGGAGAAATTCTGCTGAAACTCAGACCTGGAACAGAGGAGTAAAGGATATGAACAAAAACAGGATCGGCTATCTTGTCCTGATGGCGTGTCTGGCAGTGCTTGTTTTCTTATTTAGTAATCGGTTCCTGTTATTTCTGCTGATCATGATGGTGGTGCTTGCCGTGCTGATGGCTGTATTGAGCCGTGTAGATGCCAGAAATATGATGGTGGATATGGAAATTGTTTCCGGAACACAGGAAGGAAAAGACCTGAAAGTAAAGGTAAAGATGTATTCCAGATTCCCTCTGTATGCAGCACGTAGTATTCTGATGGGCGTGGATATTGAAAATACCATGTTTTGCAGTACAGAACGCAAATATTATTTCATGTATTTGTCCGGTAAATCCAGGGAAGTGGAGCTGACCATTCCGGCGCGGCGCTGTGGGGAAGTGAAGATACAGTGTGCAGAGATTTTACTGCAGGATCTGTTAAAATTATTTCGAAGGAAAATTCGTCCCTTTGAGACGGTACAGACCATCGTATATCCGCGTTCCGTGAACGTGCATGTGGAAATGTCCCGGGCAACCATTGGAGCACCCCGTGAAGAAGGGCGCATGCAGAACCGGAAAGGAAATGATCCAAGTGAGATGTTTGATATCCGGGAATATGTGCCGGGAGACGATATCCGTTTGGTACACTGGAAGCTTTCCAGCAAGACAGAGAATCTCATTTTGCGGGAAGCCAGCGATCCGTCTCATTACAATATGGTACTTTTACCGGATCTGGGACGTAAAGTTATGAATATAGAAGCAGCAGACGAACATGGAGAACCGCAGGAAAATCCTGTAGAAGAAATCAATACAGCTGTAGCATTTGGTACTGCGATCGGAGAACAGTTATTGCGGCTTGGATGTGCATTCTGTATGGCGGTTCCGGGTAAAAATGGTCTGCAGCTTTGTGAAGTGCGGGATCGACGGGATCTGCAGCGGATGCTGATGTTGTGGATGAGCAGTCCGATTCCAGAGTACAGTGGACAGGCGCTGCAATATTTTATCACAGAGCATCTGGAAGAATATTTTACACGGTTACTGATCCTGTCTGCAGGCGTATATCAGCAAAATCTGCATACGTTAAGTGGTCAGATTGGAACCACCGTGGTCAGTGCCAGAGCAGATCTGGATACAGTGATCAGCAGCGTGAGTGGAAGCTGTGAAATGATCGATATACCGGTAGATAAGACAGAAGAAATGTACCGGATTATTTGTTAAGGATAATAGATTACTATGAAACGTACGAAAAAACAGTTTACCGTTGATCGGATTGTACCGGATAGTGAGGGAAAATTACATATTAAAGTAGGAATCCACCTTCTTTTGAGCCTCTGTCTGTGCCTTGGCAGTCTGAGTGTACTGCATGCAGAGGGGAATGAGTATCCGTCGATATCGGCAATGGTATATTTGCTGATGATCGCCACACTGGTCTGCTGTGTGTTGTCACAGAGAAAGAGAGAAAAACAGTGGATGAAGGTATTCTACTATGGAGGACCATGGCTTCTGGTACTGATCCTGACCGGTTTTCACGGATATTGGACCGGTGCCAAAAGTTGGATCAACATGATCCTTATGTACTGGAATGAAGTACACGATGGTGGTGTGGCATTGCTTTCCGTTTCGCAGGAAAATGCGGCAATGCAGTCATTTACACTGTTGATGGTCATTTTCTGTGCACAGTTTTGCTGGTGGATGGTAAAAGACCGTAAAGTGATCTGTGGCATTGGATACAGTATGGCATGGACGATGCTTGCATTGATGACAGGTATGTTTCAACCATATATGGGCATGCTGTTTTTGATCGGATTAGCCGGATTATTTCTGGCAATTCAGGGCGGTTACGTTACTGCCAGAAATCTGTTCTGTTTTGTAGTGGTGTCGGTGATTGTCGTGATCGGTGGTCTGACGCTTCCACAGGAAAATCTGGATTCTGTGACACAGGCAAGACAACAGTGGAAGGAACAGATCCGAACCTGGCGTTACGGTGAGGATTCTCTGCCGGAGGGAGATCTCAGACAGGCAGCTTCCTTGCAGAAAAATTCGAATGAGATGCTCCAGGTTCAGACAGGGCAGCAGAAAATGCTCTATCTGCGAGGCTTTGTAGGCGAAGTATATCAGAATGGAGTATGGCATGAACTGCCTTCTTATACGTATGGCAATGAAAATGCCGGAATCATGAAATGGTTTTTACAGCAGGGATTTCACCCACAGATGCAGGTGGCAGAATATTATGCACTCTGCTCCGAGGACAACCAGCCGGAAGAAAATGAGCTGAGTATTTCGGTGACAGACGCTTCCCGATATTATTTCTATCTGCCAGTCAGCATGGAGGAAGTAAACGGTTCCAATTATAAAGAGAAACGTTCTTCCCGACTGTTTAGTACCGGTTGGCGTGGAGCTGGTTCTTATTCCGGAACAGAACTGTCCGGTTCCAGACCGGCAGAGCTGACAGTGGCAGAGGACTGGGTAAGCGATCCGACCACAGAGGCGCAGAAACAGTATTGCCAAACGGAATCAGTGTATCGTGATTTTGTATATGAGAATTATACACAGACAGATGCAGATACGGTGAAATTGATGAATGAAATTTTCTGGGATGATTATGATCCGGAAAGCGATGGTATCTACAGTGCCTTAAGTCAGGTACGAGCGGTGTTAAATAATAACGTGAAATATGTGGAAAAACCGATGGCAGCACCGGAAAGTTATGATCCGATCCGCTATTTCCTGACAAAATCCAGACAGGGAAATTCGATGTTGTATGCATCCGCAGCAGTAGAGTCACTGCGGGTACATGGAATTCCGGCGCGTTATGTAGAAGGGTATTTTGTATCAGAGGAACAGTCCGCAGCAAACGGCGGAAAGGTATCTCTGACCGGCAAAGATGCACATGCATGGGTAGAAGTTTATTTTGACGGAATCGGCTGGCTTCCGGTAGATGTGACACCGGGATATTATTTCGATTCTGTATCATTACAGCAGATGGTAAGTCTGCCGGATACCGTTCAGAAAAATGCGGCGTTAAGCAACAATGGCTATGATACAAACATTGTGAAAAATTCCGGTAATCAGGGTTCAAAAGCACCGGAAATCCTGAAAAAAGTATTTAATGTGGCAGCCATCTGTCTTGGGATTGTTGGTTTGCTGGTGATCCTGCTTACTGCTATCTTTGTTGTATTAGAGATTTTAAGAATACTGGCAGAATACATCTGGAAACAGCATGAAAGCTATTTTTCAGACAGCGAGCGGATTGGATACAAGACGAAGAAAATTTATCATTTGCTTGCGATCCGTGGAATTGATGCAAGTCTTGGATGGAATATGGAAGATACCGATACCGCGATTGCAGATACTTTTTCTGAGACCAGTCCGGGAGAGTACAAACGTGTCTGTGTTCTTTTGGAAAAGGCAGCATACGGAGGCATGATCCTCAAGCAGTTTGAGGAGCGTACGGTAGACGCATTTTTGACAAAAATTTCAGAAGTAGACAAAAAAAGTAACTGGCGGATCCGTCTGCGTCTGCGCTATGATGCGGTCTACTGTCTGCGTCATTATAAATAAACAGACCGAAAAATAAGGAGAGTACAGCGATGGATTTATTTGATATCGTAGGTCCGATCATGGTCGGACCATCCAGCTCCCACACTGCGGGAGCCGTGCGAATGGGTTATGTGGCAGGAAAACTGTTGGGAGAACCGATCTGCAAAGCAGAGATCCTTTTGTATGGATCCTTTCTGGCAACTGGGGAAGGACATGGTACGAAGAAAGCGCTGGTTGCAGGTCTGCTGGGGATGCAGCCGGATGACTACCAGATCGCAGACAGTTTCGAGATTGCTGCACAGCGTGGGATAACGGTGGCGTTTGGTGAGGCGCATCTGGAGGAAGCTCATCCGAATACGGCAGTGATCCGATTAACCGGTGTCGGAGAAAAATATACGGAAGTACAGGTGTCTTCCATCGGTGGTTCACGGATCAGTATTGATAAGATCGATGGCATCAACACTGGATTTTCAGGGGAATGTCCGACACTGATCGTACACAATATGGATCAGCCGGGATGTATCGTGGCAGTTACTTCCATGCTGGCAAAGAAAAATGTCAACATTGCGACCATGCAGGTGTATCGTTCTGCCAAGGGTGAGCAGGCAGTTATGGTGGTGGAATGTGATCAGCCAATTTCCGAGGATGGCATTCAGTGGTTAGAACAGGTGGAAGGCGTGCTGAAAGTGACGTATTTTGCCGGAATTGGGTCGTAATGTTACTAAGGTAAAAGATGTTCTCTTATTTTTTATAGAAGCATTCTTGAATTATAAGATTTACTGAGCGCCGATCGAATTCCACAAATAGGATGTAGATGGGAATAGAATAACAGGTAGAAAAGGAAACCATAATTATGGCAGTAGAATATCACAGTCTGAGAGAGCTGGTAGAACTGGCAGAAGCACAGGAGAAATTTGTATGGGAGATTGTACAGCAGGCGGATATGATTGAGAGCGAGCGGACTGCTGAACAGTCCTTTGCCAAAATGCATGAGATGTATCGGGCAATGTGGCAGGCAGATCAGGATTATGACGGAGCGCGCCGTTCTGCAAGCAGGCGCGCGGGCGGAGACGGAGAAAAGCTGGAACAATATAATGCGTCCGGAAACAATATCTGCGGACCGTTTATCGGAAAAGTCATGGAAAAAGCAATAAAAATGGGAGAATCCAACGCTTGTATGCGGCGTATCGTTGCAGCACCGACGGCAGGTTCCTGTGGCGTACTTCCGGCGGTATTACTCAGTTTTGCAGAAGATTTTCCGGCAACGGAAGAAATGCTTGTGCAGGCGCTTTATGTGGCAGCCGGAATCGGAAAAGTCATCGCAGAGAATGCTTCTCTGGCAGGAGCGTCCGGCGGATGTCAGGCAGAGATCGGCTCTGCCAGTGCCATGGCAGCGGGAGCGCTGGTCTGTCTTCAGGGCGGAGATGCCGAAGCCATTATGCATGGGGCAGCTCTGGCATTGAAAAATATGCTTGGTCTGGTTTGTGATCCGGTGGCAGGTCTGGTGGAAGTTCCGTGTATCAAGCGGAATTCTTATGGAGCAGTCAATGCGGTGACATCGGCACAGCTTGCCGTGGCAGGAATCCGCAGTGCCATTGATCCGGATGAAGTCATTGACAGTATGCGGCGGATTGGAAATCAGTTACCGGCTTGCTTAAAAGAGACCAGCGAGGGCGGTCTGGCAACGACGGAGTCTGCAAGGCATTACCAGTCGTAAGGGGATTTCAGAGAATAGCAAACTTTATCTCAGTCTGAGTTGAGACTCCCACTTCTGCAAGTGGTGAGTAGTAACAAG
>OHAC01002375.1_pt1 | contig 15025 bp, 16 predicted proteins | sample 1577051 | NCBI WGS metagenome assembly OHAC01 (sample SAMEA3541499, study PRJEB24748) | human gut metagenome | biome: human gut; feature: human-associated habitat; material: faeces | place: China | collected 2012 | reverse complement strand
CCAGAAAGGAAAGCTTATGCCCGCGAGACTGAAAAAACAGATGGAAATTTAATTAAACTGAAAAGAATATGGAACTTGTATGTATTGACAAACAGACTTTTGAAGAACTGCGTGTCCGCTTCTGCGAATTTGAGGAACGGGTGACGCACGTATGCCGTCCGGTTGAGGATCTCGGTCTGAAGAACTGGCTGGACAACCAGGAAGTGTGCGATGTGCTCCGCATCAACAAAAAGACCCTTCAGGCGTACCGGGCCAAAGGGCTACTGCCTTTCAGCCGTATCAAGAACAAGCTCTTCTATAAGCCGGAAGATATACAGAGATTGTTGGAATTGAGTTATCACCCTTTAATAAAGAGCAAATTATGAGCTATCATTTTATTGACAAGAAAGACCCGCGCATAGATGTTATGTTCCAGGGGCTGAAGAAAATGGAGAAGATGCTTTCAGCGATGGAGGATATGCCGAGATCTCTTTTCAACGGTGAACGTTTCCTTACGGACGAGGAACTTTCCAAAGTCCTGCGGGTAAGCAGGCGCACATTGCAGGAATACCGTACATTCGGTGTGATCCCTTACTACATGGTTCAGGGAAAGGCTCTTTACAAAGAGTCCGATATCATGAAGATTCTGGACGATGCCTACAAACGGTGCCGGGAAGAGCAACGCTGGGTATAGCCCTTCCTCACTAACCAAGCACGGAGAAACAGCCTGCGCTTCGTTCAGGCCGCTTCTACGTTTTCCGTTTCAGGCGGTCGTTGATTTCTTTGTCTGCTTTTTCTTCACCGTGAAATCCTCTTCACAAAGGTCAATCCTGTTTCCGAAACCTGTGGCCCTCAACCGTTTCATATCCTCATCCACTTTCGTGTCCGTAACCTGCGCGTAAATCTGCGTGGTGGAAATGGAGGTATGTCCCATCATGCGGCTTACCGTCTCTATCGGAACACCGAGCGAAAGAGTGATGTGGGTTCCGTAATTATGCCGGGCCTGGTGGAAGGTCAAATCAAATCCATATACCCGACCTAATTCTTTCGTCAGCTGGATAAAATATCTGCGGGTATAAATATTGAAAACTCTGTCCCCGGTTCTTAGGTTGCGGTATTTCTCTATGATTTGGAGTGGAATATCCAACAGGCGGACAGAGGAAAGCGTGTCGGTCTTTTGCCGGTGGATATGAATCCACCATATGCCATCCTTCGCCTGCGTAATATCATTTACTGACAGCTTCTTCAAATCCGCATATGCCAGTCCGGTGAACGTCGAAAAGATGAACATATCCCGTACGAATTGTAGTTGCGGCTTCTCCACCGGCGTAGTCATCAATGTCTTGAGATCCTCCAGTTTCATGTGGCGGCTCTTCCTTTTGGGCAGTTCGGGATGCAGGCGGCAATATGGATCGCGGCGCAATGTGCCTTGGCTGACCGCACGCATCGTGAGTTTCTTCAAGCGGTACAGGTGCTCATGCACGCTTTTGGGTTTCAGGTTGCGGACTGTACGCAGGAATACCTCGAAATCGTCATAAAACACCCGGTCAAGGCTTCGTAACGTTACATCCTCCACACCTCTCTTTTCCCGGACGAAAGCGGAAAGATGCTTGTAGGAACGCAGATAGGAGTCGTATGTCTCCTGTATGCGGTCTATCCCGACACGTTTCTTGAATTCCTCATTATGCTCCCTGAAGAGAGCCAGCAGGGTAAGCGGTTTCTGTCCGATACCCTTGACTGCATTCTTGACCAGTTCCGCCGTGATGAAACCCAGGCTGTTCTTTATCCGCTCATAATGTCCGGCAATCGCTTGTCAGGTCATTTATGGCGCGGTTTACTGTAACGGCATTCTCGCTTCTTCCGTCAGCACGCCCTTTCTCTGGATTCCAGATGGCAGGATTGACCGAAACCTTGGTTCCTATCTGTGCCCATTCTGCATCAATGCTCACCTTGCACAATAGCTGGCACATCCCGTCCTTGCGCACTTTCGTACGGTTAATATAAAACAGCACGGCAAAAGTGCTGCGCCGTTTAGTGTTCTGTTTTTCAATATTCTTTTCCATATAATTGTTTTCAAGTGGTTATTAAATGATGACGGAGAAACACTCTGAAATTTTCCGGTTCAAGGCCTTTGTATCGGCATCTATCTTGTCATCGGTCACTTTCGCGTAAATCTGTGTCGTTTCTATCTGGCTATGTCCGAGCATCTTGCTGACCGTTTCAAGAGGAACTCCGTGGGAGAGCGTGATTTCCGTTGCGTATGTATGCCGGGCGGTGTGGAAGACCAGCGGACGGTCTATATGGCAGATCTTGGCAATCTCTTTCAAGTAAAGGTTCAGCATGGAATTGCAATACACCGGCAGTAACTTGTCACTGGGAGCTGTGTCGCCATACTTCTTCAGAATCTGCAACGGCAAGTCCAGCAGCGGAATCTCAAATTCTATCTTGGTCTTCTGTCTGGCACTTTTAATCCACCATGTCCCATCCTCCGCAAGGCATAGGTTATCCCTAGTCAACAGGCGCATATCTCCGTATGAAATGCCGGTGAAGCAGGAAAACAGAAACAAATCACGGACATGATAGAGAGTCTGCCTGTGAAGCGGGGTGGTCATAATCCTGTGTAACTCTTCTGCCGTGAGATATTTCTGTACGGCTTTGGGACGCACCGGCTCATATCCCAAAAACGGGCTGGCGGTAATGATGCCGTCAGCGATGGCCTCACCGACAATCGTTTTCAGCTGTACGGTCAGATTGATAATCGTTCCGGGAGCGAGATTACGTTCAGTCCGAAGGTGCAAATCATACTTGTCGATGAAAGAGCGGTCCAACGCGGAAAACGGAATATCCGACAGTTTGTATTGCACCTGCAAGAATCTTTCGATATGGTTGTAGGCATTGCGATAGGCCCGCAGGCTTCCTATTGTGCGGTTTACTCCCACACGCTTTTCAAAATTGCAGATGAATCGTTTGAAATACCCCAAAAGCGTTTCCTGCCCGCTGGCCATTCCAAGCAGTACACCTTTCACTTCATCGGCTGTCACACCGTCACGAACAGCCGACTGCTCCGTGTAGATATTCAATGCCATCGCACGAATCTCATCCAGACGGTTGTTGATTTCCTTTGCCGCCACGCTCTTGCCAGTTGCACGTCCGGAGGTCCAGCGTGACTGTGGCACTTTCATCTTCACACTGAAAGCCGCCTCGGAATACTTTCCGACATTCAACTTTGCCATTACAGGACAGTTGCCGTCAGCATCCGCCTCGCTCTTTTTCAGGTAGAACGATACCTTTACATTTGCCTGATTCATAACTAATTCCTTTGTTTGCAAAATTATTATATGCAGAGCAAATGAACGGCATGAAAAATATAGCGGAACGAAGAATAAGATACCTTGGCTTGTAAACAGAGCCTATATTTTTTTCCAATACGGAAAAATATGACTAAGTTTGCATCAACAGACATAGCAAAAACTGCGTTCTTTACTATGGTAAACAGGATATAGAACGAGATGCGGGAGCAATTTCCAAACCTCTTTTTCAATCCTGAAAAAGGCAACGGATAGGTAGCGATTCGTTATCCTAACTCCCCCCAAAAACGGTCAAAAGCCATAAATGGAAGAATCTGGTACAAAACCACATATCCCTTTCGGTTTCAAACACTTTGCATTATTTTCTCCAAAGCCATCCGTATGTGAGCGAGTTTGATTATCTTTGCGAACTCAAAACAAGTCGCTTGGAGCGACTATATAACAGATTGATAATAAAAAATACGATAATAATATGGCATTACAATGTGGCATTGTGGGACTTCCGAACGTAGGAAAGTCTACCCTTTTCAATTGCCTATCCAATGCGAAGGCACAATCAGCGAACTTTCCGTTCTGTACGATCGAACCGAATGTAGGCGTGATCACCGTACCCGACGAGCGACTGAATAAACTAGCGGAAATCGAACATCCGCAGCGAGTGATCCCCACCACCGTAGAGATCGTGGATATCGCCGGATTGGTGAAAGGAGCGAGTAAAGGCGAGGGATTAGGCAATAAGTTCTTGGCTAATATCCGTGAGACAGACGCTATCTTGCACGTATTGCGTTGCTTCGACGACGATAATATCGTGCACGTGGACGGACGTGTAGACCCGGTCCGTGATAAGGAGATCATTGACTATGAGCTTCAGATCAAGGATTTGGAAACGATAGACAGCCGTATCGCCAAGGTGCAAAAACAAGCGCAAACCGGAGGTGATAAGCAAGCCAAGATCGCTTACGAGGTACTTTGTAAATACAAAGAGGCTTTAGAACAAGGAAAAAGCGCACGTACCGTTTCTTTTGATACGAAAGACGAGGAACGCATTGCCCACGATTTATTCTTGCTGACGGATAAACCTGTCATGTATGTTTGTAACGTGGATGAGGCTAGCGCCGTAAACGGCAATAAATATGTAGATGCCGTACGCGAGGCGGTTAAAGACGAGGATGCCCAGATTCTAGTAGTCGCCGCTAAGATCGAGAGCGAGATCGCTGAGTTCGATACCTATGAGGAACGCCAGATGTTCTTACAAGAGATCGGATTGGAAGAGTCTGGCGTAAGCCGTTTGATTAAATCGGCTTACAAATTATTGAATCTGCAAACCTTCTTGACCGCCGGATCGGACGAATGTCGTGCGTGGACGTTCCATAAAGGCTGGAAAGCTCCTCAATGCGCCGGTGTTATCCATACGGACTTCGAAAAAGGATTTATCCGTGCCGAGGTGATCAAGTACGAGGATTATATCGCTTATGGCTCCGAGGCTGCTGTTAAAGAGGCCGGAAAGATGAGCGTTGAAGGTAAGGAATATGTTGTGCAAGATGGAGATATCATGCATTTCCGTTTCAATGTATAAGGAGTAATCGAAATAAATTATATCTTTGAAACCGGGTAAAATAGCGTAAAGCTAATTTTACCCGGTTTTCTTATATCCTTTAAATCTATATGTATATGAAACGTTTTCTCAATTCTGTACTTTGTATGTGTATCGCCGTTTTTTGTACGCATGCCCAAAAAAAGAATGTGACTAGTGTGCTGGAAGTGATGGACATTACGACCGGGCAACGTTCCGTTGTCAAGGAATTCCCTTTTTTGATCGAGGCACCTAACTGGACTCCGGATGGTAATTGGCTTGTATATAATAGTGGAGGAAAATTATATAAGCTCTCTCCGGAATCTCCGGGAGAGCCGCAATTAATCAATAGCGACTACGCGACCCGTTGCAACAACGACCATGTGATCTCCGCGGATGGGAAGCAAATAGCGATCAGTAACGGAACAAAAGAAGATGGCCGGTCGCGTATCTATACCCTGCCTTTCGAAGGAGGTGTTCCCCGATTGATTACCCCACTCGGTCCTAGCTACCTACACGGGTGGAGCCCCGACGGAAAACAACTCGCTTATTGCGCCGAGAGAAACGGTAATTTTGATGTTTACGTCATTCCTGCCCTAGGCGGAGAAGAAAAACGTCTTACGACAGCCGAAGGTTTGGACGATGGCCCCGAATACTCACCTTGCGGACAATATATCTGGTTCAACTCCGTACGTACCGGGCTTATGCAAGTCTGGCGCATGAAGGCGGATGGTTCCGAACAAACCCAGATGACATTCGATGAGACCCGAAATTCTTGGTTTCCCCACATCTCTCCGGATGGAAAACAAATCGTTTTCATCACCTATACAAAAGGTGATCTGGAACCCGGACAACACCTCGCCAATAAAAACGTAGAGTTACGCCTTATGCCAGCCGAGGGCGGAGAACCTAAGACTTTAGTCAAACTATTCGGCGGGCAAGGTACGATAAACGTAAACTCTTGGGCACCCGATAGCAAGCGATTCGCTTTCGTCAGTTACCGGTTAAATTGACTCGTTCCCGTCTCTCCTGTATTCGGAAGGAATAACCCCTGTCTGCTTAATAAACGCACGACGGAACGTACTGATAGAATGGAAGCCCGAACGTTCGGCTATCTCTTGTATACTGGCCAGAGGTTCGGCTTCCAATAAACGTTTGCTTTCCTCTACCCTGAAATGGTTTACGTAATCCGAGAAGGAACAACCTAATTCTTTATTAAACAATTGGGATAGATAAGAGCGGCTCATCGGGAAGATCCGCTGTAAATCCGTTAAGCGTAAATCTTCCCGTAGATAGGGCTTTTCACGTTCAAACCACGCCTGTACTTCCTCAACATACCTTTGGCGTATGATGCCTTTCTGTTCCTCACTACCTTGATCATCATCCGTATCCTCCTCCAAATCGGGTAATCCCCATCCGCTCTCGAATGTGTGATCCAAATGGATAACCTTTAGGAACAAGGCCTTATAAAAGAAATAGTACCATAAAACCAATAAAAACGTTTTGTCGATTACATATAGGCTAACCCGATCCGTAAACAACAATACCAAATAAAAAATATACATAGAAGAAAGGATCAGCATGGTCTTTTTCAACCAGTCCAGATCATAATCTTCCGGGTCCGATACATTTTCCCTTAAATACACCTTAAATCCCTCACTATAGCGCAAGATCAGATAAATAGGAACGATCATATACAGAAGCGTGAAAAATAAAATCAAAAGCCTTATAACCACATCCAGATTCAAGGTATCGAATACCTCGCCAAAAGAGTTATAACGATGAATATTTCCACCGGATAGCCGGTAAATCAAAAAAGAAATACCCAATACCCATATCGGACTGGTAAAAATAAAGAAACGGCGAACGGTCATATAGCAAGGTCGTAACACTTCTATCACGTAACAAGCTAATGTAGCTACCACAATACATCCCATAATCAGCACATCCGGATGAAATATCTCTTTTGAATCCTCTAAATACAGGTTAACCGATACTCGTACCGCCGCTAAAAACGCCCATAATAACATACTCCACCCCAAAATCTGTTTTGCCCTATTCTCACGGGCCCGTAGTAGCAGGGTAATACCACCAAAAACACAAAAGCCTAATATCTGTAAGCTTAGTAGAAACTGAATTTTATCCAACATAATAACACTACCTCCTATCTATTAAACAATACGCCCCCCCGAATGTTCTTTTTGACTCCTCAGTTAACAATATGAACGCCTTAGACAATTTGAACGATCTAATTTTATACGATTTCACCGACGTTTTAGACCGTATGCACCTCCCTTTCCCCTTAACCACCCGATATTTGCATCCAGAAGTTTCACACAAAAATAAGTAAAATAATGAGAAATTTAGTACTCTTTACCAGTATGATTTTAAGCTTTTGGGGTTGCTCCAACGACAAAGACTTCGGAGGTCTTGAGAATATCGGCTGGAATGAAAAACCACTCCAAATAACGACTCGTATCCTAACTACAAAATCCACCAATTTTATACAAGAATTTAAAGAAGGCTCTATGCTCGGACTACAAATCACGTCCGGTACAGTCGACGATTTATACAATGGCATATCCACTTATAAAAACGTAAGCGTAAAAGCTTATAGAGTGAATGGAAAAATCCGGTGGCAACAGAGTCCGGAAGTGATCCTTGACTCTAATGAAGCTACGATATACGCATATTATCCATATCAAGAAGATATAAATTTTAACGCCCGGCAGATACCTGTTAAACTGGCCCCGAACGCATTGGAGACCGATGATTATATGTATGGAACCCATGCGATCGGACAAAAAGCGGTCAACAGTACCTCGCCACTTGTATTACTCAGCATGAATCATGCCCTATCGCTTATATCTTTCCAGCTGAACCTAAGCAAAGGCAAGACAGGTGCCTTTATTATAAGTTCCGTTCAAGTAGGAAATAAGCCCGGTGGAACAACTTTAGTCAGCGAAGGAACCCTCGATATCACGACGGGCGATATCATCGGTTCTACCGCCCGTAGCACGTCCGCATCCACGGTATTATCCTTGACGAATCCGGTTACCCTCATCAACGAGAAATATTGTGATCCTATGCGGCTCATGGTAATTCCACCTTCCGGCACGATCGGAACCGGAGACGTGGAGACCTTATTCACGATCAACGGAGAAACCTACAAATTTGACATACCCGCTAACACCCAATGGGAAAAAGGGAAAAAATATTTATATAAGCTAAGCTTTAACGGAAGGTCGTTACAATTGCGAGACGTCTCTATCACAGACTGGTTACCGGGTAACGACGAAGGATTGATTGGCAATATCATGTAAGTTTTTTATGTTGTGGTTATTAAGGTGTAATGCCGTGGCAAGCTTTGATCCGTTTGCCACCGGCAACTACACTGAAAATAACAATTGGCTCTATCATTCCGGCGAATTAGACCATCGGGGTCACTACCCGTACGATGTGTTTTTCATTCAGCCGACTCTATATATTCTCTCAATAAGAGAAACAACGGGTCTCGTCCAAATACCCTTTTACATTCAAGGGTTATCATTCCCTCTCAACTTATCGCCAAAAACACTCTTCTATTTGACTATTACAAGGACGAGACCCGTTTAATAATAACTTTATATCTCTTGGATATATTGATTATTATAGTATACAATAAAGCAGGTTACTTTGCGTATTAAGAGGATAAAACAATCGTTACTATATAATATATAAAAATATCATTTTATAACAGGAATAATAATTAATAGTAATAGAATAATAAACTATATTGGCTCAAATGTTTATTGTTTGAAAGGTTCCATTAAAACATTAGACAAAATGAACAAATTATTATTAATTACGATCTTGTTAATCATCTTTACCGGATGTCATGAAAATCAGCAGTGGATGTCCAAAGAGAAATCAACCGCACGAAAGTCAGTTCTTGAAATGACCACCCGGTCCTATACGGCAGGTTCTTCAGTATTCACCGAAATTCTGCCCGAAGGGTCCGAAATAGGATTATTTATAACCTATGGTAATCAAGACAGTTTATATAAAGGCGCATCTCTTTATAAAAACGTAAAATCAAAGGCTGTAGGCTCATCAAAAGGTTCTTTAAAATGGAAACAAACACCGCAGGTATTCCTTAGATCTAATCGACCAGTCATGATCTACGCTTACTCACCTTATAAAGTACAAATACCGTTAGATCCTACCTCCATACCGATCAAAATATCCCCAATCGCGGCGGAAACCCCCTCTTATGAATATGGGAGGCTCTCGCAAGGCCAAAAAGAGGTCAACCGTAAATCTCCGCTCGCGAAACTCTCCATGAATTATGCATTATCACTTCTCTCATTCGAAATATATCAAGATTCGGACATCAACGGGCTATTCAAGCTAACCTCCATACAGATCGGTAACCGTGCGGGAGGTAATACCTTGCAATATACCGGGACAATGGATATCGTAACCGGAAATATCAAAGGAACTCCCGGGGCATATAAAGCCACTTTACTTACAATAGATCCATCCGTAACTTTACGACACGCGAAAGCGGAGGAGCAAAATATCCGTATAGTCCCTACCTACTCTCCTATCCGGGAAAAAGAAGTTGAGGCGATCTTTACTATCAATGGAAGAACTTACAAATACATCATTCCGGAAGGCACCTGCTGGAATAAAGGATATAAATATTCCTATAAGTTATATTTCGATGGTAAAGATATCAGGTTACACGATTCCGTCGCCTATATATGGACACCTAAACTGAAGAAAAAATAATCAGTATATAAAATAAGAGTACTAATCTATGGAACTTTTCATTCTTACCGTAAAGCCTATCGAGAATAAATACGCCCGGACTCTAATCTTTTTTGCCTATTTTTGTAACAAACAAATCCCTTATCCCGTCTTCTTTGTGAAAGCCCCCACTCTAAGGCGCACGGACGAAGGGCGATCCAAAAACATAGTATTAACGAAAAAGTCAATTACAATGAAAAGATTACTAGCGTTACTGGCCATCCTCCTTATCAGCCAAGTAGGATACGGGCAGCAGAAGATGGATCAATTATTCAATGCTTTCCGGGGTGAAAGCGATGTTACTTCCGTAAATATCGGAAACATAACGATGAAGCTAGCCAGCCTGTTCACCGAGACAATGGGAGTAAACGGTATAGATATCCTTGAATTTGATAATTGTGCCCAAGAGGTGAAAGACCGACTGTCTACCGCCATACGGAACCTGAGAGATCCTGATTATGAGACGATGGTCACGGCAAATGAAAGGGACAGTCGCACGAAAGTTCTTGTCAAAATAAAAGAGGATATGATCCGTGAACTGGTCATATTCACGACAGGAAGCGACAATGCGTTAATCCGTATCAAAGGAAAGATCAGCCCGTCCGATCTAGACCGGGTAATCAATGAGCACAAAACTGGAAATTATTAAGGGCGATACTGATGGACGTTGATGTTTTTAAACAACGGTTCCTACCCTTTCATCCTAAACTCTATCGGATCGCTTATGCCTTATTAGACAATAAAGCGGATGCGGAAGACATACTTCAAGATGCCTATTGCAAATTATGGAATAAAAGGGATGAGCTGGGAGATATCCAGAATCCGGAAGCATTTTCCATAACATTGGTCAAAAATCTTTGTCTGGATTTCCTGCGCTCGCCCAAAGCAAGCCGAAGAGACAACGAAGAGGCATTGGAGACCGTTCTATTAACGACCGACTCCTCGCCGGAAAAGGAATTGGAAGAAAAAGAGGATATCCGGCGTATACAAGAACTGATAGAACAGCTCCCCGAGAACCAGAGGCAGGTAATCCGCCTGCGTGGTATTGAGGATTGTTCCTATGAGGACATTGAACAGATTACAGGGCTTAGCTCCTCTAATATAAGAACATTACTTTCCCGGGCACGCAAATTGATCCGGGAGAAACTAGAAAAAGCAAGTTGTCATGGATGATAAAAAGATAGATGAACTAATAAACAAGGCACTCCAAGAGGATTTAGCCTTACCGGAGGGACTTTCCGAAAGGCTGGAACGACAAATCGACTTCCTAGCCCAAGAAGAGATATCTCCCCGAGTCTCACGAAGACGTTCCTTCTATTGGATAAGCGGAATCGCCGCCGCTATTCTTGGCGCCCTATTCCTCATCTTCACGGAGACAAATCGTCCGGCTCCCGTTATGGCCGATACCTTTACCGATCCTGAAGAGGCAGCTGTCGTAGCCCAAAATGCCTTGGCGTTCATGTCTAGGAATTTAAACAAAGGTCTCGGGCAGGTCAATGAAGCCAGTCAAGAGATCACAAAAATAAACAAGATCGTAAATAAACATTTAAATGATTAATACAATGAGACTCAAACAACTATATACAATACTGCTTCTCTGCTGCGTGAATATCTGTTTTGCCCAGAACAAGCTTTTCGACAAATATGCGGATATGGACGATGTTACTTCCGTATATATCTCCAAAAAGATGTTTCAGATGATGCCGGTCATGGAAACCGCCGGACTCAACCTTGCCAACCTGAAAGGGAAAATAGAATCCCTGCAAATACTCACCACCCAAAAAGCGGATTTAAGGGAACGAATGCGAGGTGAGTTCAAAGCCTTGATCGGAAAGGATCATGAAGAACTCATGCGAGTAAAAGATGGAAAGACCAAAGCCAATTTCTACGTCAAGCAACAAGGAGAACTGATACAGGAGTTGATCATGATAGCCGACATGGACGACGGGAGCTTCAGCGTCATGCAATTGTTAGGGCGTTTTACGCTCCAAGATGTGCAGGAAATTACCAGTGAGATCAACAAATAATAGGATAATTTCGTGAAAACCATCGGCTTTTTATAGTATCTTCACCACCATAAGTTAAACAAAAATCATACGCGTATGAAAAGATTCATTTTTACAGGGATAATCATCCTGTTTGTAATGGCTGGATGTGGAGGCGACCATTCATCGACCGATGGTCTTATAACCGTGGATGTAAACGATAGTTATTCAACCAAAAAAGAGTTGGTCCTTCAAGACTTCATGGATATGGAGTATATTCCGCTGGAAACAAACGATGAGTTTATCAATCGGGCATGCGTGCAGGCGGTTGGCGAGAAATACATAATCGTGACAAACTTTTACGATGATGGCAATATTTTCGTATATGGCCGGAACGGAAAAGCTATTCGCAAAATAAATCGCAAGGGACAAGGTGGAGAAGAATACGTGTCTATGAGATCGGTTTCGTTAGATGAAGAAAACGAAGAGATTTTCGTAAATGATTTTCATGCGAAAAAGATAAGGGTCTATGATTTGGAAGGAAATTTCAAACGAAGTCTGAATCAAAGAAGCGAGAAAAGTTCGTTTTACGTGGAAATGCTTGATTATGACAAGGACAACTTGATTTGCTATGATAAGTTTAATTTTGAGGTACCGTTCTTGCTTGTGTCGAAGCAAGATGGAAGTATAACGAAAGAAATCACGGTTCCATATAAAGAGAAGCAATTATTCCATATCGTTGAAAGACTTTATGATAAAGGAGAAACAAGAGCAGCTGGACCAGGTCCGTATAACAGTATAATTCCTTTTAAGGGTAATTGGATTCTATTTGAGGCCTCTTCAGATACGGTATACACCTTAATGCCTGATTACAGTTTGCGCCCGCTTATCGCACGAACACCCCCTATCCACACCATGGATCCGGGCGTTTTCGTCGTCTTAAGATTGATTTCCGATCGTTATTATTTCATGGAAAGCGTAACGAATATATATGATTTTAACACCGGAGAAGGTTTCCCGAGAAAGTACTTCGCATACGATACGCAAGAAAAGAAATTTTTCAACTATATCACATACAACGATGATTATTCTTATAAGAAAGAAATCTATATGGTGACATTTCCTCCCATCAATTCAAAAGGCGAATTGTGCTCTACCATCAATGCTTCCGAACTTTGCCAGGACTATAAAAGGGGAAAGCTGAAAGGCAAACTAAAAGAGGTGGCCGCGACATTGGAAGAGGATGACAACCGGGTGGTAGTGTTGGTGAGACCTAAAAAGTAAACGATTACCAATCATCGGTAATACGATCAAGCGGATTATTTCCCCGTAATAATCCGCTTAATCTCACTCAGTTTGTTCAAGGCTTCCAAGGGGGTAAGATTATTCACGTCCAAGTTCTTGATCTCATCCCGTACTTGGCTCAACACCGGATCATCCAACTGGAAGAAACTCAGCTGATACCCCTCGGCGGCAGAGGCGATCGCTTTTACAGGCTTACCCGTAATACCCTCCTGACGATTCTCGGACTCCAACTGCTTCAAGATCTCATTCGAACGCTTCACGATGCTTTTAGGCATACCGGCCATTTTCGCCACGTGGATACCAAAGCTATGCTCGCTTCCTCCCGGTATCAACTTACGCAAAAATATCACCTTATTCCCTACTTCCTTGACCGATACGTTATAGTTCTTGATCCGCTTAAAGGCACGCTCCATCTCGTTCAGCTCGTGGTAATGGGTAGCGAACAGCGTTTTCGCCTTCGCATTCGGGTGCTCATGAATATATTCCACGATCGCCCAAGCGATTGATATGCCATCGTAGGTACTGGTACCCCGCCCTAACTCGTCGAAAAGCACCAAGCTCCGGGAAGTCATATTATTTAATATATCGGAAGCCTCATTCATCTCGACCATAAAAGTAGACTCACCCACCGAGATATTATCCGAGGCGCCTACACGGGTAAATATCTTATCCACGATACCGATATGGGCGCTCTCGGCCGGAACAAAGCAACCGATTTGCGCCATGAGCGTAATCAAGGCTGTCTGACGCAATAAGGCAGACTTACCGGCCATATTCGGACCCGTGATAATGATGATCTGTTGTTTCTCGTCATCCAGATAGACATCATTGGCGATATAAGGTTCTCCCAAGGGCAGTTGTTTCTCGATTACCGGGTGGCGACCTCCCTTTATGTCGATCTTGTCGGAATCACTCACGACCGGACGGATATACTTATTCGCCTCCGCGGCCTTGGCGAAAGATAAAAGGCAATCGATACGCCCGATCAAGTTCGCGTTCATCTGGATAGGCGGAATATACTCCGTCAAGGCCAATACCAGCTCATTGAAAAGGCGGGTCTCCAGAGCAAGGATCTTTTCTTCCGCCCCTAATATCTTCTCCTCGTATTCCTTCAACTCCTCGGTAATATAGCGCTCGGCGTTCACCAAGGTCTGTTTACGGATCCAATTCGCCGGGACTTTATCCTTATGGGTATTACGTACCTCTATATAATAGCCGAAGACGTTGTTGAAAGCGATCTTCAAGCTTGGGATACCCGTCAATTCGATCTCGCGCTGCTGTACCTTCAACAAATAATCCTTGCCGGAATAAGCGATGGCACGCAAGTCATCCAATTCCTCGTTGACACCCTTCGCTATAATTCCTCCCTTATTGACCAACGAAGGGGGATCGTTATTAATCTCTTTCTCAATCCGGTCGCGGATCAAGGCGCAAGCGTTTAATTGCTCCCCGATCCGGCATAAGCTGGGTTCCCCGCTCGCCATACATGCCTCCTTGATCGGCTCGATCGCACGAAGCGCGACCTTTAGCTGAACCACCTCACGAGGAGATACACGGCCGACAGCCACCTTGGAGATAATACGTTCCAAATCGCCGATCTGCTCCAACTGCGTATCCAGCAACTCCTTTGTCTCCGGTTCACGGAAGAAATAATCCACGACCTCTTGGCGTTCTTGGATCGGTTTTACATCCTTTAGCGGGAATAGTATCCACCGGCGAAGCATACGAGAGCCCATCGGAGAGATCGTCTTATAGATCACGTCAACAAGCTTGTTCCCTCATCGTTCATCGTACCCACCAGTTCCAAGCTGCGTACCGTAAACTTATCCAAGCGGACGTATCGATCCTCCTCGATACGGGATAAAGCGGTGATATGGGAAATATGCGTATGCTGGGTCTGGTCCAGATAATACAGAATCGCCCCGGAAGCGATAATACCTAATTTCAAGTGTTGTACGCCAAAACCCTTCAAGTTCTTCGTCTCGAAATGCTTCAACAGGCGATCCTCGGCGGCCGAGGTCGTAAAGATCCAGTCATCCAGCTCAAAGATAAAGAAACGAGGACCGAAAGCCTCCTCGAAACGC
>OHAC01002363.1_pt1 | contig 15081 bp, 7 predicted proteins | sample 1577051 | NCBI WGS metagenome assembly OHAC01 (sample SAMEA3541499, study PRJEB24748) | human gut metagenome | biome: human gut; feature: human-associated habitat; material: faeces | place: China | collected 2012 | reverse complement strand
TGAACAGCGGCAGATGGCATTCCCGGCATACACGGTAGATCGCGGTCAGCTCTTCCTTCGTGTAGTGAGAGGTCTGGAACTCCACTTCGCCCTCGGTACGGAAAGCGATGCCGTCTCCGGTTGCCGGATCAACGAGGCTCACTTCTTTCACATGGGTGTGGTTTCCGTTCTCCTGGGGCATGATGTAGGGAACGTATTCCTCGGTCACGCTGGTGGTGAAACGGCCAACCTTTGCGTGGTGGCAGAGATCCTGATAGTTCTCGCCCGGGCCCATTCCGTAGTATTCTACCTTTTCCACAGCGGTGGGAAGGGTGAACTCGTAACCGAATCTCGGAAGCCAGATGGCCTTCGAATGAACCTTGGACTGAACGGAAATGTGAAGCTCGGGATCGCCGTTATCCAGACGGTAAGTCACTTCGTAGTGAAGGAGCGGACTTCTGGCTACGCCGGCGAGACTGCCTGCGCTGACAAGCTCGATGCAGTCTTCGGTCTCTTTCCAGGTGAAGGAATAGCATTTATCGAATAGGCGGTTCATGTTCCAGCCGCTTAAGTTGTCCTCGAAAAGGCCCCAGGTCATCTTGATATGGCGGTCGTTGTCAGTCGGAGCGCGCCATACGTCGAGATGAGCCGGATTAACGAGAATGTTCTTTCCGTTTTTCAGGATTCCGGTCAGGGTTCCGTGAACCTTGTGGAAGGTATAGCCGATGGAAGCAGTCTCGTCTGTCACAGTGACAGTCAATTTGTCCTCAGATACTTTCCAGGAGCCTTCGCCGTGCGTACGCTCTGCAGTCACAATCTCTACCGGAAGCTTCAGCTGAACCATACCGGTCTCATAACCGGCCTCGGCCCATTCGGTTGCTTCTTTCTGGTGCAGCGTCAGGGTCACATAAGCGCCCAGAGCACAGATCTTCGGAAGGTCTGCCGGGATCGTAAGGAGAGTCTTCTCTCCTGCTGCCAGCTCCAGATTCTGTGTGCCGGAAGCGACAGCCACGCCGTCCACCTCTACGGTCCACTTGAGATCATAGTTCTTAAGGTCAGTGAAATAGTGGCGGTTATGAATCTCCACGGAGATCTCTTTCTCTCCCACCTCTTTTAAGGAAGCGCGGAAGGGCTGGAAGACTGCTTTTGCTTCCAGAGAGCCGGCTTTTACTTCACGTTTTGCAGAAACCAGGCCATCCACGCAGAAGTTGTTGTCGTGAGTCAGCTCGTCGAAGTCGCCGCCGTAATAGTATTTGCCGTCTTTCAGCACCGTATGGTCGGCCCACTCCCAGATGCAGCCGCCGATCAGGCGCGGATATTTATCGAAAAGTTCCTGATAATCGTTCAGGTCTCCCGGTCCATTTCCCATGGAATGGGCGTACTCGCAGAGGAACAGCGGACGGCTGTCGTCCTTCTCACCGTCTGCAATCAGATCGGAAAATTCGCGGTACATGTGGCTCTCCACATCGTACATGGTCGGGGTGTTCAGCATGTTGGCGCGCTCGTAATGGATCAGGCGCTTCGGATCACGCTGCTTCGTCCAACGGCACATATCGTCGTAGTGGCAGCCGTAGCCGGACTCGTTTCCGATGGACCACATGATGACGCTGCAGGAGTTCTTGTCGCGCTCCACCATGCGGCGCATACGCTCCATCAGGGCCTCGCCCCAGTCAGGATGGTCCGTCGGCCAGGTGCGGTCGTACATATGGTAGCTCCAGAGGGTCTCTCTGGTGACAAAACCGTGCATCTCGATGTCAGCCTCATCCACCACATAGAGTCCCAGGCGGTCACACTCGCGGATAAACTCCGGAGCGGGCGGATAATGGGAGGTACGAACGGCATTGACGTTCAGTTTTTTCATGAGATAGAGATCTCTGCGGATATCCTCAAGGCTCATGACATGGCCTTTCACCGGATCGGTGTCGTGATGGTTCACACCCTTCAACTGTACGGAAACGCCGTTGATCAGAAGCTCACCCTTCGGAGAAATTGCGATTGTGCGGAAGCCTACGGGAACCGGGATGAACTCGCCAAAGCCCTCCAGCACCAGGGTGTAGAGGTTCGGAACCTCTGCGCTCCAGGGTTTTGCATCGGGTACGGTAAAGTCTGCCTTTCCGTCGATGACCGGCTGTTTCTGGATGCAGGTATCGCCGTCATAGAGGCAGGCGGTGAGATCTCCGGTCGGAGCGGTCACTTTCACGGAAAGCTCGGTGAGGTTTGCGTGGATCTCCACATCCTGCACATGCTCTGCGGGACGGGTCAGCACATAGACGTCACGGAAGATTCCTGTCATACGGAAGAAATCCTGATCCTCCATGTAGCTGCCGTCGCACCATTTGAGGACTTTCACGATAATCTCGTTTTTGCCCTCGTGAAGGTACGGGGTCACGTCAAACTCAGCGGTGCAGTGGCTGCACTGGCTGTAGCCGATCTCCTGACCGTTGATAACAAGATAAAAACAGGGGTTTACGCCCTCGAATACCAGGTAAGTCTTTTTCGTGAGGTCCGCGCAGTCAAACCAGGTGCGGTAAACACCGCAGGGGTTCTCGTCCGGCACATAGGGCGGATCTACGGGATAGGGATAGTTTACGTTGGTGTAGTAGGGAGGCTCAAAACCTTCCATCTGCCAGTTTGCGGGAACCGGAATTTTTCCCCATTCGGTAATCTCTTCCGGTACCTCATAGTAAGCGGGATAGTAATTGAAATCCCAGATGCCGTTCAGAAGCTGAAACTCGCCGGATTTCTCTCTTTCTCCGGCCAGAGCCTTCTCTGTGTTCTCAAAGGGAATGTAGTAAGCTCTCTCTTTTTCCCGGCCTTTTTCCAGGAAATGAGGATCCTGCCATTCACGACTGTTCATTCTTACGCCTCCTTATTTTCTCTTGATCCACATGCCGTTGGTGAAATCGGGAATTGCCACCGGCTGTCCGCCGAGAGCGATGGACTGCTCTGCCAGAGCGGAAATGCTCATCCAGGCTGCCAGGTCATAAACGTCGATGGGCACATCGGTCTGATCCTGTACGCTCTTGATGAAGTCGCAGAATACCAGCCAGTCCATGCCGCCGTGACCTTCCTTGACGCCCTCTTCCATGTATTTTTTCCATACGGGGTGATCGTATTTCTCACGGTATTCTTCCACATTGCCCCAGTGCTTTTTCCACTCGAAATGATCTTTTGCGTGCTCCTCGCCGTCGATGAAGAGGGACTGGTTATCCTCGAAATACATACCCTTGGTTCCCTGTACGGTGAAGCCTCTGGAGTAATATCTCGGGAGGGTGGTGTCCAGGGTCAGGAGAATGGTCTCGCCGTTGGCACAGGTAATGATGGTGTTTACCACGTCGCCCTGATGGAACTCGGTGTTCATCAGCACTTCGTCGTCTGCCTTGTTGTTTTTGATGTATTCCTTAAGGCCTGCTGCCTTAGAAGCCATGGAAGTCAGGGTCAGCATGCGGTTTCCGCGGTTGATGTGGAGAACTTTTGCGATGGGCCCCAGCTCATGGGTCGGATAGTTCTCGCTATTTCTGTGGATGTAGTTGTCCAGGCGGTAATGGCGGTTCTCTCTTCCGAAAGCAACCTCGTCGCGGAGGTCATGCTTATAGCCTCCTTCGCAGTGAACGATACTTCCGAGAACTCCCATTTCAGACATGTGATAAACCATCATCTCATCCCGGCCATAGACACAGTTTTCCAGAAGCATCACTGGTACATGGGTCCGCTCATAGGCATCTACGATCTTCCAGCACTCCTGAACGGTATAAGCGCCTCCCACTTCACAGCCCACATATTTTCCTGCTTCCATAAATTCAATAGCCAGATTCAGATGGTTTTCCCAGGAGGTGCAAAGGATGACCGCATCCACTGCATCCATCTTCAGAATCTCTTTATAATCCAGGGTGGTCTGGGGGCGGGGCCGCCCGCTCTTTTCAATAAGCTCTGCCGCTTCCTGGCAGCGGTCCTCATAGACATCGCAGACAGCTGCAAATTCCACATCCTCATGATGCAGAAATACGGTTTTTAAAAGGCCGATTCCTCTGCCTCCCAGGCCGATCAAACCTAATGTTACTTTCTTTCCCATAATAAAGTCCTCCTTTTTCCGTCAGCTATAAGGCTATCCTATCATAAGTTTTTCACAAAAAAAATACACAATAAGCTTGTTTTTTGTAATTATTCGTAACTGTTCTCATTCTATCCGATACTCTCCCACGTTGGAAAGCTTCACCCAGGTTTCTTCGTTTTGGGGCGCCGTGATCTGGTTGCCGGCAAAAACCACCGTCTGGACATTTTTCGCCTGCAAAAGTTCTCCGTCCCGGCTGATAAAGACGTTGTTTCTGACTTCCAGATACTGATGAAGTTTCTGATCCGGCAGGATTTCCCGCACCGGAGTATCCACCTGAATGACGCCCTGCCCCCAGTTTTTCACATGATCACAGTCGTCAAAACGGTTATTTTCCACCACGATGTGTTTTGTTGCTCCGGACTCGAACCAGTCAGCTGCATCACCGGAAATCAGAATCGCCGTTCCGGAGGTATGGAACACATTATTCCGCACCAGCACATTTCCGGCGCTGGTAAGAAGAAACCCGCGCGCCCGGTTGTTTCGGACGGTACAGCCTTCAATCTGCACATCCGGCACATAGCTGATGTTTTCGATGCTGTCCTTTTCCTTGATTCCCTCTGGCAATTCTTTTTCAAACTTCAGATAGGTATAGTCCTTATTCAGGGCAATCACCTGTTCCGCCCGGCTTTCCCCCATGGAAAGAAGGGTTTCGTAACGGACGAAGGAAAAGGTATCTCCTGCATTTCCCACCGGTACGCCCTTCTGCTGGTGATGGACCAGCTCCACCAGAAGCTCTTTTTTGCTTAAAACCTTTTTCACCCGGGCATAGATGCCATGAATATTCACCGCATCATCCAGCTGGCGCTCAAAGAGACAGTTCCGGATCTCAATCTTTCCACGGCAATAGACAAAATGGGTGGCATCCGCTGCCAGAGAAAACCAGTGTCCGCTTCCCGGTTTTCCGGTGACTGCCACCCGATCCAGCAGAATGTTTTCCGTAAACTGGGCAGTGATTCCCATTCCGGCGCAATGATAGATGGTCACATCCCGGAAGGTAATGTCTTTGCTGTCCGTCACATAGGTGGCCGGATAGTTTCTCGGATGGTGGCGAAGGACGATCACATGGCCCGGCGTATACCCATCAAAGGATTTCATACGACCGGTGCCCTCCAGGGTAACCTCCACCAGTCCTTCCTCCAGTTCCTTCCAGATCCCATAGTCGGCATGGGGCTCTGTTCCAAAGCCCATCTCATAAGGGCCTTCTGAAGGCTCCCCTTTTTGCGGATCCACTTCCATCCAGAAGGGAATCTCATGGCAGAAATTTTCTCCGGTGAAAAAGATCCGCTGATGGGCTACATAATAAGGAAACCGTCCTTTATCGATTCGAAGCTGCATGGAAGGGCCATCGACAGAGACAATGGTTCCCTCGGAATAAGCCGGACGCTCATAATCGATGGAAAATCCCTCCAGAGTCACATCCTCACTGTTATGAAAATAGAAAGCCAGAAGCTCTGTATGGAAAATAAAAGCGCTGTTCTTTCCCCGAATGGTCAGATGGCGGCAGTCCGTCAGGTCAAAGGCAATCCGTTTGATGGTGTCTTCGTCATGGTTGGAAATGCAAAGCGTCCGCTCAAAGGCATAATCCGGATAAAAATGATAGGTTCCCTCTTCGAAAATAAGTTCCGCTGCTTCCTCTGTATTCCGGCATTCCTCCAGAATTTTCCTGAGGTACAGCATGTTCATCCGGTCTTTTTCTCCTGCATGAATTCCATAGTCTTTTACAAATACTGTTCTCATAAAATCTTCTCCTGTGAATTGTTTTTCTCTTATTGAATGAGTCAAGGGACAAATGGACATAAAATGGAGGCTCATTTGTCGGGCAACTCATTCTGATGATGGTGGGGGCAAAAGGTATTTTGCTTCTCTATGATACACGATATGCCGCAATAAAACAGCTTATTGCGGCATATCAGATTTCTTTTTATTCTTTTACAGAACCTACCAGCACACCTTTCACGAAGTATTTCTGAAGGAAAGGATATACCAGGAGGATCGGTACGGTGGTTACAATGATGGTTGCATATTTAATGATCTCCTGAAGAAGCACCGAATCCGCGGCAACGCCCACGCTGCTGGATAAGAGAGCGTCCATATCTTCCTGTTTGACCAGAAGTTCCCGAAGAAACATCTGCAGGGGATAGAGATCACGCCGTTTCTGAAGATAGACCAGAGCGTTGTACCACTCGCCCCATTTCCCTACGGCGTAGAACAGGGTGATCGTTGCCAGTGCCGCCTTGGAAAGGGGCAGGGTGATCTTTGTCAGCATGGTGAAATGGTTGGCTCCGTCCAGAGCTGCCGATTCATACAGGCTTTCCGGCACCGACTCAAAGGAAGTCCGGAGCACGATCATATTGTAAACGCTGAGCATACCAGGAATAATCATAGCCCAGATGGTATTGGTCAGCCCCAGCTTCTGCACCACCAGGAAGGTGGGAACCATACCGCCGCTGAAGAACATGGTGAAAATAATAAAAAGCATAATCGGTTTCTTTAAAAGAAAGCCTTTTCTGGAGAGCGGATAGGCTCCCAGCACCGTAATGGTCATGCTGCAGAGGGTTCCGACTACCACATAAAAGATGGTGTTGCGGAAACCCAGCCAGATATTTTCCGAATTCAGCACCGCCTCATATCCCCTGGTGGAGAAACCGGCCGGCTTCCAGAGAAGTCCGGTCACTTTACCAAACTCCACAGGGTCACTCAAGGAAGCAAAGAGCACATATAAAAGTGGATACAGGGTGATCAGCATCAGGAGAACCATAAAACAGTTATTGATCACACGAAAGATTCTCTCGCCCCGGCCGACAATAACCCGGCTGCTTTCTTCCGATCCTTTTTTTCTTCTTTTCATGTTTTCTCCCCCCTTACCAGAGACTGTTGCCATTTACCTTCTGGCTCAGTTTGTTGGCCCCTGTCAGAAGGATCAGGTTGATCACGGAGTTAAAAAGTCCGACTGCCGTGGAATAACTGTAGTTCATCTCTTCGAAACCTTTCCGGTATACAAACGTGGAAATGATATCCGAAGTTTCATAAGTGACCGGAGACTGAATCAGGAAGGCTTTCTCCCATCCGACATTCATCAGTCCCCCGACCGCCATGATGAACATAATCACGATGATCGGCAGCATGCCCGGAAGGGTCACATGCCAGATCTGACGGAATTTGTTGGCTCCGTCGATACGGGCCGCCTCATAGAGCTGAGGGTTGATACCGGTGATCGCTGCCAGATAGACGATAGAACCCCAGCCGAAACCCTGCCAGATCTCGGAAATGATATAAATCGCCCGAAAACAGCGGGGATCTGCGATCAGGCTCCCCTGATGGCCGGTAAGGGAATTAACAATCTGTGTGATAAAGCCATCACTGTTGGTGAACACCAGAATCAGACTGGCGATCACCACCGTAGTGATAAAGTGAGGCAGATAGGTAATGGTCTGCACCACCTTTTTAAAATGCATGTTTACGACTTCGTTTAAGAGAATCGCAAAGATAATCGGAGCGCTGAAGCCGAAGAGAAGATTCAGACCACTGATCATCAGGGTGTTCTTCAGCGTCCTCCCGAAGAATACGGAGCCTACAAACTCTTTGAAGTATTTAAGACCTACCCAGTCACTTCCCAGGATACCAAGTCTCGGTTTAAAGTTTTTGAATGCGATGATAACTCCGTACATCGGGGCGTAACAGAAAATGATCAGATAGATCAGTACCGGCAAAAGCATCACATACAGCAGCCAGTTTTTCTGAAAATCTGTTTTAAGTCTCTGAGAAAGCGGTTCTGCTTTCTTTTTCCGACTGGATTTCATGACATCAGCGCCCCCTTTTTCTCATCTTGCGTTGTAACGATCCAGTGCAGCCTGCTCTACAGCGATCAGGTCTTCAATATGCATGTCTTTCAGATTCTGCTGGAAGGTCTCGAAGTTGTCCAGGGGCTCTTTGCCCATAACGAATTTCAGCAGGCTCTCTTTTACATAGGTGTCAACGTCTGCCTGATAGGAGCTTCTGGTCTCAGCCTCTTCGGTGTTGTAGAGGATGAAGTTGGGCAGAGTCTGGGAAGTTCCCTGCTCTTTCCAGAGATTCAGAGCATCCGGCTGGCAGCCTTTGTTGTATTTCTTGGTCAGGATGTGGTTGAGGTCGGTATCCTCGAAGGTGTGCCACTGCTGCGGAGCTGCGCCAAGGAGCTCATCGGTGGAAGCGTCGCTTGCCATAGCGTTGATTACAGGAACACCATCTTCCATATGATAGCCAACGCCCTCTTCGCCGTTTGCCAGCTCAAGGTCGATGTCATCAAGATACAGAGCATCCAGAAGAGCGATGCAGGCTTCTACGTTCTTGCAGTCTGCGGTGATGTATTTGTAGTCGCCCAGGCCTCTGCTGCTGCTGCGAAGTGCTGCCTGAGTGTCACCCTCGTTCAGTACGGGAGCCGGAGCCGGGATCAGAGCTTTGCTCTCATCTTCGCTCTCAGTGGTTACATAGTAGGTAGTTCCGTAGGTGTAAAGGTGAGTCATAGCAGTTCCTACTCTGTCGGAGGAATCCAGGGACATAACATCGTTCTCAGTCTGAGTTGTGAAGTCCGGATTGATGTAGCCAGCTTCATACCACTGATTTAACAGAGTCAGGTAATCTTTGTAGGAATCCTCGTAAGGTCCGAAAGCAACGGTTCCGTCGTCTTTAATATAGTAGTCATTCGCTGCAACGCCGTAAGCGGAAGAGAACATGTTGGTGGTGAACAGCGGGCCCAGGTCGTTTCCGCCGGAAGCATGAACAGCTAGCGGGTACTCAACGCCGTTGTCTTTCATAGCCTGGAAGAGAGCGGTCCACTGATCGATGGTGGTCGGAACGTCCATGCCGGTTGCTTCCAGATAATCTTTCCGGATCAGGGGGCCGGTGAAGGTCAGGTCTGCTTCTTCGCTTCCGCAGATCTTAGCGCCCAGACGGATGATACGGCCTTCGTCATCGGTAACGGCCTTTTTCAGGAACTCATCATCTTTAATAAGGTTGTAGAAGTTCGGGGTGTACTCTTCTCCGATATAATCGGTATAATCAAAGAGAACGCCGTCTGCGTATGCCATCTCAACACCGCCGGGATAGTAGCTATCGATACCGCCGCAGAAGATCATATCCGGGAGAGTGGAGTCAGCCATCATAATTGTGAAGTTGTCCTGTGCCTGACCTACCGGCGGATGGATAAATTCAAATTTGCAGTTGAATTTTTCCTCAATGTCTTTGATTACATGGTAGTCTTCCATATTACTGGTTGCCTGAGCATTTGCGCTGGTCATATTAAACCAGATCGTGATGGTCTCGCCGCCGAGGTCCGGATAACCCTGCTCGTTTCTCGGACACGGATCTGCGGAAACAGTGCCTGCAAAGCTTCCTACTGCCATGAGGGCTGCCAGTACGCTGGCGGTGACTTTCTTTCTTCTTACCATAATAACTTCCTCCTTTTCATTTCCGGCTCCCTTTTGTTCGAGCCGCCCTGTTTGTTGGTGAGTCCACTATAGCATTTTCTGTTCTTATTCGTAAATAAACACATTTTGCACAGTTTTATCACTTTTTGAATACGTTTTATAGAGCATTTTTGCCAAAAGCTCTCGTTTTTACTTTCATTTTCTTCCGGGCGTCCTGATTTTTTGCCGAATTCCCCTGTTTTTTCCTTATATTATTTTATGCACTTTCTACAGCCAGATGGCGTATTTTTGCCAGATTGTCAACAATTTCTGACATAAAAAAGGAGAATATCAGAAATTGATCATCCCGATATTCTCTCTTTTTGCTGTTCTGACCGGCTTACCCGGGTAAAAATTCACTCTTTTGTGCAAACTGACAAGGCTGCTTCAGACCTCTGTTTTTGCCCCCAGACTCTCCCGGTACTGGCCCGGCGTCATGCCCTCATACTTCTTGAACACCCGGATAAAGGTGGTGATATTGCAGAAACCGCTTCTCACTGCCACATCCCGGATCTTGACCTCCGGGGAATTTTTCAGCATATCCTTGGCCAGCTCCACACGGCTCTGATGGATGTACTCCAGCACGCCGGCGCCCATCTGATGTTTGAAATATCTGGAGAGATGGGATGGGGTCACGCCCACCTGCTCCGCGATGCCGTTGACCGAGAGGTTCTCATCGGAAAGATTTTTCCGGATGATCTCCATGATCCGGTCAATCGAGCAGATCTCATTTTCTTCTGTCTTATCCTGAATCTCTTTGTTGACAAATTTAAGCCGTACTTCCTCGTAGCCCTTATGAACTGCCTCCAGGCTCTGGCCGCTCTCGCTTAGGTAGCAGTTGCAGAAGATCTTCTCCTCCTCGGCCAGGATCTCTTTCATCCGGTCACGCTCCCCGGAAAGCAGCTGGCGGAAGCTCTCGCCCGTCTCACTGTCCCCGTTCAGCACACAGAAGAAGCCGTCCTTTCCTTCCAGCACATAGAACTGCTTAAGCTCCGGGAAACATTCCTGGATGTACTCCATAAGGATCTCCCGCTTATCAGCCTCCTGTACCACAGTCTCCAGAGCCTCACTGTCCACTTCTGTCTCCTCGAAGACGCAGAGAAGCACCGCATAAAAGCCGCCGCCAAAGCCCAGCTCCTGTTTCAGCTCTTCCGTCTCAGGCAGACCGCCCTGGAAGAGAAGCTGTCCCAGGTGAAGCTCCTTCATATTCGCCTCGTACTGGCGGATTTTTTCGTTCATCTCCTGCCGGGTCCGGATCGTCTTTTTCACATAGATCTCCAGATCTCCCAGCTCATCCATAACCCCGCTCTGTTCCAGCTCCTGATCCGAAGCTTTTACGGTATTGAGAAGATACTGGATCGGCAGATAGTTTCTTTTTGCCACCAGAAAGGACAGAATCACAAGAAGCGCCGCCCCCAGAACGGAAAGCGTGATGCCGAAGCCCTTGGCAAAAGCCGTGGCTGAATAGCTGACGCCCTTCAGCGTCGCATAAACCAGGGTAAGACCGGTCTTCGCCGACCGGGAAAAGGAAAGCTTGTAGCCTTTTTCCCCGATCTGAATCTCGGAAATATTATTTTCCTGGCAGTTCTGGAGCTCCAGCGCCAGCTCGTCGCCCTGACCCGAGAGGGTTCCGATGACCAGGCCGTTATCGGAGAACACGAAAGCTTCCTCGCCGCCGCGAAGGCTCAGACCTTTCAGCAGCTCCTCCAGATAATCGTTGCTCAGCACCACCACCGCTCTGGCCGTATTGAGGCTTCCCGTATTGCTCAGCTGGGTGGAGATGATATTTTTCTGCTCTCCGTCCGCGCCTTTAATCGTCTGAAAATGGCCCATAATACCGCTGTTCAGGGCCTCCAGCCATTCGTCGTAGCTGCAGGCATATTTGTCCGCCTGGAAATTTTTGCTCTCTTTTCCGCCGTTTGAGCTGGAAATCACATATTCATATCCCGGAAAATAGAGATAGAGTTCTTCTATATTATTATAGCCGGAAATGATCGCCCGGAGCCGGTCGAAAACCTCCCACTCGCTGTAGTAATTCCGCTCAGATTTTCTCACATAGGAAAGGATCGTCTCGTCGGACTTGAGCTTCGTCGTAACCATGTAGGCCTGCTGGAAATCCTGGTCCACCTGGTTTAAGACCCTGCTGACCGTCCGGCTCTCAAAGTCCTCAGCCAGCCGGTCCATCATATGCAGGGACGCCACCTCAGCGGCGACGATGATTATGATGGAGACCGGCAGAAGCATCAGGATCGATTTGAAAATCGAACGGAAGGTCTTGGAGCCTAATCGCAGCTTCTGATTCTGCCTTATGGCTTTTTCTTTGTTCATACATATTCCCCCAAGAAGTTGCTTTTTCATAAGAAAAGACACCGGAAACAGTCCATCTTCTGTCCCGGTGTTTCCTTTTTTTACGCTTATTCCACCTCTGCGATCAGACGGATGATCTCCTCATAATCCTTCTTGATCTTCTCAAAGGCTTCATCGATGCCCTCGCTGCTGCCGTGACGTGTGATCTCCACGAGAACCTGGGTGTGCTCGAAGAGGGGCTTCAGTCCCAGATTGGCAGCCACGCCCTTGAGGGTATGGGACTGGCGGAAGATCATCTCAATATCCCTGGCCTCCATAGCCTTCTCCAGCTCACTGAAGGTTTTATCCGTGCTGAATTTCTTCAGGAACCGTAAAACCAGAGCCTCGCTGCCTGCCAGGCGCTCCAATACCTCTTCATAATTCTGTCCGATGGTTTCATAAAATTCTTTTGCTGTCATCTTCACATTCCCTTCCTTTATCAATATCTGCCGCTCCAGGTCATTTCTCCCGGATTCTGCTCGTGGCTGCGGATCAGTTCCACCAGTGTGCGGAACAGCCGCTTGGGGTCGATAGGTTTCGCCAGGTGGGCATTCATTCCGGCCGCCTTACTCTTGTCTACGTCGTCGTCGAAGGCGTTGGCCGTCATGGCAATGATGGGAATGTTTGCCGCATCTTTATTACTCAGGTTCCGGATGCTTCTGGATGCTGTGAGGCCGTCCATGATCGGCATGCGGATATCCATAAGGATCGCGTCATAGTAGCCTTCCTCGGATTTGGCCAATTTTTCAAGAGCCCGAAGGCCATTCTCTGCCACATCCACGTCCGCTCCCTTGCTCTTTAAGAGAAGCTGGGCTACCTCAGTATTGATGGCGTTGTCCTCCGCCAGAAGGATACGCTTGCCGGAAAGATCAAATTCTTCCTCCTCCGGTTCTTCTTTTTCCGCTTCCTTGATTCCCAGGGCCTGATTGAAGGCGGAAATCAGGGAAGAACGGAACATCGGCTTGTTCATCAGGAGGTTAACGCCGGCCAGCTTGGCCTCCTGCTCGATGCTGGCCCAGTCGTAGGCCGTCATAATGATGATCGTCACGTCAGCGCCCACAACCTTGCGGATTTCTCTGGCGGTCTCGATGCCGTCCATGCCGGGCATTTTCCAGTCGATCAGGATCATATCGTAATCCTTGTGCTCTTTCCGGTAAAATTTCACCCGTTCCACGGCTTTCTGGCCGCTGTCCACCCACTCGGCGGTGACGCCCATATCGTGAAGGGTTGCCACGGTGCTCTCACAGACTGCTACATCGTCGTCCACAACGAGGGTTTTCAGCTTGGTAAAATTGTATCCCTGCCTGCTTTTTTTCCCGTACTGTTTCTCCTCGTCGCTGTTTCCGAGACGGATATCCACGGTAAATTCCGTTCCGATGCCCTTGATTGAGCGGACGGAGATCTTGCCGCCCATGAGGTTGACGATGTTCTTCACAATGGCGAGTCCCAGGCCCGAACCGCCGTAATTGCTGGTCACACCCGTGAACTCCTGGGAGAAGGCTTCAAAAATGTGAGGCAGAAATTCCTGGCTCATGCCGATTCCCGTGTCGTTCACCACGAAACGCAGGTTGGAGCCGCCCTTGGTCTGCCCTCTGTTTTCCACAGAGAAGGTGACTTTTCCGCCCTCCTTCGTGAATTTCACTGCGTTGCTGATGATATTCACGAGCACCTGCTGAAGCCGTATCGCGTCTCCCATATAGTAATCATCCAGCACCGGGTCCACGATGCACTCGTAGTCCACGCCTTTGGCCTCGGCCTGAGCATAACAGATGCCATTGATGCCGTTCAGGAATTCCTCCATCGGGATCTTCTCGGATTTCATCAGCATCTTGCCGCTCTCGATCCGGTTCATATCCAGAATGTCATTGATAAGAGATAAGAGGAACCGGGAGGAAATACCGATCTTGGAAATACAGTCCGCCACAACCTCGTCTTTGCCGAGGGACTGGGCCGCGATGGCGCTCATACCAATGATCGCGTTCATCGGGGTACGGATCTCGTGGCTCATCCGGGACAGGAAGTCGGATTTCGCCGCGTTGGCCAGCTCCGCTGCTTCGAGAGCCGCAGCCAGCTCCTGCCGCCGGCTGTTTTCCTGTACCGCCACGTCGGTCACGTCCACGCGGGACATGCCCACACGCTCCAGCTCCCTGGAAATATAGAAGAGCTGATACTTTTTCGTCCGGCGGATGCCTTTTTCATCGGTCATCTCCAGAAGGAAACTGTAGCTCTCCTGGTGTTCCAGCTGCTTGCGGATGTTATCAGGCGACAGATTCTTGATGTAAATGCCCCTGTTCTCTTCGTCCATGAAACGGTCTGCCACCTTCCAGATCTCATCAGCGAAAACGCCTTCGCTCAAGGCATTTTCCTTACACTGGTCACTGACTGCCACAACGCGATGCCGTCCGGTCTTGAGATCGATGTCGCAGATCAGGTCGTACTCCATCTCCGTCACTTTGCGGAAAAGAAGCTCCTGCGCCTTCTGCTCGGTCACATTCAGCGTGTAGAAGAAGCAGATCACATCGCCGCTCTCCGGATTCAGACAGAGGCGGAAATCGGTGCTTCCGTAAAAGACCGTATTGTTGTCTCTTCTCCGCTGGAACTCAAAATGGTAGTCCTGCTTGCCGGTGTAAAAGCTCTCGAGAACTTTTTCCCGCTGCATGATCTGACGCACTCTCATGCGGTCCGCCGGATCCACAGCCGAGTCTGCAAAATGCTCCATCGTGGTCTCGAAGCTCTCGCCAACCTTGGCCGGAACCACGTCAGCGGTCATGACACAGCTCTCCATCCGGTCCGCAGTGAGGTTGATGCGGCCCTGAGCGCCGCCCTCAGAGAAGGGAAGAAGCGTAAAATAGCTCAGTTCCTTTTCGTAGAGCTCTTTCTCCTTCTGTTCCCGCTTCTTATCCTCGGTGATATCCATGCAGACCGCCATCCGGCCCTCCCGGCCGTCCTCAGTCTCGATACAGCAGCCCGTATCATGAATCCAGATATAGGTGCCGTCCTTCTTCTTCATCCGATAGTCCGTGGAGTAACGGCCCTGTTTGTTGAGCCCTTCTTCCACCTGGTGCTCCGCCCGCTCCCGGTCCTCGGGGTGAATGCCGTTTTCCAGAAGCCCATTCAGATCTTCGATGAACTCCTCCCGGCTCTCATAGCCAAGATAGTTCAGCATGCTCTGGTTGACAAAATAAACGGGGCAGCCTT
>OHAC01002360.1_pt1 | contig 15090 bp, 10 predicted proteins | sample 1577051 | NCBI WGS metagenome assembly OHAC01 (sample SAMEA3541499, study PRJEB24748) | human gut metagenome | biome: human gut; feature: human-associated habitat; material: faeces | place: China | collected 2012 | reverse complement strand
GACCAAGCCGACACGTTCGCCGTCGGCGATGTCCAAATCGACATCATCGACGATCGGCTTGCCGTTGATGGCGATGTTCAGATGACGTATGACGGCGCTCATGCGGCCTCCCTCAACGCGGGATTGGTTAGCGGATCGATCGCGTCGCGCAACGCGTCGCCGAACAGGTTCAACGCGACCACCACCATGGTGACGACCAGGCCGGGCCATAGAACGGCCATGGGATAGACGCTGATGAATTTCACGGACGTGGACAGCGAATGCCCCCAACTGGGCACGCCGGCTCCGACGCCGACGCCCAGATACGTGAGTCCCGCCTCCGCCAGCAGCGAGGTGCCGGCGCTCATGGACAACTGCACGCACAATACCGGCAGCGTGTTCGGCACGATATGCGTGAAGAACACGCGCACGGAGCTTGCCCCCGACCATAATGCCGATTCGACGTATGCCGAACGTGCGGCGAGCAGTGCGGAGGGCCGTAGGATGCGTGCCAGGTTCAGCCCGTACGCGCAACCGCAGGCGGCGATGACCACCGCGGCGGACGCGCCGAACGGCACGGAAAGAATCAATGCGATGAGCACCGTCGGAATGGAGATCAGCGCGTCGACCACCACCACCGATGTGGACGCGAGCGCACCGGAACGCGATACCATGGCGGCGACCAGCAGCAGTCCGATCGCGGCGGCGACGATGACGGTGAGCACGGCGATCATGAGATTCGTGCGGGAGCCGGCCATCAGCCAGCTCAGCACGTCGGCACCGGTGCCGTCGGTGCCCAACGGGTGCGCTGCGGACGGGGAGGCCCACGCGTTGAATCCGTTGGTGTCGAGCAGCGAATACGGCGTCCATACGAGGGACAGGGCGGATACGAGCAGCCATGCTCCGATGACGATCAGCGCGTATTTGCCGCCGGCCTTGGCCCAGATGGTCGAAAGCACGGTTTTCATGGTGGCAGTGGATGTCACGTCGGTGACGGATCGCACGGGTCTCGACGTAGTTTGCGCGGACGACGCCGGTTGCGAGGATGGTGCGGGTTTCGATGCGTTCATGCTTCCGCCTTTCCCGAAACGACGCCGGAATGCTTCAACCGCGGGTCGAGCGCGCGGTGCGTCAGATCGACCACGAGACCCAGCAGCAGGAAGAACGCAGCCAGCAGGAACAGTTCGCTTTGCACTGCGATCAGGTCGCGGTTGCCGACGTCGGTGACCAGCATGGCGCCAAGACCCGGCAGGGCGAACAGGTTTTCCACCACCATCACGCCGGTGATCATTTGCGCGAAGGTCAGGCCGACCACCGACACCAGTTGCGCAGTGGCCAGACGCAACGCCACGCGCAATACCGCCTGTTTGCGGGTCATGCCGCAGGCCATGGCCATGTCCACCGCCTGCGATGAGGCCATATCCCCCACTGCGGCACGCGTGTAGCGCATGATGGACGCGCCGGCTGTGATGCCGGTGGTGAGCGCCGGCATCAGCAGACAGGACAGGGCCTTTCCCGGCGTGGCCCAGCCGGTGTCGGGGAAGCCTTGCGCGGGCAGCAATCCCAACAGTCCCGTGCCACGGGAGAACAGCAGGATCAGCAGTAGGCCGCCCCACAATGCGGGCACCGCGCCGCCCACGATCGCAATGCCGTGAAACAGGCCGCGCAGCCGCGGATTGCGAGTCAGGACGGCCGCGCAGCCAAGCGGCAGGCCGATCGCCAGCGCGATCAGCAGGCTCAGCACAATCAGAGGGAACGTTACGGCGGCGCGCATGGCGATCTGCCGCGCGACCGGCCGTCCGCCGACTGTGGACACGCCGAGGTCGCCATGCAGCAGGCCCGCCATCCAATCGCCATATTGTGCGACGAGCGGCTTGTCCAAGCCGAATTCGGCGCGCAGCGACGCAATGCGTTCGGGGGTGGCGTTCGTGCCGGCGATGACCGCGGCGACGTCTCCCGGCAATACGCGCAGCATCACGAACACCAGCGCGGACAGGCCCACCAAAGCCGCTACGAACAGCGCCAGCCGCTTTCCCACGAATCGCATGGAAATACCGTTCCCTTACTTATTCTTGGAGATCTGCCACAACGGCAGCACCGTCTGGCTGAGCTTGCTGGGGAAGCCCTGCACGTGCTTGTCGACGGCCACCGTCACGCGGTAGCCGAACAGCCAGTCCGCCGGCGCGTCCTCGCTTACGGCCTTCGCCGCCTGCTTCAGGTATTTCGCGCTGTCGGCCTCGTCGGTGGCTTCCAAAGCCTTGGCGTACAGTTCCTGCGCCTGCTTGCCGTCGTAATGGTAGTAGTAGTCCGGCGTGGTCCACTTGTAGAAGTCGTGGCTTTCGGCGTGGTCCACCAATGACAGCTCGTAGTCGCCGTTGGCGTGCACGTTCTGCAGCCATGTGGAAAATTCCACATAGTCGATCTTCAAATCGATGCCGATTTTGGCGAGCTGGCTTTTAAGCTGGTCGCCCAGTTCGGTGCCGTACGTGTTGGCGTAGGTGAGGGTGAGCCGCAACGGCTTGTCGGTGGTATAACCGGCTTCCTTCATGAGTTCCTTGGCCTTGTCCACGTTGTACGGGTACAGGCCGGTCAGGTCCTCGTAACCGGGGTCGACGGACGGGATCGGACCGCCGAGCGCGTAGTCGACGTTGCCTCGGGAGGCGATGATCTCCTTGTGGTTGATGGCGTAGCGGATGGCCTGGCGGACGCGCTTGTCCTTGAGTTTGGCGTTCGTGCAGTTGAAGGCGAGGACGAACTTGTCGCTGCCGTCGGCCGCGGACACCGTGTATGTGCTGGCATCCAATGATTTGGCGAGCGTGGCGTTCACCGGGGAAAGCACGTCGACGTCACCGCTTTTCAGCGCGTTGACGGCTGCGTTGTCGTCGGTGAGGAAGCGGATCACCACGTTCTGGGTGGCGGGCTTGTGTGCGGTTCCCCAATATTTCGGATTGGCTTTGAGCACCATTTTGCTGGCCGAGTCGAAGGATTCGACGGTGTACGGGCCGGAGCCGACCGCTTCGGTTTTCGCGTTGTATTTGGCGTTTTTATCGAACACGAGGCCAGGACGTCCGGTCAGATACCACAGCAGGTTGGAGTCGGGGGTGGAAAGGGTGAGCTTGACCGTGTTGGCGTCCACCGCTTCGGCCTTGTCGAGGCTGGCCACCTGGTTGGCGTTGTAGTACTGCTTCTCCTTGAGCTGGTTGATGGACCAGGCCACGTCGTCGGCGTCAAGTTTGTCGCCATTGGAGAAACACATGTTGCTGTTGAGATGGAACGTGTAGGTTTTGCCGTCCTTGGAAATGTCCCAGGATTTCGCGAGACCCGGCTGCACTTTGTTGTCGGAGTCGCGCGACAGCAGCGCTTCGTAGACGTTGCCGATCAGCACCTGTTCGATGGCCGATCCGGACTGGTGGCGGATGTCGAGGCTGACCGGGGCGAGTTTGAGCCCGATGGTGACGGTGTCGGCTTTAGTTACGCCGGAAGTGTTCGCGTCATCGTTTTTGCCGCGCGTCACTGCAATGGCGACGATCACCGCGACGGCGGCGATGATGGCGATCAACGCGATAAGCCACTTCTTCGGGCCTTGCGATTTCGCGCCGTTCGACGATTTCGCACGCGCGTTCAGAGTGGCGTCGGTGCTTGCCGTGGACTGCGGCTGCTGTTCGTTCTCCTGTTTGGTTGCGTCGGCTTCGCCGTGCGCACCGGTAGGTGACGACATGGGATTTCTCCTCTTCGTATTTTCGATTATGTGTTGTGATTGCGGTTGACCGCCTGCGTGAGGTCGATCACCACGGCCTGATTCTACTGTCCGCCATACCCGCGGCCCGTTCGGATTCGCCTGCAAAGCGCGCGGAGGCTTCGGCCCGGTTATATACTTGACGCAGTCGCGGCAGGTCACAACGAGAAGGACGGTTGATCCATGGCGCATATTCTTTTGGGGGTCACCGGCAGCATCGCCGCGTTCAAGGCCTGCCATCTCGCCTCCGATTGGAGCAAGCAGGGGCATGAGGTGCGTGTGGTGATGACCGCCGCCGCACAGGAGTTCGTCACTCCCCTGACGTTCAGTTCCCTCACCCACACGCCGACACGCACGTCCATGTTCGCCGCCGGACATCGTCCCGGCGCTACGGCCGACGTGGCACCCGGACCGGACGGTCCGCTGCAGATCAGCCACGTGGCCGACGCGAAGTGGGCGAATCTGCTGGCAGTCGCTCCGGCGAGCGCCGATATCATCGCGAAAATCGCCTGCGGCATCGCCGATGACCAGCTGACCAGCACCATACTCGCGTACGACAAGGGACCGAAGATCCTGTGCCCCGCCATGAACGTGCATATGTATGAAAACGCCGTGACGCAACGCAATCTCAATACCTGCCGTGAGCTCGGTTGGACGATTGTGGAGCCGGAAAGCGGCATGCTGGCCTGCGGCGACGCCGGCAAGGGACGTATGGAGGAGCCGGCACGCATCGAAACGGCGGTGGAAGCGCTGCTGCTTGCGAATCGTCCGGACGGCGAGCTGCCGCTTAAGGGACTTGCCGTGCTCGTCACCGCCGGCCCGACGCAGGAGCCGCTTGATCCGGTGCGGTTCCTCACCAACCATTCCACCGGCAAGATGGGGTATGCCTTGGCCGAACAGGCACGCGATCTGGGCGCGCAGGTGACGCTTGTGTCCGGTCCGGTGGCGTTGGACGCCCCGTATGGCGTGGATGTGGTCGATGTCACGACCGCACGGGATATGTTCGACGCGGTGACGAACCGGTTCGCGGACACGGACATCACCGTCATGGCCGCGGCCGTCGGCGATTTCCGTCCGGTCGAGCAGGCCCGGGACAAGATCAAGAAGAACGGGCGCAGCGGCATCGAGCTCGAACTCACCTCGAATCCGGACATTCTGGCTTGGGCCGGCGAACATAAGCGGCCGGACCAGACATTGTGCGGATTCGCCATGGAAACGCGCGACCTTGAGACCAACGCCGCGAAAAAGCTCGCTTCCAAGCATTGCGACATGCTGGCGGCCAACAACCTGCGCACCCCCGGCGCCGGTTTCGCAGCGGACACGAACGTGGTGACGGTGCTGACGCCGGGCGAAACCGCCGACAGGCCAAACATCGAACGATGGAGCAAGATGGGCAAGGACGCACTTGCGAAACGTATTCTTGTCAAGCTCGCAGCCATGCGTGCGGACGGCGAACGGCGCTAACCGCAGCATTTTCGAATCGCAATAACCGTATCAATCGCAATAATCGCAATATTTCAACGGAACTTCCGCAAAACGCGAAGGAGAACGCAACATGCTTCTGATGGCTGTGGATATCGGCAACACGAACGTCGTGATCGGTTTCATCGACGATGGGCGCATCGCGGGCACGTACCGCATCACCACGAAGGCGAACCACACCTCCGACGAATACGGGCTGATGATCACGCAGTTCCTGGCTTTGAGCGGCTACAAGCCGGCGGATGTCGATGATGTGATCATTTCGTCCGTGGTGCCGAAGGTCATGCATTCGTTCCGTGCGAGCATCGTGAAGTTCCTCGACATCGATCCGATGATCGTGGGACCGGGCATCAAAACGGGACTCAACATCCGCATGGACAATCCGCAGAACATGGGCGCGGACTGCATCGCCGACTGCGCGGGCGCGTATTACGAGTATGGCGGGCCGATTCTGGTGGCTGATTTCGGCACGGCCACCACGTTCAATTACGTCACCGGGGACGCGGCGGTGATTTCGGGACTGATCACCACCGGCATACGAACCGCGGCGGCCGCGTTGTGGGAGGGAACCGCGCAGCTGCCGGAAGTGGAGATCACCCGTCCGAAGTCGATTCTGGCGAAGTCCACGAAACCGGCCATGCAGGCGGGCCTGTACTACAACTTCCTCGGCGGCATCGAACGCACGATCGCGCAGTTCCATAAGGAGATCGACGAGGATTTCCGTGTGGTGGCGACGGGCGGATTGAGCCGCGTGTTCGCCGACGACACGAACATGATCGACATTTACGATCCGGACCTGATTTTCAAGGGCATGCGGCACATCTACGACCGAAACGTCCGCTGATTCAAGAGCCAGCGACGCGAACCGGCGATCATAGCCCGGCAATCTGAAAACCGACGGCCTGCGGATAATGCGCTATCCGCAGGCCGCAATCGATTAAACCAATTACACAGACGCTATTGGATGGTGAAGCCCTGGTTGGCTCCGTATTCTTTCAGGTCCTTCTGCCATAGGGCTATGCCGCCCTTAAGTTTGATGCGGTCGGACGATTCGGTGTTCTTCAACGCATCGCCGATGTTGGAGGTGTCGGAGACCTGACCGCCTGCGGCGATGATGTTGAGCCTGTTCTGCTCTTTGCGCAGCAGGCTCGACCATTTGTAGGCCTTGCCCACCGTGGACCGGAAGTCGCTGCGCGCATACACTTCGAACGGCAGATACTGGTATCCGGTCGACACGTTCTCCGCGGCCTGGGACAGCACGCGGTTGTATTCCTGCCCGCCGAAATAGGGCACTTCGATGCCACGGTCGTCGGTCACCGTGGTCTTGCTGAGGAATTTCGAATCGGATAGGGTGTTTTTGTCGGCTGGGAACGCGCCGCCATCCACGCGGGTTGTGATGCCTTTGGCATTGTGGCAGGCGTATTCGATGAAACGGTATGAGGCTTCGGGTTTGCGGGAACGTTGCAGCACGGCAAGGGCCGAACCGCCGTTTTCCGATGTGGTGGCCTTGCCGTCGGGCGTCGGCATCTGGGCCACGCGCCACAGGCCGGCCGCGCCGGGAATGTCGGACATGAGCAGCGAAGACAGCCATGCGCCGGAGAACAGCGAGGCGACTTTGCCTTGTCCCACGGCCGATTTCCATCGATCCGACCATGACGTGAGGTTTGTTGCCACCAAACCCTCATCGATCATCTTCTGCCAGAATTCGGTGAATTCGCGGGTGCCTTTATCTTCGGTGAGTCTGATGGTCACGTTCTTGCCATCGTTGGACGTGGAGAACGGGCGTCCGCCGGCGAGCCAGATCATCGTGTCGTAGAAGCTGGCGTCGCCGGAATCGGCGGTGATGTACACGCCGATTTTCTTGAGTTTTTTGGCGGCCTCGTAGTAGTCGTCCCATGTGCGGATCTTGGACGCGTCCACGCCAACCTGTTCGAACACGCTGTTGTTATAGAAGAAGGCCATCGGGCCGGAGTCCATGGGAAGCCCGTACACCCGTCCGTTGAGCTGCACCGACGCCCAGGTGCCGGGCGTGTAGAAATCGGCATAGCCTTCGGTTCTGCCGGTGATGGGCACGAGCTGGCTGCTGACCGCGTACTGGCGCAATGCGTAATATTCCAGCTGCACCACGTCGGGAATGCCGTAACCGTCTTGGATGGCGTTGTTGAGTTTGTCGTAACCGCTGGTGTTCTTCCAAACCACGTGGATGTCGGGATTGTCTTTTTCGAAGCCGGCGATGACCTGTTTCATGCTCGGCTCCCACGACCATACGGTGATCTGTGTGCGTGTGTCCGTATTGGCCCCGCATGCGGCGGCGCTGGCCGCCATGACGCCCGCGCAGCAGATGGCGATGAGCTGCTTCACCAGTTTCGCCGATTTCAGCACCACGCCCACGGACCTCCGTTTTGTATTTCGCCTGCGATTACCACCATAAGATTATACGGGTCATGCGGAAGCCACGCACAAGCCTGGAAAGACTCCCCATATCCACCCAAATACGCCGAATGCGGAAGAACCGCTCCGGAAGCGAACTTCCAAAGCGGTTCCCTGCGATATCGCATCGGCGGCTAAGCCGGTACGCAATCAAGCTTCGATGCCGAGCTTGGCGCGTTCCTTCTTGGAATACATGAAGGCCGGCAGCTGACGGCCCTGCTTGAGCCAGGCATGGTATTCGGCGGTGGCCGCGAACTCCACATCGGACGCGGAGTTCAGGCAGGTTTCCACGGAATCCTGGATGACGCCGATGATGAAGCCGACGCCCACCACCTGCATGGCGATGTCGTTGCTGATGCCGAACAGTGAGCAGGCCATCGGGATGAGCAGCAGCGAGCCGCCTGCCACGCCGGACGCGCCGCATGCGCCGAGCGCGGAGACCACGGACAGCAGGATGGCCGCCGGCAGGGAGATCTGGATGCCGAGCGTGTTGGCGGCAGCCATGGCCATGATGGTGATGGTGATGGCCGCGCCGTTCATGTTGATGGTGGCGCCCAGCGGAATGGACACGGAGTACATGTCCTTGTCAAGCCCGAGCTTCTCGCACAACTGCATGTTGACGGGGATGTTCGCAGCGGAGGAGCGGGTGAAGAACGCGGTCAGGCCGGATTCCTTGAAGCAGCGGTAGACCAGCGGGTACGGGTTGCGGCGCAGGAAGATGAAGATGACGAGCGGGCCGAACACGAGCACCATGAGCAGCATGGTGCCGACGAGCAGGAGCAGCAGGCTGCCGTACTTGGTGAACGCGGACAGGCCGTTGTCGGCCACGTTGGTGAACACGAGGCCCATGATGCCGAACGGGGCGAGGTTGATGACCCAGCGGATCACCTGGGACACGGCGTCGGCCACGTTGGCCATGAACGCTTTGGAGCTTTCGTTGGCGATGGACTTCATGGCGAGTCCGAACAGGCAGGCCCACATCAGGATGCAGATGTAGTTGCCGTCGATGATGGCCTGGATCGGATTGGCCACGATGTTGGTCAGCAGCGTCTGGATGACTTCGGAAAGGCCTTGCGGCACCACGTCGGCTTTGGCGGCCTTGCCCAAGGACAGGGTCTGCGGGAATAGACGGGAGGTCAGCACGGCCACGACCGCTGCCAGGAACGTGGTGAACAGGTACAGGAACAGCACGGTGCCGAAACGGCGGTCGAGTTTCGACGTGCCCTGCGCAAGGGCGCTGGCCACCAGTACGAACACCAGAATCGGTGCCGCGGCCTTCAACGCGGCCACGAACAGGGTGCCGAATTCGCCGATCCAGGTCACGTGGGGCATGGTCAATGCCAGCACGGTGCCGATGATCAGGCCGACGATGATACGGACGATCAGCGATGCGCCGTTGTAGATGTCGGCGACGCCGCGGACGGCTTTCGAGATTTTACCCATGGTTCTCTCTTACTCTCGTGATGCCGGAAACGCTCCGGCAAGTCAACAGAACGCCATGATAATCGGGCGTGTCGGGCGAGATAGGGGAATGTCCAAAATCGTGGGTTTCTATAAGCCCGCGCCCAACGGCACATGCGATACGAATCGACGTGGCTCGCCGTTGAGCGGGTCATCGAATCGCAGTTCGCGCGCCACCAATTCCAAGGGTTGCGAGAAGTCGTCGTACGCGCGCTGCACGATGTCCGGGTAGAAATCGTCGCCCAATATCGCCAGTCCGAGCGAATTCATATGCACGCGCAACTGGTGCGTCTTGCCGGTTTTCGGATGCAGCGTGTAATTCACGTACGGTCTGCCGGCAACGAAGCGGATGCCGCTTCCCCGTTCGATCAGCGTTTCCGCGTTGGGCACGTCGGCGCTTTCGTACGCCTGCAATCGTCCGCGATCCTTGTTGATATGCGACCTGCGTACCAGCGGAAACGGCAGGTGCCGGTCGATGCGCACCGCCGTTCCATATCGCGGCCGCTGCGTCGGGGCGAGCGGTGCCAGGCATTCGTAGGTTTTGACGGTTTTGCGATTTTGGAACAGCATCTGGTACGCGCCTCGCGCAGACGGATTACGTACGAACACGACGACGCCTGCGGTCAGTCGGTCCAAACGGTGCGCCGGCGTGATGTTCGGCTCGTCGTACCGCTCGCACAACCGGACCAGCGCGGTTTCGCGATACCACATGCCGCGTGGCGTGGTGGCGAGGAAATGCGGCTTGTCGATGACGATGATGTTCTCGTCCTCGTACAGAACCTCATATTCGAGGGGAATATGAGGTTCCTCGAGCACGTAACGGTGCCTGCGTTCGTCACTCAACGGTGACTGACTTGGCGAGGTTGCGCGGCTTGTCCACGTCGTAGTTCTTAAGCTTGGCCATATCCATGGCGAACAGCTGCAGCGGCACCACGTCCACCAGCGGGCTCATCAGCGTCGGGCATGCGGGACGCCAGAAGACCACGTCGGCGTAACGTTCCACGTCCGGATCGTGTTCCTCGGCCACGGCGATGATGTAGGCGCCACGGGCCTTGACCTCTTCGATGCCGGAGATGACTTTGGAGTGCAGCACGTTGCGTCCGCGCGCGGGCGGCACGATGAACACGACCGGCTCGCCCTCGTCGACCAGCGCGATCGGACCATGCTTGAGCTCTCCCGCGGCGAAGCCCTCGGTGAAGGTGTAGGCGATCTCCTTGAGCTTCAACGCGCCTTCCATGGCGACCGGATACCCCACATGACGTCCGAGGAACAGGAAGGACTTCGCGTCCACCATCTGCTTGGCGGCTTCCTGCACGGTCTTGGTCTGGGTGTCGAGGACCCACTGGATCTTGCGGGGCATGTCCTTCAGAGATTCCAAAGTCTGGGCGATTTCGTCTCGATACATGGCACCCTTGACTTGGGCCAGATACAGGCCGAGCACGTATGCGGCGGTGATCTGCGCCACGAACGCCTTGGTGGAGGCGACCGCCACTTCCGGACCGGCGTGGGTGTAGAGCACCGCGTCAGATTCGCGTGGGATGGACGCGCCCTGCGTGTTGCAGATGGCCAATACCTTGGAGCCCTGTTCACGCGCGTGGCGCAACGCCATCAGCGTGTCCATGGTCTCGCCGGACTGCGAAATGGCCACCACCAACGTTCGGGGGGTGAGGATCGGGTCACGGTAGCGGAATTCGTGGGCGAGTTCCACTTCTACCGGAATGCGCACCCAATGCTCGATGGCGTATTTGGCCACCATGCCCGCGTACGCGGCCGTGCCGCAGGCGATGACGATGATCTTGTCGATGGCTTTGAAATCATGCTCGTCGATGCGCACCTCATCGAGGTTGATGTTGCCGTTCTCGTCGAGACGCCCCAGCAGAGTGCGCTGCACGGCGGCCGGATCCTCATGGATCTCCTTGTCCATGAAGGAGTCCCAACCGCCCTTTTCGGCGGCGGACGCATCCCAGTCCACGGTGTAGGTCTTCGGATCGGGCACGATGTTGCCCATGAAGTCGGAGACGACGACCTTGTCTGCGGACACCATCACGGCCTGGTCCTGGTCGATTTCCATGGCGCGCTTGGTGTAGGCCACGAACGCGGCCACGTCGGAGCCGAGGAAGTTCTCGCCTTCGCCAAGACCGACCACCAGCGGCGAATCGTGACGGGCGCCGACCACGATGTCCGGCTGGCGCACATCGGTGGCGAGGATGGTGAACGCGCCTTCCAGCATGCGTGCGAGACGGCGGACGGCCTTGAACAGGTCAGGCTTGCCGGTCTCTTCGATGATCTTGTCGCTGATCTTGCCCAGCAGCTTCGCCGCGACCTCCGTATCGGTTTCGGAAACGAAATGGTAGCCTTCCGTCTGCAGGTCGAGACGCAGCTGGGACGCGTTTTCGATGATGCCGTTGTGGATGATGGCCACTTTGCCGTCACGCGAGGTGTGCGGATGCGCGTTGGTGTCGTTCGGCACGCCGTTGGTGGCCCAACGGGTGTGGCCGATGCCCACGGTGGCTTCCGGCATCGGATCGCGTTCGATGTCCTGCACCAGGTTGGCGAGACGGCCGGCCTTCTTACGCACCGCCACATGGTCCATGCCGGGCGCGGTCAACGCCACGCCGGCCGAATCATATCCACGGTATTCCAATCGCTGAAGACCCTGGAGGCAGACCTCCAAGGGTTTGCCGCACGCGGTCCGAACATTTCCTGCATATCCTACGATTCCACACATAGCTCCTTAGCCTATCGGGTAAGGATGTCAATCATGAAACCAAGCCGCGCGTCCTTACAAATCTTTGCCATATATGCGAAATCCCACTCCCCCAGGGAAATCGTGCGAACCAGTGGCACACGCAACGCGCCCATCGTCGGCAGCAAAAAGAAAACCCAACCCACCGGACGTCTGCGGACGCTTGACGTCAGTGGATTGGGAATTTACGGCAGTACGACAGCCTTACTTGCTACAGGACGTGCTGCAAGAAGTCCTTAAACCTCGACTCCTTCGGATGGTCGATGATCTCCGGTCCGCCTTGTTCGACGACCACACCACCGTCCATGAAGACGATCTGGTCGGCGACCTCGCGCGCGAAACCGATCTCATGGGTGACGACCACCATGGTCATGCCCTCCTTGGCAAGGTCGAGCATGACGTTAAGCACTTCGCCGACCAGTTCCGGATCAAGCGCGGATGTCGGCTCGTCAAACAGCATGATCTCCGGCTTCATGGCAAGCGCGCGTGCGATGGCCACGCGCTGCTGCTGACCGCCGGAAAGCTGCGCCGGATAATAATCGAGGCGCTCCCCCATGCCGACGCGGTTCAGCTCCTCGATGGCGAGTTCGCGGGCTTCCTTCTTGTCCATGTGCTTGACGTGGACCGGAGCCTCCATGACGTTTTCAAGAGCCGTCATGTGCGGGAACAGGTTGAAGCGCTGGAACACCATGCCCAGTTTGGAACGCTGTTCGGCCACTTCCTTGTCGTTCAGGGTCTGCAGCACGCGTTCGCCGCCCTTGTCGACGTACTTGTAGCCGATCATTTCGCCGTCGACGTCGATTTCGCCGCCGGTCAGCGTTTCCAGCTGGTTGATCAGACGCAGGAACGTGGATTTGCCGGAGCCGGACGGACCGAGGATCACGGTGACGGTTCCGGGCATGACGGTCATGTCGATGCCTTTGAGCACATGCAGATTGCCGAAGGCCTTATGAACCTGCGTCGCCTTGACTGCAGGAACGATTTCGTTGGTTGTGATTTCGCTCATGGTCGTTCCCCTCACGCGGTCATTCCCGCGAACGTGGCTTCGTTCTGCTTGTCGATGTCATCCTTGGGTTCGCCGAAGGTCTTGCCTGGCAACGGCGTGCGCTTGCCGCGGGCGCCGGCCGGACGGGCGTCGAAGCCCTTGCCGAAGTGCTTTTCGAGTCGGGACTGGATGACCATCAGGATGGACGTGATGACCAGATACCAGATGCAGGCCACGATCAGCAGCGGGATCGGCTTGTACAGACGGGTCGCGATCGCCGTGGTGGCGAACTGCAGTTCCAGCGTGAACGGCACGGCGTTGACGAGCGACGTGGTCTTCAGCATGCCGATGAACTCGTTGCCGGTCGGCGGGATGATGATGCGCATGGCCTGCGGCAGCACGATGCGACGCATGATGAGCGTGCGCTTCATGCCGAGCGCCTTCGCGGCTTCCGTCTGCCCCGGATCGACGGCCTCGAGGCCGGCGCGCACGATTTCGGCCAGGTAGGCGGCTTCGTTCAGGGCCAAGCCCAGCCATGCGGCGTTGAACGCGGTGATGACAGACTGGGAGTCAATGCTCCAGAATTCGATTGAGGTGAACGGGATGCCCACGCCGATACGCGGCACCAGCACCGCGAACAGACCCCAGAAGACCAGCTGCGTGTACACAGGGGTTCCGCGGAAGAACCAGATGTAGAACCAGCTCACGCCGCGCAGCACCGGGTTGATGGATTTGCGCATGACCGCCAGAATGACCGCCAGAATGATGGCGATGACCATCGAGATGACGGTCAGCAGCAGCGTGTACTTGATGCCTTCCAGTACGTTCTCGTTGAACAGGTATTTCCAGACCACATTCCATTCGAAACGCGGATTGGTGACCAAAGCCTGCACCAGCATCGCGGCGAAGAGCGCGACGATGATGGCCGCCACGATCGGACCCGTACGCTTGACAGGCAAGGCTTTAATGCGATTGGGAATATCGAGGCCGTCGCCGTCGACTTGTTTCTTCGCCATGATGCTGTTTCCTTTTTCTATCTATCTGATGAGATCAGTTGAGGTCGGTCGGATTGATCTCAGCCTTGTCGAGAGCGCCGGACTCGACGCCCCAATGCTTGAGGATCTTCATGTACGTGCCGTCATCCATCAGCTTCTGCACGGCCTTCTGCACGGCCTCGTCGAGCTGCTGGTCGCCCTTCTTGATGGCGATGCCCTGCTTGGCCACGCCTTCAACGTCGCCGAGCGCCTCAAGCTGGCCGTCGGTCTGGGAGATCGCGTAGCCGGCGACCGGCGAATCGGCGTAGAACACGTCGGCCTTACCGGTGGCCACTGCGGTGGCGGCTTCGGCCTGACGCTTGTAGGACATCACTTCGGCCTTCTTGTCGGCCTTGCAGCCCTTGGCGATCTTGTTGGCCTCGTCCTCCTGGACGGTGCCGGTCTGCACTGCGATCTTCGCGCCGCACATGTCGGAGGTGTCGAGCTTCTTCGGGTTGCCCTTCTGCACGGCCCACGTGGAGCCGGCGCGGTAGTAGCTCACGAAGTCGACGGACTGCAGACGCTCTTCGGTGATGGTCATGGCGGTGATGCCCAGATCGTACTTGGAGCCGATGGACGGGACGATGGTGTCGAACATGGAGGAGACGATCTTCGGCTTCAGGCCCAGCGTCTGGGCGATGGCCTTGGACATGTCCACATCGTAGCCGACCGGCGTCTTGCCGTCTTCGGCGTAGAATTCGGCCGGAGCATAGGACAGTTCCATGCCGACGGACAGCTCGCCGTCCTTGACGGTCTTCGCGGAGGCGGCCAGCTTGGCCAGCTCGTCATCCTTCTTGATGGTGCTCACATCGTAACCAACGGTGGTGTTCTTCGCCTTCGAGTCGCTTTTGGCGTCACCGGAATCCGTGGTGCCGCATGCGGCGACGGAGAACATCATGGCCGCGCTCAGCGCGAGAGCGGCAAACGATTTGAATTTCAACGACATAGTGGGTTCTCCTTCTATTCTCTTCCCATCCACTGAACGGTAATCGTCCATTTGCCAATCAGACGTCCAGTATTCCAAAGGCACACGATAAAACCGCAATGCTACGCCGACGTTAATCGGCAAAAAGCGTAGGGGCATCGATCTATATACGTCCGATGCCCCTACGCCCGCAGCGTCAGTGCGCCGATCAGCCCAAATCGGTCGGGTTGATCTCGGCCTTGTCGACGGCGCCGGATTCGACGCCCCAATGCTTGAGGATCTTCATGTACGTGCCGTCATCCATCAGCTTCT
>OHAC01002356.1_pt1 | contig 15119 bp, 7 predicted proteins | sample 1577051 | NCBI WGS metagenome assembly OHAC01 (sample SAMEA3541499, study PRJEB24748) | human gut metagenome | biome: human gut; feature: human-associated habitat; material: faeces | place: China | collected 2012 | reverse complement strand
TTCCGCCGCGGATGTACCACCAGCCGTTTTCGTTTTTCTCTACACTGTTGCAGTTGAAATCTACTTTTCCATCAACGATTCTCCACCAGCCGTTGGCATTCTTGGCGATTCCTGTGTAACCAAAGTTTACTTTTCCGCCGCGGATGTACCACCAGCCGTTTTCGTTTTTCTCTACACTGTTGCAGTTGAAATCTACTTTTCCATCAACGATTCTCCACCAGCCGTTGGCATTCTTGGCGATTCCTGTGTAACCAAAGTTTACTTTTCCGCCGCGGATGTACCACCAGCCGTTTTCGTTTTTCTCTACACTGTTGCAGTTAAAGTCAACTTTTCCATTGACAATGCGCCACCAGCCGTTCTCATTTTTTGCAATTCCGGTATAGCCAAAATCTACTTTACCGTTCTTTACATACCACCAGCCGTTTTTGTTCTTTGCAACAGTTGTAACGCCAGTATCTACTTTGTCATTTTTGTAGTAATACCAGTTGCCATCTGCATCTTTTGTATCGGATAATCCGTCTGCATATGCTTTTAATGTCTTGAATGTCACACTTCCTGCCTCAGAACGATTGCCTTTTGCATCCAGTGCGTAAACTTCTACTTTATAAGAAGTATCCTGCTTCAGATCGCTAAGTTCATATGCCGTGTCTTTTACCAGTGCATCGTTGTCTTTCTTGCCGTTTACATATACATCATATCCTGTTACACCTACGTTGTCGGTAGATACTTTCCAGCTGATTGCTGCGCCGGCTCTGGTAATATCTGCTGCTGCAACATTCGCCGGTGCACTCGGAGCTTCTCTGTCTGTTTCTACTGTTGTAAATGTAACTGCCTCAGATGCATCTGATTCATTTCCTGCTGCATCTACCGCTGTAACGGTTACTGTGTATTCTGTATTGTCTGTCAGACCTGTGACTGTATAGGAAGTATCTGTGATCAGTTCATCATTTACTTTTTCATCGTTGACATATACATTGTAACCAACAACTGCTACGTTATCCAGAGCCTCTTCCCAACTGATGGCTGCTGTCGACTCTGTTACATCAGCAGCGGTTGCATATTTCGGTGTTTCCGGTACTGTGGTATCTGCTACTGCTTCATCTACATAAGAGATGATCGGTGTAATATGTACAGACGGTTTTGTAGGACTATTGTTTGACTTTGCAACCACACGGATATAATCGCCTGCTTTTACCTCCAGCGCATCAATAGATTTCCACTCACCTTTCTGACCACTGACAGAAAGTGTTACGCTCTGTAACTCGGTGTCATTGTGCATCAGAGTCAGTGTTGTGCTTCCACCGGAGTTTCCGTTCTGACGCAGATACGGTTCATCATTTCTGATATTAAAAGAAATCACGCCGCTCTTTGGTACACGGTATGCCATTGCAGTATAAATGTCTGATTTTGGCGGTGCAGAAAGCAGACCATGATAAGAGTTTGTATTATTTTTTGCTGCCTCTGCATGACTTGGGGCATCCACGCCCGGTCCATAATAAGTATTTACCTGCCAGTTTGGCCAGTCCGGATCATAGGATGTCATATTATTCCATGTATCTGCACTGTTATTTTTGATCTGTCCAAACCACACATTACCCTGCTGTGCGTTAACATAATCACCAACCCAGTTATAATTATTCTTTACGGCAATAACGTAATCGCTTGTTGTACCATCTTCTGCCGTAATGCGAAGTGTCATTCCATCCGCAATTGTATCTGTGTTTGCCAGTACTTTATCATCAGAAATCACGCTTACGGTTGCGGTACTGCTTGTTTTTACATTCTGTTTTACTTCGCTGACAGTTGCCGGATTCTTCTCGGTAGACGGAATCTTGATTGTTGTTCCTGTCATCATGTATACAGTAGATTTTAATTCACAGTCAGAACTTGCTACAATCGTATATGTTTTGGATTTCTCGCCATAGGAAATTGTTACTGTGCATCCACCGTTTACTACATCATTTTCAGCTAAAACTTTGTCACCGGATTTTACCGTAACCTGTGCATTGCTGTCTATCTTAAGATTCTTCAGTAATTCTTTGACTGTTGTATGTTTTGCCAGACCACTGATCTGGTCATTTGCCACATTATATACATTAGAAGTAGCAGTTACTGTTACATAATCACTTTCTGCAGCTCCAATCTCCGGGATATCTGTCAGTGCATGTCCGAAGAAATCATGCTCCAGATCATATCCATTGTTGTCTGTGATCACTTTACCTGCATTAATTGCCGGCGAATCTTCTGCCAGTTTATAACCGTCAAATACAGATGCATTCTCTTTGATATAAGCAATACCTGATGTATTTGAAGATGGACCGGATCCTGCATCTTCCAGAACTTTTGTACCTGCATTTACAACAACGGCATTCTTATCTCCGCTTGGTGTATTTGCAAAGTTATAGTACAGGTTATTGTCATACTGAAGTGTTCCGCCCGGATACCAGTTCTGATTTAACGGCGTTGAGCCACCATAATAGAAAATATTATTCTCGAGCACTGCATTTCCACCGGTACGGTCAAAAATACTCTTAATATTCTCATTCATATAGAATGTATTGTTATAAATATGAGCATCCGGATTGCCTGGTAAATCTAACGGACCTGTCAACTCGTTCTCACTGATATTATAACGGAATGTTGTATTCACAGCCTCTGCTCCACAGAACATGATTGCTCCACGGGAGTTTCCGTGACTGTAATTGTACTGATAGAGTGTTCCGTCTGTCCAGTCTGCATCCCATGCCTGACCATCGCCATTACCATGATAAGCATACTGATTATTATAACATTCATTATACTGGAACACAGAATCTTTACATTTCCAAGGCCAGATTCCGGCTGCTACACGCTGCCAGCCACTTGGATAATCTGTCGGATTCATCTGACGGGAACAATCCTCAGCCACATTGTACTGAACCAGTGGCTGATCTACATACATGGTTGTGATTGCATCACCACCGGCAGCTTTAATGTAATTGTTCTGAATTGTCACATTACTGGAAGCATATTTTTCCAATGCTGCTTCATTCAAATGTGCACTGTTAAGCTGTGCCCATGCATAGGTATAAGCTGCTGCGATACCCCAGCGGTTTGTTGTTACAACACTACAGTTTTCAATTGTCAAATCATTGAATTTGGAAGCGCCGGTAGCATTCTCATCTGTTGGTTTCTCTACAATAAAATAAATACCACCATTTGCCATATGTTTGTTGATAACATTGCCGTCTACATCATGAACATACAGATCATCCAGAACAATATGATCTACCGTACCTTTATCCTTCGCTACACCAGCCACACCGGTACGATCCATAACATTTGCGTCGTTATATTTTAATCCATCGTCTACTTTACTGGTCTCTCTGTCATTTGTCAGCTCCAGACCTCTGATCTCTATGTATTCTACATCTTTCAGCAAAATGGTTGAAGAAACATTTCCCTTCCATTTATGTCCTGTATTATCCAGATGATTTCCATAATCCTGATACCATACACCGGTGCCATTGGCGTCAATTCGTGGTCTGTTGCCTTCACCATAAGTAGAAATCTCTATCGGTGCTTCTGCACTTCCGCTTCCCTGTACATGAAGGTACTGATCTGTAAATACAGATCCCTTCTCCAGAAGTACTTTATCTCCCGGTCCTAACGTAATCTCATTAATTTTATCCAGCGTTTTAAACGCTTTTTTCTCCGATGTTCCATCATTGGCATCATCACCATTCTGAGAACTTACATAATATGTAGTCCCCTGCTGTCCGTCAGCTTCTTCTGCATGTGCGATGTTTGCCGGCATCATGCTTACTACCGTAACACCGGTCAGCATCATTGCAAGTAATCTGCTCGCCCATTTTTTTCTCATGTTTCTTCTCCTCCTAATTGTATGACTGTAATCACCGGATATAATTTTTTATACCAAATTCCCCATAGTCCAATTGATTACAGTTGTTTCAAAGTAAACTGAGATAAAGCATCCATATCTCCGTCCACTTCAGCAACCTTTGCTTTTTCTTCTGTCATTTCCTCATATTTTGCACGACGCAATTCATCAATGACTGCTGCACGCGCTTCTGACAGATCCACCTCTCTGGCTTCTTCTCCGACAAACCAGTCATCATTATCATAATGTTTCTGAATTTCCTCCTCAGTAAAATTCATATCTTCATTTGATTTATCATTCATATATGTTTCCTGAAGATAATTCAATTCATAATCCTGATACATTTCTGTGGAATATTCTTTCAATCCATAGACAGTCTCACCTTTTTCGATTTTCTCACTTCGTGACTGATTTTCCTGCTCCATACGGTTCAGCATCCCCTCATAGGTCGCATCTTTAATATAGCCTTTGTCTTTTGCGATATCATATACTGCATGCATATATTTCAACTGTTCAACTGTCTGCTGCGCCAGATATTCATATCCGGTTTTTCCATTTTTATAAGTCGTCGTCCAAAGTTCATCTTCTGAAACATCATGCTTCTCCGAACGAAGGGTTACCATCGTGTTGTACTGCACCAGATTCATGCATTGAATGTACTCTTCTTTACTGATCTGAGTCCCGTTAATTGTCAGTGAAAATGCCGTCTTCTGTGCATGTTTCCATCCTCCGACACAGGTTATAGCAATCACTGCTACTGTCAGAATCAGTACGATCAGCCATTGCTTTTTCTTTCCTTTTTTCATATGAAATACCCCTGTTTTTTGCTACCACCTTCACAGCGTTTCTAATCTTATTGTATCCTTTTCACTCCTTAAAAACTTGGTGTTTTCAACTTTCTTACCGTCTCTTTTTACACAATTCGGAACACAAAAAAATGGAGCACTGCTCCGCAGATATATTATCTGCGTTACAGCGCCCCACTTCTTCACTTTCCGTTATTACAAACCGCTTCAGAAGTTATTATTTCTGAACTTTACCGTTAACAACGTTGTGTGTTCCGCCATTGTAAGAGAAGTCTACTTTACCATTACGGATGTACCACCAGCCATTTTCATTTTTAGCGATTCCGTTATAGTTGAAGTTTACTTTACCGTTTTCAACTCTCCACCAGCCGTTCTGGTTCTTTGCTACACCTGTGTAGGAGAAGTCTACTTTACCATTGCGGATATACCACCAGCCGTTTTCGTTTTTCTCAATGCTGTTGCAATTGAAATCAACTTTACCATTGACGATTCTCCACCAGCCGTTTTTGTTCTTTGCAACTCCAGTGTAACCAAAGTCTACTTTACCGCCGCGGATGTACCACCAGCCGTTCTCGTTTTTCTCAACACTATTGCAGTTGAAATCAACTTTACCATTGACGATTCTCCACCAGCCGTTTTCGTTCTTTGCAATTCCTGTGTAGCCGAAGTCTACCTTACCGTTTGTAATCTTCCACCAGCCGTTCTCATTCTTTGCTACGGTGTTTGCTTTGAAATCAACTCTGCCGTCTGTGATCTTCCACCAGCCGTTTTCATTCTTTGCTACGGTATTTGCTTTGAAATCTACTTTACCGTCTTTTACATAGAACCAGCCGTTTATGTTCTTTGCTACGGTTGTTACATCAGTTGCAATCTTGCCATTCTTGTAGTAGTACCAGTTGCCATCCTCATTTTTCACATCTGCCAGACCATCCTTCATCTGTAATCCGCTCATAGCGTCTTTCAGATTTGCAAGTGCCAGTTTTACATCATACTGAGTCGCATCGGCATTCGCCATAACATCTTCTGCTGCTTTCAGTTTTGCTGCAAATGTCTTCCAGGATTTTGCAGAATACTGTTTCTCTTTGGAGAGAAGTTTGTTTGCGGTTGCAATCTGTGTTTCCAGACTGGATTTATTGATTGTGTCTTCATCACCACCACCGGTATTTCCGTTTTCTACTTTACTCATAACACGGATTTCGGAAGCTACTGCCCACCAGTTGGTAGATTTTGCTTCTGTTGCAAGTAATCTTACGTTTGTTACATTCTCTACCGGCTCAAACTCTGTGGTCTTCCATCCTGAGGAGTTCTCCCATTCTCCTTCCTGAACTAACTGATACTCATCAGAACCAGCTGTTTTTACAGAAATTTCGAATTTTGTGATTGTTGTAAGGTATCCGCCCATATTCGGTCCCGGTAAATAACGAAGTCCGTCTACCGTATGTGCCTCCGGGAATTCGAAATCAATCCAGCCTTTTCTGTTTTTGATTGCGGAACCATATTCATCAAAGTTTGTCATCCAGTGTGTATTGGTATCACCATCAATTGCATATGCCGGGTTACCGAAGTTAGAACCATAGTGTGTACCATTGTCCTGACTTCCTGCTGTTACTTTCACGCCTGCAACCGGAATGTCAAATTCTTCACCTGCATTTGCAGAAACCTCACGAGTTGACAGATACTCTAATACTGCATTCAAATGACGATAGCATGTTTCGATTTCTTCGGAAGAAGTTTTGTCTCTGTTTAATGCAACATTTGCATCGTCAATTGCTTCTGTCAGTGTCTTCCAATCAGCTGCATTATATTTTTCTTCATCAAGACCTGTTGCTTTTGTAACCAGTTTCTTTAAGGATTTTGCTGTAATTTTCTCATCTACACGCTCAATTACAAGGTTATCAAGAACAAGCTCTTTATATCCGCCGAAGTTCTGTGCACTTCCCTGAGATCCCTGCAGATCCGGTGCTTTATCTGTTGAGTAAATACCAAACCATGTCTGTCCGGAAAGGTCACCTGTGATCTCACAGATATAATGTCCGTCTTTGTTTTTGCCCATGTGTTTGTTCAGTGTATCAACTTCTGTTGCTTCTGAGAACTCGCCACTGCCTACTACAACGCCGTATGTTCCATCACTTCCTGCCTGGTAATCAAAGCTTACACGATATTTTACACCTGGCTCAAAACGGAAGTTCTGAGGAATTGTCTGATATGCAAGAGTCTGTCTCTGTGTCAGGCCATTAATCTTAACTGACCAGTTTCCATCCAGAACGTCATCCATCTTCTTAACATCCCAGCCTGCCTGAGTATATGGTCCATGAAGTTCAGACAGATGGATTCTGTTATCTTCTACGCCTTCAATTCCGCTAATAACGAATGGATAAATTCCCTGTACGTTATTTTCGAAATCTTGCTCGAATTTCACGATATTGCCGTCTTTGTCTCTTGTGATATTCTGTGCATCATTTTCTACGATACGAACATCATCAAAGTAAGCATCTCCTTCGCCTGCTGCTTTTGCAAGTGTCAGAGTTACTTTTCCGCTTTCCGGAGCAGTAAAGTATACATACATATTCTGGAAATAGCTGCTTCCGTCAACGGTTGCACTGGAATTACTGTGTGTATATGCTTTTACAAAGTTCTTTGCGATAGAACGCTCTGTATAATTTGTTCCCAGGACTTCATCTCCGCATTTTACGGTCATAGATGCTTTGCTGTCACTTCTGTTGTCCACACCTACGAGTACTGCGTACTGCTGACCTGGTTTCAGATCTGTCAGTTCCTGTGTCATAGCCACATCACCGCTCAGTTTCAGCATCGGATTGCTGTACTGACTCTTAGCAATTTCAGCTGTTCCATCACCAACTTTTGTCCAGTTTGTAGCAAGAGAAGCTGCTCCACCGTTAAATCCGGCATCTACGATATGCATTCCCTGGCTCCAAGTTACATCGATATTACCTTTCTCACCTTTGTATACAACATAAGGTACCTCAGCTTCTGCTGTAAGTGTCAACTGGCCATTTACGATATCAACAGTCTGCTCATCTGTCTTACCTTCATCGGTCAGACGATATACTTTAACATTCTTTAATCCGGCCCAGCTGTCCGGAACATCCCATGTCGTTGTGCCGCCCTGTGTATTCCAGTGATACATCTTCTCATCAGCAGATGCTACTTTCTCACCAGTCTCAGCATCCCAGTTCCACGGAATCAGGTAGCTCTCTGTACCACGTTTGTTACCTGCCTGAATATCAGAATCACGACGATCACCAGCAGAAGGTGCACCCTGTGCAACAACTTTTCCGTTTAATGTCATGGTTCTCTCTCTGTAGGCAGCATCAGATGGATTATCGGAACCTCTTTTCAGTACCAGTTTATTTCCATCATCATCTTTCAATGTGATTTCCATATCCGGTGTCCAGTTTGTAGCTCCGCCTGCATTTACCGGATCTCCATCTACCCATTTGATTACTTTGTAATGCTGGATAAATTTGGTTGTTACATCATGTGTGAACAGGTTTGTGATATATGTATCATAGTCGTTACGTCCCTGCCATCCTTCGAAGTCTTTCATGTTGTAACCGCCAAGCAGAGGCATCATTGCAGCTCCGCCGTAAGAAGGATAATCAGCAACCCAAGAGTCTTTCTGATGGTTACGAAGGAAACGCATAACCTCACTGTTCTGACCTTTCTGGTTTGCTCCACCATAAGTTAAGTCAGCTGCCCAGTGCTGGAATGTTGCATCATACTCGTTTGCTACACCCCACTCATTTGCCATACGCCATCCATTGCTGTTGATCTCTTTTGACAGTTTACGTGTCTGCCAGGAGTCATCATCATTACTTCCGGTATTATTTCCCCAGATATCTACATATACGAAATCAAGGTTTGTTCCTACCAGTTTCTCAAGGTCATCAAAACGTGTTTCACGCTCACCGGTTGCCAGATCATAAATACTGTCAAGACCTACGGCCTGATCCAGCCAGTTCCATCCATAGCGGAGGTTACCTGCTGTGTCACGGCGAACATTGTCATCTTTGAACGCTTTTGCTTCCGGATACATCTCGCCGGCATTTACATGGATACCGAATCTTGCACCGTATTTAGCACCCTCTGTCATCAGAGTATTCATGTCATCAGCACCACCGATACGTTTACCGATATCAGCATAATCCGGATGTGCGGAATCGTGACCTTCATTTGCGTAACCTTTTAACAGTACGGACTGTCCCAGACCATCTGTATTCAAAGCTACTTTCTTTACATTATCAAGAGTTGTCAGGAACGGGTTCTGTGCCTGTCCACCAAAGTTCATGGCGATACGGTATGCTACCAGCTCCGGAACTTCTTCACTCTTATATGGGTTGTTCATGATAGAACGGTATGCTACTGCACCATCCTGCCAGTCAATCTGTGCATCCTCATTCATATCACCTGCTATAATTACTTTTGTACGAGGCATTTCTGTCTCTTTTACCATATAAGATCTGTTGTGAGAATCTGTTACTACACGATGATAATACCATGCACAACTGCTCAGTCCCAGAGATACATAATCCTGTTTTTTCTGTGTGGTTGCCTGTACACGGGTATTATGAGATCCTCCGGATACAGTTGTTGATGCTGTGTATCCATCATGCTCGGAATTACTCCATAATCCGGCACTCATCTCATCATTGGATACAAATCCATATGCATAATCTCTGTTGTGTGTTGTATTGTCTTTAATTTCCAGATAGTAGTCACCACTGGTCTTGGTATTAGAAGACATAGAAGCACCTTTGAAGTTAGCACCATTCTGTGAACTTCTTACAGAAACAAGGCTCTGGTTCGGAATCTCGATTGTCTGGATCGGATTTCCATCTACTGTATCCTCCAGATTATTCTTGATATCTGTAATGTTAAATGCCAGTGTATTACCTTCAGCAACCAGCTCAGATGTGATCACTGCATCAATTTTGTCACCTTTGACTGTCATTACATAAGTCGCTTTTGCACCGTCAAAAGTAGCTTTTACATCAGCATCATCCAGCTCTACAGCTGTTCCGTTGATCGTTACTGTATTGATCTTCTCGCTCTGTCCATAGAACACTTTACCAGCCAGATCGCCTTTTTTCATATCGTATCTGACAACACTTGGAAATGTCTTGGAAACAACAACATCCATGTCTTCTGTGGAAAGTGTCTCTGTTTCCATTTCTGCTTCTTTCACCAGTGTAATATCTGACACTTCCAGATTCTGCTCGCCAACTGTAATATCCTGAGTTGCGCTCTCATATCCGTCACGCTGAACGCTGACCTGATATTTACCAGGTTTTAAACTAAAGCTGTATGCACCCTCTTCATTCGTACGAATTGTCTGTTTTCCAACCGTTACACTTGCGTTTGCGATTGCATTGCCTTCCGCATCTACGACTTTACCGCTGACCGCATATGATTTTACTTCAACAGCTTCTTTCTGTCCGGTGTAATGAATGTCTTTCAAATATACATCGGTTGCATTTCCACCATAGCTGCCAGCTTTGATTGCAATCTTATTGCCAAGGTTTGTTATTCCACTGAAATCTTCATTCTGGAATGCAACGGCATCATTAATTTTTACTGTTACTTTTTTATCTGCTGTCCACTCAATATGAACTTTTGTCTCCACATCTTTTCCCGGAGCCGCCACTCTGCTTTCCGAATACCATGGATTTCCTGATGCACCATACTTCTGCCAGAACCATCCACCGTTATCATATCCGATAAACATTCCCGTAGCATCTGTATTGTATCCAAGATACAGTCCAAAACGATCACTGTCTGTTGCACTGGTATTGGCATTTGATGTTTTCATTGTAAAATCCACATATCCTGCTTTTGAAAAATCAAAGGTATTTGGATTAACAAACATTGCCGGTTTGGAGCCTGGATTATTTCCATTTCCAACACCTGATCTCAGATGCAGCCATTCGTCCTCTACTGCACAAACTGCATCATCCCCAACTTTATTCTCCAGTGTCCATTCATCATTGACACCATCTTCCAGCTCCGCCTGAACTGCAATCTGATCCTCATTCTGATCAGATGCTTCCATATCCTGATTAGCCTCTGCTGCTTTTGCTGTAACCGGATACAGACTTGTCGGAACCATTGTTCCGATCATTGATGCCGCCATTGCAAGGCAAAGCATCCGGACTACAATTTTTTTCCTCATACTTTTTCTCCTCCTGCATGATCCCCATAGTTGCCTTTGTTACCGGATGTAATAAACTTGTTTCACATCCTTTTATATTTATATAGAGAGCAAAATTCCCACACCTTCGGCATGGGAATTTTACTATATATAATCATTAAAAATGGAAAAGAAGATCCTTCCTCACTGGCAATGGACAGACAGATGTATCTGTTTTCTCCTCATCTGTTTCATGTTCCCCGATCCTTAACATAAGTAATGTCTTTTATCAATTCCGCAGGTACAACCGTCCTACCTTTGCCACAATATACAGTTCAAATATTCAACTTCTTTTTGTCGCTCTGTCTGTTTCACCAAATTTCATTAAGTACTCTTTTTTTCTCGCCTACACCATATTGTTGTCTGCTCTTTAAAGGTGAAAAATGTATGCCAATCCCCATTTTAACATACATGTTCTTTTTCTATGTCACAACAATGGCTCCTCATTCTCACAGTTGCACACATAACACCTCTTAATGAATTTTTTCTTTGGATTACATATTTTTATATATCTGAACTACTTTACGTGTTTCATTATATACCCTTTCCGGATTGAATGCTTGCCGTTTTCACTTGCCCGGGCAGACCTTTTTATACAATTCGGAACAAATAGAAAAGGATCCAATCTCCATTTCTGAAAATCGGATCCTTTTTCTGGCTCCATGTATTACACCTCTGTTTTATCCACAAAAACAACTTTATTCCCTGCCAAGTTTGCGATACACGGTCACAATCATGGTAATAAAGCATGCCAGTCCACCGATGGCATTGGAAATCGGCTCCGCAATAAACACACCATGCACGCCCAGGCCAAACAAATGCGGCAGGATCAAAGTCAACGGAACCACGATAATAATCTTTCTGAAAATAGAGAAAAACATCGCATGTTTTGCCTTTCCAAGTGCCGTAAACGTCGACTGTCCGCAAAACTGAAACGCCATAAAGAAAAATCCGAAGAAATACAAATGCATTGCCGAAATTCCAAGCGTCAGCGTATCACCACTTCCGCCAAACATCCGGATAAACGCTCCCGGAATCGCGGAAACCAGCCCCCAGACTGCCAGTGTATACACAATCGTCACTCCCGCTATGGTTCGGATCGTCTTTTTCACACGCTCATATTCCTTCGCACCGTAGTTGTAGCCAAGCACCGGCTGACTGGCACTGGTAAATCCCTGCACCGGCAGAGAAATGATCTCACGCACGGAATTGATGATCGTCATAATACCGACATACACATCTCCGCCATGAGTCTGCAGCGTCGCGTTGCACACCATCTGTACCGTTGAGTTTGTGACCGACATAGTGAACCCTGCCAGACCAAGTCCCATGATGTTCTTCACACGCGCTCCCTGTAACTGCATAGAACGTCTCTGAATTCGGATCAACGCTTTTTTTCCAGTCAGGAAACGCACCGTCCACACGGCCGCTGCCGCCTGTGAGATTACCGTTGCGATTGCCGCCCCGCGCACACCCATATTCAACATAAAAATAAAAATCGGATCCAGCGCAATATTCAAAGCCGCACCGATCACGGTTGTACACATGCCAATTTTTGCAAAGCCCTGTGCATTGATAAAGTTATTCAGTCCCAGACCGAACATAACAAAAATCGTTCCAAGCAGATAAATCGTGATATACTGTTCCGCGTAAGGAAGCGTCACCTCACTGGCTCCCAGAAGCATCAGCAGCGGTTGCTTGAAAATCAGTCCTGCCACTGTCAGTACTACTGCGAAAATCAAAAACAGAACCACGCAGTTTCCAAGAATATATTCTGCTTCCCGTTCATTCTTCTTTCCACGCTCAATGGAAAACAGCGGCGCACCACCCATTCCCACCAGATTTGCAAATGCGATCACAATTGTAATCATCGGCAGACACACACCAACGCCCGTCAGCGCATCCATGGAATCGCCGCCGATCCGCCCGATAAACATACGGTCCACCACGTTATAAAGAACGTTCATCAGCTGCGCCAGCGTCATTGGAATTGCCAGACGCATCAAAATTTTAATAATACTTCCCTTTGAAAAATCTCCATTCTGTGTCATTCCTGACTAAGCACCTGCTTTCTAAATCCCTCCAAAATACATTTTTTGTGCTTTTTAGTGCCCACAATTACAGCACTTATGAATACTTCCTGCTTGGAGCTGCATTGGAAGCCACTGTTTTCCATCTTTTTCATACAGCTCACCACTCGTTGTAAATCCAACTGTCTCAAAAAGCGGTACCGCTTCCTGCAACACATCCGCATTGATCATCTGTGCTCCTGACATCATCGCTTTGTCGATCAGCAGACGCACAATGAAATCGCCATATTTTTTTCTGCGAAACTTCGGCAGCACAGCCACTTCTTTCATCTGATAGGATGCTCCATCAAAAGAAATCCCGCCGGTTGCAACCGGCGTTTCCCCTTCATACGCCAGGGCATACATGCAAAACGCGTCCGGTTCTTCCTTTATCGGAAGCTGCAGTTCCTGACCTAACACCGCATTGCGGATATCTGTCACCTGCTGCATCTGCTCATTTTTTTCACTCCCACTTACTAATTTCCCGAATACCATAGCCACTTCCCCCTTCTGCTGTTGTCTCTGTTAAAATCCCGCATCCATTGGCAACCTGCCATTCATAAAAAGATTTTTTCGGCACGCCGTATCGCTCCATAACAGACATAATTGTACCACCATGGCACACAATTGCAATCTTCTCCAGACCTTTTTCCCTTGCCTCTGTCACACATTTCTCATATGCCGCACAGCACCGCCTGCGAAAATCCGCGCCGCTCTCTCCGTTTGGAATCAGCATCTGACCATTGCTGTCAATCCAGACCTGATACAACGGATCAGCTTTCAATTCTTCATAATTTTTATATTCAAAATCCCCGAAATCTGTTTCCTGCAGTCCGTCCCACGGCACTTTTCTCTGTTCCGGGAACAAAAGATCCGCCGTGTCCCGACAGCGAATCATCGGACTGACATAAATCAGATCCGCTTCAAATCCAATCCCCTGCTGCTTTCGCATTTTTAATTTTTCTTTTGCATCTGCGGTCAGCCCTTCATCCGTTCTGCCGACATAACGCCGCTCAACGTTACCCTGCGTCTGACCATGGCGAATCCATAAAATCTGCATGTTTCATGTTCCTCTTTATTTATACTAAATGGATATTCGCAATCCATTTGCACCACTTGCTCATCCCCCAGCAGCTGCTCTGTGATTATTCATCTGCAGGATCGAAACATGTAATTTTCCTTACTGGTTCAAGATAGACTCTGTCAGTTCTTTCGGTGTTGACACAATCTGTATTGCTCCATTTTCTTTTAAAAACTCTGTAGATTTGAACCCCCAGTTTACACTGACGCACGGAATTCCCGCATTTGCTGCTGTCTGGATATCTACTTCAGAATCACCAATGTAAATACAATTTTCCGGTTTGACATTTAATTCACGCATTGCCTGAAATACCGTATCCGGAGCTGGTTTCTTATGAATAGCAGGTGACTCACCGATAGCAACTTCTATTTCATCCGCAAAGAAATCTTTGCAAAGTCCTTTTACAGCAGCATCAAATTTATTGGAAACAATCGCCAGTTTATAGCCATGTTCTTTCAACGTATGAAGCATATCAATAATCCCATCATATGGTTTCGTGTTATCCAGCATATGTTCTTTGTAATGCACCGGAAAATCTTTCATGCAGGCATCATAATTTGGATTATTACGTCCGTCCGGCAATGCTTTTTCCATCAGTACATAAATTCCATTGCCAACTTTTTCTCTGATTTCTTCGCATGTATAAACAGGACCGCCATATTTTTTCATACAATAATTCACACTGTTGGTCAGATCCTGTATTGTATTTAATAATGTTCCATCAAGGTCAAATATTGCTGTATTTCGTGTAGACATTTCAAGTTCCTCCTATGCCACTTTAGCCAATATTAAAAGCGAATTGAATTAATCCGTTTGATTTCGTTGCCATTCTAGCAGAAAAAAAAAGTTTCGTCAAAAATAGCATTCAGAGTCATTTAAAAAATTTACTGCACGAAATGGATCTTCCCGATACTTCTTGTCGGTAGTCTCTTTCTTGAACATGGAAAATTTCATGTACTTTTCCATTCCGTGCTGTTCACAGAAGATGTAATTGTTGTAAGATACATGAAGCGGAGATTAACTTTACACTGATCCTCCAGTTCACGCAATGATATATAGCCATTCGCCATAAATC
>OHAC01002344.1_pt1 | contig 15201 bp, 8 predicted proteins | sample 1577051 | NCBI WGS metagenome assembly OHAC01 (sample SAMEA3541499, study PRJEB24748) | human gut metagenome | biome: human gut; feature: human-associated habitat; material: faeces | place: China | collected 2012 | reverse complement strand
GCGCCATCGAGGCCCGTCGCACGATTTAGGTGGCGAGCCTGCTCCTGCCGTATGTCTTCATCGCGACGCACGGGGTAGCCATAATTTCCCCGTGCGACTGTAAGTTTGTTGTGCAACAAAGATGCTTTGTATCCGCTTATCGCATGGATGCTTCCACTCGCATCCTTAATTTGCCCATTCGTTGCGCAACCTTTTGGGTTCGCTGATACACTCAAATATGGATTCGAATGAATGCGCCGCTCCCGAGCGGCGTGTTTTTGTTGGAGGAGAACGCATGCGGCCCGGTGGCACTCAGACAAAGCGCGGCGCCGCGGTGCGCATGCGACGCCGACTGGGCTTGGCGCCGCGGGCGTACGCACTGCTGTCTTGCTCGCTGGTGCTGGTCATAGCTGGCGTTTCTGCCTATGGCATGACCGTGCCGTCCATGATGCAGGCACATGCCGCACGCGAACCGCGCGTGGGGCATGAGGTCAAAAGTGACCTGGGGACCACGACTGGATATGCTTGGGCAAGTGTGGTCGCGCATATTGTGTTTGGCACCGACGACGCGGACGGCGCCGAGGCCCCGGACAACGAAGTCACGCTTGCCAATGGCAAAACCATCGTGCTCACCAACACCAAGATCATCGATCGGTTGTCCAACAATAGCGTGGCGGCAACGGTGAATAAGGTCGAGCAGCAGAAGGAGCAGGACGCCCAGCAGTCCGGAAAGCCCGGTAGCTCGGATACTTCTGGCTCCGGCTCGGATTCGTCGAGTTCGGGCGGCGGTTCTGGATCGGGTTCCTCTGCCGGAGGGTCTGGAAACGGCGGCTCGACGGGCGGCAACACTGACAACGATGCAAACTCCGGTGGCCTTTCCGCTGCTGAGGAAGAGAGCATTCACAGCTGGCTTGTGACCAAGTACAACATGCTCGACGGCTATGTTTCTCGTGCCAATGACGTGGTCTCGACCTATAACTCTACGGGAGATCCCAGGCCGTGCGACAGCCTGGTCGGGGAGATGTTTGTCATTCGAGCCGAGTTCGGTCGTCAGACATTCTCGCCCCGGTCAAAGTGGTATCAGCAGTATGCCAATCTGTGGGGCTGTTACACCAACCTATGTCAATGGGTCGGCCATTACGGCGATGATGACGTCGCGCTCGGTAACTTCAACAATAACGTGGCGGCGCTTGCCCTATGATGACCGATCTTGCATCCACCACACCACAATCGCTCGGTCGCGATCCCATGGTCGGCCTGCGCCTGGCGCGTGTCGACGGGTTTGAGCCGGCCATTGCGCTCGGTCAGGGCGAACTGCCTGCCTATCTGCGTCGTTTTACGATGCTGTTTGCCGACGATGCCACCATGCGCCGTGGCGGTATCGGCCGCGTGACGCGTGCCGTCAACGCCCAAGGCGAGGCCGTGGCACTCAAACAGCTCATCTTGCCGACGCGCGATGAGTTTGACGACGATGCCGCTCACGAGGCGCTGGTCGCCAAGTTCAAGGCGGCGTTTCGCGAGGAATACGAATGCCATCGCGCCCTTTCGGGCCTTAAGGGCTTTCCCCGCCTCTATGGCTGGGGCGAGGTTGACGGTGTGCCTGCAATTGTCATGGAATGGGTCGAGGGCGAGACGCTTGCCCGCTTGCGTTCGCGACTTGCCGTGGACGATGCCGGACGCCTGTCGCCGCTTGTGGCGGCGCGTCTGGGTCGCGACCTGTTCGATCTGCTCTGCCGTATGAGCCTGGTGGGCGAGGGCTTTGTCCATCGCGATATCTCGCCCGCTAATATTATGGTGCGTACGGCGCGTCTACCGCTTGACCGGCAGCTTGCCGAGGGCACCTTTGACCTGTGCCTGATCGACTTTGGCTCGTCGCTGGCGCTTGAGCCTGCGTCGGCCGTGGCCGGTACCGGCGGCAAGGCGTCGTTTACGGAGCGTTATGCCACGCTGCGTCGCGCGACGGTTGCCTATGCCCCGCCCGAGATGCTCACCGACGATATTCCCGACCTGCGCGCTTTGCGTATGTCGCCGGCGATTGACGTCTATGCCGCGGCAAGCACGGTTTACGAGCTCATTGCCGGCATCGCGCCATACGAAGCCGCGCCGAGCACTTCGGGCACCTCGGGTTCGCGCAAAAAGACGCGCGACATCGCGAGCCCCTACCGTCTCAAGATGGACACGCGGCCCGACTATCCCATTGGTGCCCATGCGCCCGGTTGCGATTTGACGCAGCTGCTTCATCGCGAGCCCGATGTGGCGCTCGCCGCGGCCGAGCAGGCCCAGCAGCTGGGGCTTGAGCCGGATTCCGAGGAGCTACGCGATGCGCTGGCGTTTGTCGATGCCCAGCTGTTCAACGTGGTGATGGCCTGTCTGTCCAGCCATCAAAAAGATCGTCCCGAGCCGGCGGCGGTCGAGGCGGCGCTCTCGGCGTTTTGTGACCACTATGCGCAAAATGTCGGTCGTTCGCTCCGCGGCGAGCCGCTCACGCCGTGCCCCATGGATGCGTCTGGCCGCGCGGTTCGTCGCGCGCTGATGGTCGGCGCGGCGGTCGTCTGTGGCGTGGTTTGGGCTGTGGTCGTGGTTTCGGCCGCGCTGCTGGCGTCGGGCGCTCGCGTGACGGCGACTTTGGGATCGCTCGTGTGGTCTGGGTCGATACCGGGTATTATTGCCGCACTGGCGTTGGCGCTGCCAGGCATAGCCGGCGTTGTCGCGGGGGCACTTGCGCGCAATCGGCGCTCGGGCTTCCTGCAGGGTGTGCTTGCGCTTTCTGCCTGCGAGGTTCCAGTACTGGCTGTGGCTGCATGTAGCGTATTTTCCCAACGCGCCGTGATGGGCGGCCTTGTTGCCGCTTTGGTTGCAACCTATACGCTTACGTGGTTTTTGCTTGCGATGGGCTTTGCCTTTGAACTTCCCGTTTCGGCACCGCGACGCACAAAAGCCCAGATGGCGACTCCGTTTGCCGGTGGAGCCGCAGCTGCCCGTACTTTTGGCGGACCTGTCGAAGTATCGTCCGATTCTATTTCTACGACCAAGGAGGCCTAGGTCATGGCATCTCAAGTTGAGCTCACCCCATGCGGGGCCATGTTTGACATCTTTAAGCGCGCGGCGCATCTGAGCCATATCGAGCTGTGCGGCTTGGTGCTTTCGTCCCGTCCGCTCGCCGACGGCCGCAGCCCGCAGAGCCGAGCCGCCGATCGCTCTTGGGTTTCCCGCTTTATCGTTCGCGCGCCGGTCGGCACGCTTCAGCAGCGCTACTTTGCCGAATACGGTACCTCGGCTGCGCGTATTATGTCGCAACTGGCCCTGCGCCAGCGCAATCCCATGGACTCCACGGCTGTGATCAATATGGTGTGCGGTCCTGCAGGTGAACCGATGGTACGCGCGCTCGAAGAGTGCCATCAGGACACGAATCTCTATCGCAACGCGCTCGATCGCCTGTCCCAGGCGGCGGAACTCATGCCCGCCGAGCGCGCCGAGGCCGTGCTGGTGCTGTTTGTCGCCGTCGGTTGTTCGGCGGATGTGCGGTCCTCGGTGAACTATGCCATCGACTACGCGCACGCGACCTGTGGCGGAGGCACCTCCACGCCGCGTTCGCTTGGCATGTCGATGACCGCGGGCGAACGCGAACCCGCTCCGGCGCACCCCTTGGGCTTGCTGCGCGTACAAAACAGTTTTGTCGTGAGCGCCCCGCGCTGGATTCAGCCGAGTGAGCAGGGTGTTGAGATTGGTGCGCTGGCCACTGGTGAGGGCGATATTACCGACGTCGGCGACGATGTCTCGGCCCGCCATGCCCATATCTGGTGCGATGCTCAAAATATCTGGCACGTCGAGGACTTGTCGTCCACCAACGGAACCGTGGTGGTAAACGGGGCCACGCGCGTCTGCATTCAGGTCGAGCCCGGCCGTTCCGCCCAACTCAATCTCGGCGACGAGCTCAAGCTCGGCGAATCCACTACCTACGCCATCCTCTTCGGTGCCCTCTAGCCGGCAGATAGGGACGTTTCTTTTCTGCCGGCACTTGGGGACACTCCTCGGCGCGCCAGAGCCAGTCGCCCGGGGATGGAGGGGCCATTTTGGCCCTTGGCGGTCAGTCGGGGCGAAACTAGAAGATCTTTCCGATTCGCGGCTGTTCATGCTTGTAGAGCATCTAAAACAATAGGATGTTATTCTGGAATATGCCGGGTGCGTGAACTTGCCTGTCTTAGCCTTAATAAGGTATAGGGGAGTTTGGCTCAGGGGTTCCGTGTTGTTCTTCAGCGCAGTATTGTGGGACAGATTTGCTGAGATTGGCGCCTTACACCGCAGAGCGCACGGAAGGCTCTCGATTTGTGTTCTGGCCCCAGAATACAGGGCCTGATACTTACCAACTGTGGCATGGATGTAACATCTGTAGAAATCAACCCTTTTGTTGTCGACCTTTGTAAGAAAAACACTGCCATCAACTCTTTGGATGACGAAACTAGGGTGCTTGAGGGGAGCCTTTACTCCCCTCTGAGAGATGACTCATGTTTTTCGCTTGTCGTTGTGAATCCTCCGTTACTGCCGATTCCGGATGAGATTCCTTATCCCTTCGTTTGAGATGGAGGACAATCGGGTCTGGATAAAACACTTCGTATTCTTAAGGGTGGCGATACGCATTTAGAGAAAAACGGTAAATACTGCTAATAGGGGTGACGACGATGGTGCAGGGGCGACCCGCGATGCTCTCATCAATACGTCGGATACTTGGGAAATCAGGTCTAGATGCATGTATGATGATGCTGTGTGGCTATTCAATTAATCCGCGTTCCGAATGGGTGCAGGGTATAGCTGCGACATCGTATGCTTTTGACCCGGCGCGATACTCAGATATTTCTGAGGCGGTTGACGAAGTTTATACGCACTATGCCGCGCAAGGCGTTTCGGAAGTTTGCACATCTACGTTACGGGCTTAGGTTTCTTCAAGCGAGCAGGCCGGTTGCGTTATTTCGAGCGATTTTTCTAGTCTAGACGACAAAAGGCAAAGGATTTGATGGGTATAAAACGCGGACGTTTGTGGGCGGATGCTCAAATCTATTGTGGCAATCGGGCGGTTGAAAAAGATATTTTAACCGCCCGATTGCCAGGTTCGTCGGAGGAGATGTCCGATTCCGACTCTCTTGTAGGAAGAGCTTGAGATCGTATTGGCCCAAGGCAATCTTAAAGCAGTCTCATTGGCAAATCTTCGCTCCTGTTGTGTTGAGGTGTAAGGTATCAGTGATTGATGTTTTGTGGCGGGTAGATTGGGGCCTTCCTTGATTCGATGCGTTCTCTCGAGGTTCATCAGAGCAAAAGGGGCTTTCGTCTTCATTGCTATCACGGTGATTGGAACCGCTCTCTCCTATGCCATGCCATACGTGAACGGGAAATTCTTAGATTTTCTTCTCGGTAACCGCAGCGAAAGAGACGCCGTACTCTTCGCGCTCCTGGTTGCGTCAATAGGAGTTTTCTCCACCCTCTTTACTTATTTTGCAGGAACACTTTCCATTCGCATAACCACGAGACTTTCCTTTGATCTTCTCAGGGAGGCCGTCTTGCGTTTTGAAAGAGACGATTACTTGGTGAGTCGGACCATCGATCCAGCCTATACAACGCAACGGATTATTTCCGACTCCAGCGTGGTCTCATCCTTCGTTTTGGCGAATTTTATCAGTGCGCCGCTGTCCATTGTAGCCATTCCCATCGTATTGCTTATCATATGGTCAATTGATTCAACTCTCGCGGTGTTTTCCATCATTCTCCTCATCGTGTATTTCTGTGTAATTACTGGGTTGAGGAAACTTTTGTATAGGATCACGTATGAGAAGAAAGAGGCGGACAGCGCCTTTTACGCCGCAATTGCATCGCAGCTTAATCAGATTCTCAACATTCAACTGACATCTTCGTACGGCAAGAGCGAACAAGCGCTCGACGCTGGGTTTAAGAGCTATTTTCCCAAAGTTTTGCGCTCCGGAAAGCTATCATATTCTCTGACATCGCTCGATGGTCTTTTCGCAGCGTTGTTTCAAGCGGTGATACTTGTTGTTTCCGGAGTACGAATCATTAACGGAACTATGTCAATAGGCGAGTACACTATCATCGGTACATACTTCGCGGTTCTCTTTAAGACTTTGAAAAGTATGATGTCATTGTTCAAATCCTATCAAGATGCCAAAGCATCATGGGATAGGACGGCTATCGCGACGAGAGAAAAGGAGAGATCGGGGTGGAATCGGACCGATTTAGCTAAACTCGATGAAATAAATGACATTTCGGTATCTGATTTGGAATTCTCGGTTGCCCTTCCAGACGGATCTGTCCGAGAGGTCCTCGGCGGGTTTTCTTTCAAGTTTTCCGGTCCTGGTACATATTGCATAGTTGGGGAAAACGGAAGAGGCAAGACGTCACTTCTTTACTTGATGCTCGGGCTATACTCATCGAAAGGCAAAGTAAAATACAACGGCGTGCCAATCGAAGAATGCGACTTGGATTACATACGTGCGAGAGAGATATCGTGCTGCCCACAGTCGTGCTTCGCGCCGGACGAAACGGTGAAAGAGCTGTTAGAGTATTTCGACACGCCCTTTTCTTCCTATCACCGGGGTGTAGATGGCCTACTTTCGCTGGAAAACAGCGTGAAGGAGTTGCTCGGGAAACGTTGCTCCGCGCTTTCGGGCGGTGAGCTGCGCCGAGTGTACTTATGGTCGGCGATTTCACGCAAGTCGTCAGTTTTGGTACTCGACGAGCCCACGACTGGGTTAGACGCTGTAAGCCGCGCCGAGCTTGCGGCCTATGTTAAGCGCAACAAGCAAAGCCAGCTGATCATCGTTGTCTCTCACGATGACGAGATGGTCGGCGCGGTAGAAGGGGTAGTGGATTTAGGCAGCATGTACCAGGGTAAATGATGACAAGTGTAGTGCTACCCAACTGGCAGAGATAACAAAAAGGCGATGCAGATGCACGTAGCATTCAGGCGGTTCGGACTCGGTGCCTTCACGCCATCGCAACGCTTTCAGATATAGTTCTCGTTCTCTTACTAAAGGAAACTTTAGTCTACGTCATCTTGTCGAGACAGAGGTGAAGCGAAGTGTTGTCGCGACGTATCTTATTCCAGGTGGCTCAGTATCAGCGTGAGAATCGCACCAAAGTGTACTTACGATTCTCGTGTCCCACGGACAACATGAGCTGAGCATTGAGGTTCCACCCTTTGCTGCAACTACACGGGGTTGGACGGCAATGAATATGCCGGGCCGCATACCACGCGCAGCGGGGGTCCATGTCCCAGTATGTTGCCTACAGCAGCCTCGATGTCCACGCACACATCATCTCTGCCTTCGCGTTCAATCCATTTGCCGGAGAGTGCGAGGGTTGCCAGGCCGTAGAATTCGAGCCGAACAAATGAAATGCGGTATCAGCGCATAGGATTAAACTGACGATTGCTTTGCACTGAGAATACGCTTGGAAAGCCGCTATGGGTGGCGGCCCGGGTTAAATAGAGAAGCCCGTCCGATCACTTTCATGTGGCGAACGGTCGGGCTTCTTATTCCACTTGCCAATGCTCGGCTCATATTGGAAGAAAGCTACGCTAATGTTTGCGTGACACTCCTATTTTCTCCGAAGAAAGAGTCGGATAATGAAGAATAGAATTAAAAAAGGTGCCAGATATAACGCAAGTATAAAGGCTAATCCAACGAGACCTTGCAATAATGGCATAACTCCTCCCAGACACGAGATTTTGGTATTTGTTCCCATCTTATTCTGAATTGGACCAAATAGTTCCTAGCCACAAAACTACTCGTCAACTGGATCGCACCAATCTGCTGGCAAAACACAGCTTGATTCTTTATCGACATAGCACCAATCCGCAACAGGGCACTCGGCGATGTCGTAAAAATTGCATATATCAACTCCAAGACAACAAGGCTCAACGGGAGGATGTTCATTTGAACCAACAGGATGGATATGCTTCATAACAGCTCCTCACCTTAATCCAATTAGAGACTACGTTTGATCAATGCCACAGTGATCTACAACGCAGATGCTGCCGCCATCCATGTCATAGTCGCAGTAATCGTATGCACCACAGCCATCTGCTTTATCATAAACAGTACAGATGTCAGTAATGCCCAAGAGGCAGTCAAAAGACATCGGCTTCACGCCTGCCTCGTCGCCACTTCCTGGATTAATCGGATGAATATGCTTCACGACTACCTCCCTTTGAGTGCAGAAAAACCTCAATATTGTGTATAACAAACCAAGATGTCTAGTTCACCATATTTCTAGAATGGTTTCGGCGAACGTAGCAATAAGCTTCGCAGACGGTAATCAGAAGAACGAACACCTCCACAATGGTGACAGCAATGCGCTGAACCGCTTATTCCGATACAGTAGCTTCTCGTTGATTTTTCTCCTGCGAAGATGAGTGGCGGGAAATAAGGTCAAAAGCCATCTCGTAGCACATTTTTCTATATTCACATGATGCAGGGTGTAGACTCTTGGGCAAGTAGCCGTGCTCGCCTGCAGCCTCCCAGCTACAGCCCCCACCACAGAAAGACCGAGCCCAACAGTCCGTACAGTCAATTCTTTTTTCGACACCCTGACTCCAGTTTTCAATATACCTAGTTTCGTCAATTCCGGTGACGATGTTGCCCATTTTGAATCGCATCATCCCGACAAACCTGTGACAGGGGTATACGTCCCCTTCGGGAGTCACGGAAATAAAACGCCTGCCAGCCCCGCATCCGACAAAGGCGATCCTGTTGCTCATAATCAAATCAACTGCAGTTTTCAATGTTCTAAACAAGGGCTTTTCCCCTTGATCAATCTGTTTGAGATATTGATCCGCCAAATCTATTAGGCCCGCCCTGATTTTGTTTAATGAGTGTTCGTCGAGTTTGATATTCTCATCGAATGAGCTCACGGGCGAGAAGTAAATCCTTCTGAAGCCCATCTCTTTAAACTGAAGATAGTCTTCAACAAGGTTACAGTTATTATTTGTTAAGGTCGCTCTTGCGCCGAAGGGGAACGACTCGGAAAAACGACGAACGTTTTTGTCGATATCGGAGAAAGAGCCGCCTCCCGTCTTGTACGGGCGCGATGCATCGTGCTTGCATCCAGTACCATCGAGACTAATCAGAACAGAAAACCCGTGCTCCTTGAAAGAATTCACAGCAGTGTCATTCAAAAGCGTTCCGTTGGTCGTAATAGAATAGGTAAAGTTTCTATTGGGGTATATTCTTTTTGAATAGTCGACCGTTTTCCATATCAGCGGCTCGTTAATCATGGGTTCCCCACCAAAAAAGACGATCGCAAGCGTTTCGTTTTCCGATGAACTTGCGACGAGGTAGTCGACCGCCTTGAAGGCTATCTCGTCTGTCATCAGCAGAGGAGACGTTCCATAATCTCCTTTACCGGCAAAACAGTAACTACAACCAAGGTTGCATGCATGTGAAACGTGGAGTTCGATGGATCTAAGTTTTCGAGGCGTGTCTTTTGTTAAGAAAGTCCGCTCAGACAATCGTTGATACTCATCAATGTCGTCTTCAAGTTCTGCTATGGTCGTTTGGTCGTAGCCTTTCGCAGCAAGTGACTTTGTTAGCAACTTCGAGTTGACCGTTCTTCCCGATGCTTCAAATATGCGAAGCGCATCTTCTGATGCTTGGTCAACCTGAAAGCAATTGCGAGTGACCTCATCGAAGCAGTAACGACGATCACTTACTGAGAAAAAATGCATACGTTCCTCAATTTCATGCTGGACTGGCACTAACCTTGTTTATTGTTGCGCAGCTATAAAAAACCACCAGCGGGGATTCGGTGTGCGGCCCAATCGGACTCCCAAAAGGTTCTATTTGAGACTGGCAAGCTTTGTGTTGTTGGCACTTCGACAGCGCTCTTTATTCCAACATGGAGCCTCGCAGTTTGAGTCGACTTGCCTCTGGAAGGTCCGATCTTAACTTGATTTAGGATGAAAACAGATTACAGGCGCGCTCCTCTAGAAAGAAAGGAAACCAATCGCCGCCTTTCACCAGGAAAGTTTTTATAGCCCACCTCGAGCAAAATGAAAGATGCGAGAGCGATTGGGGAACAACGCGAATCTCCCCTTTTGGGTGGGAGCGAGCCTTCAGCCACCGGCGAACGACTCGCCCTGGTCAGAATCTGGAAGTGGTGCCGGGCCGCTTGGGCCTCCCCGGTGACTTCGTGGGGCTTACCTGCCTGACGTCGAGGAGTACATCCGCAAGATTCGTTCCCTATGCCGTTTGCTCTCACGCCCGCCTTAGTTCCAAGTCGGGCGAGCCGCCGCGCTCATGCGACCCGTGGCGGCGACACGTCGACGCCGCGCTCGCTGAGCACATCTTCGGTCGCGGGCGAGCACGAGGTCGCGCCGGCGCATCCGCTGGGACTGCTGTGCGTGCAAAACGGCTACGTGGTGAGCGTCCCGCGCTGGATTCAGCCGAGTGAGGAAGGCGTTGAGATCGGCGCGCTGGCAACGGGGGAGGGCGGCATCACCGACGACGTCTCGGCCCGCCATGCCCATATCTGGTGCGACGAGTCTGGCGCATGGTTTGTCGAGGACCTGTCGTCCACTAACGGCACCGTGGTGGTAAACGGGGCCACGAGTGTGTGTATTCAAGTAGAGCCCGGCCGCTCCGCCCAGCTCAACCCCGGCGACGAGCTCAAACTCGGCGAATCCACCACCTACGCCATCCTGCTCGGCGCCCTCTAGCCGGCAGTTAGGGACGTTCCTTTCCTGCCGGTACTTGGGGACACTCCTTGGCGCGTCAGAGCCAGTCGTCCGGGGATGGAGGGACCATTCTGGCCTTTGGCGGTCACCCGAGGTAAACCTTTACCGCCCGCCTATATTTGTCGAAATTACACTTAACGGCGGGGTACAATAAACCCGCATGCGGATTTCCGTTGCGGGCGCTTCCCATCGCCGGGGCGTGCCCGGGAGCATCCGGCATGCGGCCTTTGCGGCGCTCGGTCATGTGCAAGACGGGCGGTCGGGTCTGTGGGGCGCATCAGCTGCCCCTCGCCTCGGCATGTCTTCTCTCCACGCCATGTACCTGCTGCTCAGTCTGCCTGCCAGATGATTGGAAGCAACAGCGAAAATCCCATCACGCCAACATCCCGGCGATCGCCGGGGCCTGTATACCTATATGAGAGGAGAGGGGTATATGGCGCGTAAGTTTAAGTCTATGGACGGCAACGAGGCGGCCGCATATGTTTCGTATGCGTACACCGAGGTAGCGGGAATCTATCCCATTACGCCGTCCAGCCCGATGGCCGACCATGTCGACCAGTGGGCGGCCCAGGGTCGCAAGAACATCTTCGGCACCCCGGTCAAGGTCGTCGAGATGGAGTCCGAGGCAGGTGCAGCCGGTACCGTTCACGGTTCGCTGGGCGCCGGTGCTCTGACCACCACCTACACGGCTTCTCAGGGCCTGCTCCTGATGATCCCGAACATGTACAAGATCGCGGGCGAGCAGCTCCCGGGCGTCTTCCACGTCTCCGCGCGTTGCGTCGCTTCCCACGCCCTGAACATTTTTGGCGATCACTCCGACGTCATGGCCTGCCGTCAGACCGGCTTCGCCATGCTCGCCGAGGGCAACGTCCAGGAGGTCATGGACCTCTCGCCGGTGGCCCACCTTGCCGCCATCGAGGGCAAGACTCCGTTCCTTAACTTCTTCGACGGCTTCCGCACCAGCCACGAGATCCAGAAGGTCGCCATGTGGGACTACAAGGATCTGGCCGAGATGTGCGACATGGACGCCGTCCAGGCTTTCCGCGATCACGCGCTCAACCCTGAGCACCCGCATACCCGCGGCAGCCACGAGAACGGCGACATCTTCTTCCAGAACCGCGAGGCCTGCAACAAGGTCTACGACGAGCTCCCTGCCGTCGTCGAGGGCTACATGAAGAAGATCAACGAGAAGCTCGGCACCGATTACGGTCTGTTCAACTACTACGGCGCTCCCGATGCCGACCGCGTCGTCGTGTGCATGGGCTCCTTCTGCGACGTGCTCGAGGAAGTCATCGACTACCTCAACGCTCACGGCGAGAAGGTCGGCCTGGTCAAGGTTCGCCTGTTCCGTCCGTTCTCCATCAAGCACTTTGTCGACGTTCTCCCCGAGACCGTCAAGAAGATCGCCGTCATGGATCGCACCAAGGAGCCGGGTTCCATCGGCGAGCCGCTCTACCAGGACGTCGTCTCCGCTCTCTACGAGGCCGGCAAGACGGGCATCAAGGTTGTCGGCGGCCGTTATGGCCTGGGCAGCAAGGACACGCCTCCCGCGTCCGCGTTCGCTGTCTTCGAGGAGCTCAAGAAGGACGAGCCCAAGCGCGAGTTCACCATCGGCATTGTCGATGACGTGACCAACCTGAGCCTGCCCGAGGCCGAGGATGCGCCCAACACCGCAGCCCCCGGCACCATCGAGTGCAAGTTCTGGGGTCTGGGTGGCGACGGTACCGTCGGCGCCAACAAGAACTCGATCAAGATCATCGGCGACCACACCGACAAGTACGTTCAGGCCTACTTCCAGTACGACTCCAAGAAGACCGGCGGCGTCACCGTTTCGCACCTGCGCTTTGGTGATTCTCCGATCCGTTCGCCGTACTACGTGACCAAGGCCGATTTTGTCGCCTGCCACAACCCCAGCTACATCGTTAAGGGCTTCAAGATGGTCCGCGACGTCAAGCCGGGCGGCACCTTCCTGGTCAACTGCCAGTGGAGCGACGAGGAGTTCGCCGAGCACATGCCCGCCGTGGCCAAGCGCTACATCGCGAACAACAACGTCAACGTCTACCTGATCGACGCTATCGACCTGGCCGCTAAGGTCGGCATGGGCAAGCGCACCAACACGGTGCTCCAGTCCGCCTTCTTCGCGCTGGCCAAGGTCCTGCCCGCCGAGGACGCCCTGCAGTACATGAAGGACGCGGCTACCAAGTCCTACATGAAGAAGGGCCAGGCTATCGTCGACGCCAACCACAAGGCCATCGATGCCGGCGCTACCGCTTTCCGTAAGGTCGAGGTTCCGGCCGACTGGGCTACCGCCGAGGACGCCGCTCCCGTCGAGCTCTCCGAGGAGACCAAGTCCGCTATCGCCCAGCAGGTCAAGAACCTGCTCGAGCCCATCGATCGCATGGACGGCGACAGCCTGCCTGTTTCCGCCTTCGTCGATTGCGCCGACGGCCAGTTTGAGCTGGGCGCCTCCGCATACGAGAAGCGCGGCGTCGCCGTGGTCGTTCCCCACTGGGACGAGACCAAGTGCATCCAGTGCAACCAGTGCGCCTACGTGTGCCCGCATGCCACCATCCGTCCGTTCGCGATGACCGAGGACGAGGCTGCCGCCGCGCCCGAGGCTACCCGCATGCTCGACGCTATGGGCCCCAAGGCCAAGGGCATGAAGTTCGCTATCGTCGTGTCCCCGCTCGACTGCATGGGCTGCACCAACTGCGCCAAGGTCTGCCCCAAGGGTGCCCTCGAGATGGTTCCCGCCGAGCAGGAGATTGACCAGCAGCCCATTTGGGACTACATGGTCGAGAACGTCTCCGAGAAGAAGGAACTCATCGCGGCCAACGTCAAGGGCAGCCAGTTTAAGCAGCCCTACCTGGAGTTCTCGGGCTCCTGCGCCGGCTGTGCCGAGACCGCCTATGCACGTCTGGTGACCCAGGTCGCCGGCGACCGCATGTTCATTTCCAACGCCACCGGCTGTTCCTCCATTTGGGGCAACCCCGCTGCCACCGCTCCTTACTGCAAGGACAAGGACGGTCACGGCCCGGCGTGGAACAACTCCCTGTTCGAGGACAATGCCGAGCACGGTCTGGGCATGGCCGTTGGCTATGAGGCCGTTCAGCACAAGCTGATCGCCGCTACCCAGGACATCATCGCTGCCGATGGTCCGTCCGATGAGCTCAAGGCCGCCGGCCAGGCTTGGATCGACTCCGTCAACGACGCCGAGGCCTCCAAGACCGCTGCCGCTGCCTACGTTGCCGAGCTCGAGAAGTGCGGCTGCGACGCTTCCAAGGCGATCCTCGCCGACAAGGCTTACCTCACCAAGAAGTCCTTCTGGATCTTCGGCGGCGACGGCTGGGCCTACGACATCGGCTTCGGTGGCCTGGACCACGTCCTGGCTTCCGGCCACAACGTCAACGTCTTCGTCTTCGACACCGAGGTTTACTCCAACACCGGTGGTCAGGCCTCCAAGGCCTCGAACTTGGGCCAGGTCGCTCAGTTCGCCGCCGCCGGTAAGGTGACCAAGAAGAAGTCTCTGGCCGAGATTGCCATGAGCTACGGCTACGTCTACGTGGCACAGGTTGCCATGGGCGCCAACCCGGCTCAGACCCTCAAGGCCATCCACGAGGCCGAGGCCTACGACGGCCCGTCCCTCATCATCGGCTACAGCCCCTGCGAGATGCACTCCATCAAGAAGGGCGGCATGCAGAACTGCCAGGCCGAGATGAAGAAGGCTGTCGAGTGCGGTTACTGGAACCTCTTCCGCTTCAACCCCGAGGCTGCTGCCGGCAAGAAGTTCTCACTCGATTCCAAGGAGCCCGCGGGCGGTTATCAGGAGTTCCTGATGAACGAGGCCCGTTACGCTTCGCTGACGCGTTCCTTCCCCGAGCGCGCCGAGGAGCTCTTCAAGGAGAACGAGCAGGCCGCTATGGACCGCTACGCTCACCTGTTGAAGCTCAAGACGGTGTACAACGAGGCCTAGGTCTCCCACCGCAGGATCTGAGGGCTAACCTTCGCGGACGTCCTCGGACATGAAAGAACCCCCGCTGCGCACTACGTGCGGCGGGGGTTCTTTCGTCCTGCGGAGTGTCCGCGAAGGTTAGACCTCAGATCCTGCTACGACTACGTCCTCGGATTGTGGGGCTGAACGAGGGGCGTGGTTGGTGGGGCCTTTTATCCCGGTCGCTGTTTCGCGGCTTTGCCGCGAAACCACGCGCTGCTTTGGGCATAGAGGGGGACCTGGTTGCGGACCCAGATGGCCTAGAGGGATATGGGTGCAAACGAGAAATCGTTGTTGGGGTCGTCCTTTTCCATAAACTCATCGAGACAGAATGTCATATAGATTGGAACGTAAAGGATCTTGCCCTCTTTGCAAAGGTTTTCGTGGCTCAGCACAACGGCCTCGGGAATTTTGTACTCGCCCACACTCATCAAACGGTCGAGGGCCGCATGTGCTCGAACTTTCTTGCCCGATTTGACTTCGATTGGGACAA
>OHAC01002328.1_pt1 | contig 15281 bp, 34 predicted proteins | sample 1577051 | NCBI WGS metagenome assembly OHAC01 (sample SAMEA3541499, study PRJEB24748) | human gut metagenome | biome: human gut; feature: human-associated habitat; material: faeces | place: China | collected 2012 | reverse complement strand
GAGTTTTAACGAGCCGCAAGGATTCAGCCCTTGGCTCAAGTATTATTATACATATGCTTTTTATGTTTTTTATGCGTTTTTCAAATAATTATCAATTCGTCTGCTTATTCTGCTCTGGTCCATATGTAGCTTCTTTGCTACTTCATTCTGCCTTACTGCTTTTCGTCCATCAACGAAATAGCTTCTGAATATCCGGTGTGTCATACTATCCTGTATTGCTTCCACAAACTGCTCGACTTCTTCACATTCTTTCTCCAGTCGTTCCTTCCTCTTCAGATCACGGTCCTGTAACCTTTCATATTTATCCTGGTCAAACCCGACAACACTCTGTGGCATCGGATATCCCTTACTGTAATCGAATACTACGTCGTTGCCTATCATCGTATCAGACTTCCAACGATTCTGTAGCATATAGTCCAGTTCCAATATCTCTGCTTTGTTACTCCGGTATGCTGCTAGTCTCTCTCTTGTCATCTGCTCCACCGGCATCCCCTCCAATCTTGTACTTCCCCTGCAGATACTTCAACACATCCACATTCTGATACGGCTTACGCTTCATGCTCTGCACTGCCTTTTTATCCGGTGGATGTTCTGACATCTCTGCATATCTTTCCTCTTTATCTGCTCTGAAAGTCTTTTTGCTATTTTCATTCATCTCTTCCACCTCGCTTAACAATTTTAATGGCTTCAATAAACGCTTCATATCTTCCCTGACTCACTCCATCGTTGTATTGGGCTTCTCCATCTCCATCTCCTAGTTCACCACACATATCAGGTCTGCTGAGTTCTACTTCTCGAAGATTTTCAAGTTCTTCAACAACTTTCTCCACATCAAACACTGTCGGTTGTTCCTCTACCATCCCGCATATATCCACACTACAATTTACAGTGTCAACCGCGTATACACCACGTGTTATCTTTTCTTTAAAATACTCTCTTACTTTTTCCTCTAACTTGTTCGCATCAATTGGTCTCAGCATAATCATTCTCCTTTGTACGGTTTCGGCAATGGCATCCAAGCATTTACAAACATCCCATGATTAGAACATGTTATAGTATCATTACTTAAATAGAATGCACCGCCTTCTTCATCTTCCTCATATCGTCCAACAGCTGTAGTTTCAAGGTTTTCGAATGAAAGTAAAACTTCTTTATTATTTTCTGGAAGTTTCTCGCTTATCGGAATCCACCCCTGATACCATTCTTGATCATTAAATGTCTCTCGTATCGTATTTCCAACATGAGCATATGTATCTAAATCTTCTCCATTGCTTCCATCACCCATTATCCATTTAAGATCATTAGCTAAATCATCATATAGTTTTTCTGCATCTACTAACCACATATCTTTACCGTGCTCCCTTAACCTTGTAATTCCTGTCATTCGTTCTTATTGACAGATCTATCCCCATCTCCTCTCGCACAGTGTCGAGAACATCTTTCCATTTCAACATGTCATCCAGCAAGCATTCTGTTTTCTGGTTGAATCGCTTGATAAATCGTTCGCATCTCTGCCTTCCAAAATCAAACTCATCTCTAATTGTCAGAACTGACAGTGCTAAAATAGTGTCACATGTCATTGCTTTAATTTTCTCTGTTGCCTTCTCCGTTTCCTTCTTGCACATCACTGTATTTATTCCTGTAATGTTTCGGAACTTGATTTCCTGCTTCAATGCGTCTATACCACCCTCTTCTACCAACTTAAGAGCCATCTGCAATCCATCCGCTCTTCCAGATGCGTATTCATCTACTTTTGCCATTGTTATACCTCCCAATCCTGTCCAGCACCAGAGTTTCCTGCAATTCCATTACTGAACGCTGTTGTTCTTCCGTTTACACCCCATGCATAGTTGAGTCCTTTATCCGGGTTACAGCCTTGCCACCGCATCGAGGTTTCGTACAGATTCTTGAAATCATCTGTGTCATAATCTTCTTTTGGATGTTCTGCCACATATCTCTTCGCTGCACCTTTTGTACCATATCCACATTTAGGTACCAGATTTATGAATTCTTCTCTCTTCATTTTCCTTCTCGGAGCAAAGGATCCTTTCACGCTGGCCAGCAAATCTCCTGCTCCTTTCGTTTTTATTTTCTTACAACCCTAAATTTCTTTATTTTTTCGTGCATCGGTTCTTCATTTTCGTGATACTTTCCAGTCACATTACAAACCATATTCTCCATGTCTACCCAATTAATTTTGATAATGGTTATTTCGATTTCTTTTCCCGGATCATCAATAATCAGCTTCTCACCCTGTTTAACGAGCGTATTCTCAGCATCAGGTCTCATCTCAAACGAAAATGTAGTCAGCATCATTTTTCCTCTTGGTTCTTTGTCATAATAGAGACAATTCCGCTTATGCTCCCAACAATCGCCACCTTGTGAATAATGCTTTTTACATGTAAGGCATTCTGATTCCATCATTTCACCTCATTTACAAGTTGAAATCCCATCCTTGCAACATTCCTTAGATTATCTTTAATTAAGGCTTTATTTGGTGCTCTATGCATGGACAACCATCTGCCATCAGTTTCCCAGTTTTTAGAATTGTATTCGTCCAAAAACATGGATTCTCCTTTTGCTACCTGTAAGCACTGAATCATGTAATCTATCTTTTCTCTTACATCCATCTGTACCTGTACACCTCCGGTTCTCTAGTCTTTTTCAACCACATAAGCCCAACAAAATATCCGTAACTCATGCCATGTCTTTTTGCTTCTGCTGCCACCTCGCTGATTGAACATTTTGCTTTCGGAATTTGCTTAACTTCCTGCTTTTTCTTGTTTCTTTGCAATCGAGCTATCGTGGCACAATTCTTATCGCAGTACACTTTCCGTTTCCACGGCTTGAATTGTTTTCCGCAGACTGGACAGATTTTCATTTTCTCTGCACCCATTGGATTACTCCTTTACAACCCATCGTCTTTCACTGATTGCATAATATTTACCTTCATGCTCCGAACACCATTTCTTAAGAACTTCCGCTATCGTCCTATCTTCTGGAACACCTTTTAATGGCTCCTCATGTTTCAAGATATGAGTGTCAACTTCTATAATCTGCACGCACCAAATGAATTCTGTCTCAATTGGCTTTTTCTCACTGTCTTTCTTGTACTGTTTGAGAATTTCAACAAATCGTTCAGGGTATTTTTTTCCTAATTCATTGCATTTAATACCCATACCGTTATTCGCAGAACCTAGTTTACAATCACTGCAATTCTTTTTCGCACACATTTCAGCTTGAAGTCTAATTGCCTCTTCCGCTGTCAATTCATCCAGAAGCTCACACACAGAATCAAAACCGATTCTCCATATTTTTCCATCGTCACACTCTACATTGAAACCTTTTTTCAACTCATTCAGTCCGTTGCTGCTTTCTTTATTAGTCACAATACCGATTCTACCTTCAGCACCAAAACAACCAATTGTTCCTTTAATAATTTTGATTTTATCTCCAACTTTATACTTCATGATTTTTCTCCTTTCCAATTGTCGCAACATCTATCCCATTCACTTCAATAATTCCATCCACCGCAATCACCACACATGATCTTCCGTCAATTATTTTTGTCTCAACCAAATCTGCTCTATCAGAATCAACTTTGATGTTTACATTCGGCGTTCTAATATCGAATGTCTTCATCTCCGTAATATTTGTCGCAACTAACACTCCTTGCTCGCCAATGCACTTGTTATAATGTTCGTCAAAATCTGACAATTCGTTACCTGCACATTCTTCCAGCATTCTTCTAACATCCAACTTGTCAAGCTCAAATGGTTCTGACTCATCTTTGTGCTCTTCCACCAGTTCATTCAACTTGTCATGTAAGAATCTCATGTTGTCGTAATTCAGTTTCTCATTCAAGACATCCTGCACAAGACACTGAAAAGATTCTTTCTGCTCGTCTGCTGATTTTGGAATTTCAGCTCCAAGTACCTCGTCAATTAATTCCTGCTGCAAATCCGCTGATTTCTTCGTGTAGTACAATGCACTGTGAATATCTGTACTTCGATCTGTAAATGCTGGGAACAGGAATCCTTTATCCGGTTTGTCCACAATCCAGTCTCGGATGCGGTCCTCAATCTGGTCATGCTCTACATTGTATGTAAGTCCTGCTTTTGACAGTTGCACAGGACATATGCTGCACAACAGAAACTCATATACTTTCTCGGATGCATCCTCTATTTCTGCCCCATCCGTTCCTTTTCCCGGGATATCGTACATTGCATGAATTAAGACGATATAATAATTTTCTGCATAATCGTACGACTCAATAATCTTGTCGTAGAATTCATCCAACAACTCAATATCTGTCAATCTGCTCTTTCGCAGTCGCATCAAGAATTCTTGTTTTCCACCAGGGCTTTCTTGCTCTGTAAGAAATTCCATGTTCAACAGATTCTTTCCTAGACTTCCAGACAATGTTTTCTTGAATATATCGAAATACTTAAATGCTACCTCTTCCGGGAGCGACAAAAACGCATCTTTTGATGTCATTCGCTTTTCTTTCTCATGGTCTACATAACATCCGCTAATACGTGTGATTGCACAGTTTGCAGGTGTAAATTGTTTCCTGATCTCCAATACCTCTTTTTTGTTCATATCACTTTCCTCTTACTCGCTTCTTTGATTTTCTCTTTGTACCAGCATGCATAAATGCTGCCATATTCCCACGTTTACATCCAGCTGATTGTTTTCTGTGTCCGTTAAAACGGTGCTTCATCACCTGTGCCATTTCTTAACATCCTAACAGTTGGCTTTCCAGTGAGTCCATGTTATAATCTCGTCCTTCAAAATTACTAAACTTTGTGCTGCCATGTTTGGCGGTCTCTTCCTTCCTTGTCTGGCTTCTCCCTTTCTCCCAGGTACGCACTGCCGCTTTCCAGTCTTTCATTTTGTTCTTCCCTACCATCCAATTTTTCGATTCATAAAAATCAACAAACAGTTGTGGATCTACGTGATTATTACGCTTAATGCAATATGCTCTCACTGTTTCTACATCCGGCGGTTCAAACCGCCCTATATTATTTCTTTCCTTCTTTCCTTCTTTCTTTTCTTCTATTGTTGTCGCTACCTTGTCGTTACTCTGTCGATACTCTGTCGATACCTTGTCGGATTGTCTGTCGTTCTGCGTGTCACTTGCTTGATACAAACAGTAATTATTTACAGTAAATACGCTATATTTACTATGTCGTGTGACTGTCAGTTCACCAGTCTTTTCAAGGTGCGAAATTGCTGTCCTCACTTCTCTTACACTCAAGTTAGTTTCAGCTGACAATTTAGCAATTGAGGATACTACAGAACCTCTTTTGATTACTTCACCTTGGAAATTTCCATCTTTCCAATTGGCTCTTAATAGCAGATGCACGAATAACCGACAAGTATTGATGTCTTGATACCATCCCCATTCCAGCAACGACCGATTTATTTTTATGTAATTTCCATTCATATCTCCTCAATCACCACTTCAATTCTCGGATTCTCCTTGTCTACATAGAACTCATCCGAGAATCCGATAATGTTTTTCCAACCATCATCTGTTATGATTTTCGCTTTCACAAGAGCATCCTGTATAACTTTTCTTCCAAAGGAACTTACGTTGTCCAGATCTCTTTTTGTGTTTGGTTCAAACCACTTATATCGCATCTTAATCTTGCCATTAATACGTGTTCTACCCAACTGCTCATATATTGCACACAAGACAGTATTTTCGTTCTTATGCTTCATTTCTGCTCCTGCATAACGATTAGAACGACACGCCTTTGTATAATCATTCAGACTGTCTAATTTTCCTTTTATAATCAGCGTATACTGCACTGTCTCGCCACCCTTCAAATGTTTGTTTCATGGTCAATCTTTTTATCTGTATTGCTCTTGCCCGATGCAATTCTCTGTTCAGATAATGATTCAATTCAGCTTCATCAACCGCATCTCCTGGAATCGGTCTGTAAATTCCTTCTCCGACATTAATAATGCAGTCTCCATTATTATTTGCTTTCTCAATCATCTTCCGTAACACTCTGTCTACCAGCTTATTCCACGGACGCTGTATTGCATTTCTATGTCCATCGGGAATTCGATTGAAGTATTCTAATGCTTGCTCTCTTGTTGTCATTTCTTCTCCTTATATCCCCGGGCATAACGCCCGGAGGAAACTCAATGGCTTACGTTTCATCGTGACATGCCGCTTAAACCATTGGAGGTAATATATATTAACGCTTATGCCGTTAATACCAGTTACAACCATGACTTACCAAATACTTGTCGGAAATCCTCTCTTGAGCCATAATGCTCTTCAAAATATGTTTGAGCCATCCGCTTCAATTTCAGATCAAGTCCTGCATTTGGATTATCATGAACACTCCCCTTTTCAAATTCATGTAAGTATGGTGCAAGGGGAATCACAAACCCATACTTTTCTGATAATTTTCTTCTTGATCCATAGAATATATGGTGTATATGTGGATATGGGGCACCGGTAAAATAGCAATGTTCCATATCCTCCGTGAATACACTTTTCAATCTCTTAGCCAATATCAACACCATATCTTTCTTTTAGGATTCTCTTTTCATCCGGTGTTGCTATCTCTGTATCCGGTATACCTGCTTCTTTGCAGCAAGTAATTAATCCATCAATTAAGTGTGCCATTTCTTCTGTATTGAATGTGTGTGAACCTCGCAACAACTGATATGTACGATACATGACACCATCCACACCCTCTCTTACTTGAGATGTAGGTTTCAAATGGTAATCCATCGCATTGTTCACTTTCTTTTCTGCTTCTTCTGTATCAGGTATTGTCATATATACCGACTTACCTTCAAATATTTCTGGATGTCCATATCCCCGAAGAAGCATGTTATGGACCTCATTATTCGACAAGCCTATTGCCTTTGCCAGCTTTCCAACCAATACCCAGTAATAAGCGTTTGCATCCAAACTTCTCTTGCGTCTGTATGGCTTGATTTCAAGACTTAATTTGTTTATATCTTTCAATTCCTCGTATACTTGTCGAAAGTCCTCATTTGGCTCAAATAAGATGGTCAGACGATTAGTAAGATAATCAATTACCGGTTCTTTCAATTTTCCTGTGAACTTCATTTAAACACCACACTGTTGCATCAAATCACTTTCATGATCGAAAATATTTTTGAACTGCTTAATTGTCAGATCCTCAATCTTTTTAACCTTGTACATAACTAACACTTTGCTTTCATCAATTCCCTTCTCTTCAAATGTTTTTCGAAGAGAAATAATATGGTTTTGATTAACTTTTAGACTTTTTGTATTTCTATTATTTTGAGTTGCACTGGATTCAGTCTGTTGTTCGTCTTTCCCTTGTTGATTCTTATATTCATCTGAATCCGGATCCTTTACATCATCCAGAAGAAATAATCCGTTTAATGCGTATTTTCTTGCATAACTGGATGCTGCTCCTGTGATCTGTGCATCATCCATTCCGGTCTTTTTATCCGCTTCTCTTGCATATGCTGTCGCTAATACTTCTTCATTTGTTTCGTAATCAGTAATACTTGCAGTTGCTTTTATATACACTTTCCCTGCAATTTCCACAATCTCATCATTCAACAACAATACAAGTTTTAAATCCTTTGCAGCTTTTTTAAATTCAGCGAGGATTGTCTCTGCATTACGATAATAAAAGTTGCCATACTTGTTATATAAATCCTTCGGAACATTCATCTCTTGCTGAATCTTAAATAATTTTTCACCAATACTCATCAAGCATCTTTCCTTTCAAAATAAACACCGAAACTTGTCATTGCCTGTTCAATGTCTGCCAGCTCTTCCTCTGTAGCAACAACTGTGTATATCACTGTCTTAGAATCATTTGTACTTAACTGAGCTGCTTTTTCTTCATCAACAGTTTTTAAATCCTCGATTACTTTTTTCTCTGCTGTTGCACGAATTTCTTCTTCCTGTCGAACTCTTCTGCGTTCCTCTTCACGGATACGCTGTCTTTCCGCTTCAAGTTCCTGTTCTCTTCTCTCAGCTTCTTCGGATTCTTGTTTTCTCAAGATTTCCATTTTTTCATTTTCATACTCGCTCAGATATTTGATTGCAATCGCAAGATTGTTATTTTCCATATATAGGTTTAATGCTGTTTCTTCTTTTTCAGATTTCATTGCTTTGATTGCTGCAATATCCGAATTTGTGGATGATACCTTACTAGAAATCTCTGTTTTTATAGATTTCATTGTTGTAGTTGTATTATCCCATTTAGGACCATAGATTCTTTCTAGCGGGATATAATCCTGTAATTCATCCGGCACAAGTTCTTCATACACTTTTTTAATTTCCTCTTTTCGTGCCTTTACTCGATTTGCTTCAAAGCTCTTTACCTGGTAATCAATTAATTTGATAGATTCATCAATCAAGCCAATCAATTCCTTTACTTTTGCATCAAAGTCGTCATAAGGTTTCATGTACACTTTTTTGACTTCTTTTCTTCTGTCATCTACAGACTTTTTCAGTTTTCTCAAAGATGCCAGATCTTCTTTAGCATCTTTCTTTTTATCTGCTGTGAACTCCTTATTCTTGTATTCTTCCAGCTGTTCTGCCAACGCTGTTTTGATTTCATCAAAATTTGCTGTTATCTTTCCCAAGTCCTGCGATACAGCAAGCTCTAAATCATACATTTAATAGTTCCTCCTCTATATAATTTTGTCTCTTTCTTTTCTTCAGTGATGAAAAATCAATCACTATTTGTCCTTCTTCTGATTCACTAAGCAATTCCTGAACAGCACGAATCTTTCTTCTTTTTAGCGTTTCACAATCACACTTCTCTGCTGGATCAAGAAATGCCCCACAATTTTTACAACAATAATTAAACACTAATTTTCGTCCTTTCCTTTCAAATGCAACCCAAGAATATCGGCAAGTTCATTTACATCAAGTAATGCATTTCTGTCTTTCTTGAGTTCTTTTTCCAGAATTTCGAGTCGTACCTCTTTTTCAATCAATTCCTTGTATCTTTGTTCTGAAAGTGAAATTTTTGTTTCTTCCATTTACAATTCCTCAGCAATTCGTTATAATTTAATTGGTTTATTTTCTGTGTGCCCGACTGGAGTTGCCGCTCCCGGGCACTTTTCTTTTATGGTCTTGACGCCAATATCATCTAATGACGCTGCATAATTCTTCAGATAAGCAATTGCTTGATTCTTATAGTATTCTGTTCTACCATCTACTCTTTCCAAAGCCTCCAACTGCTCTATCATCTTGTCGATACTTGAAACCCTCAATGTTCTCACCTCCCTCCAAATGTCGGAAAATTTGCTACCAGGAACATTACATCCCATGTAATACCAAGCAAGAACATTCCTGCTTGTATTGGCAGCCATGTTGCATCCCAATGGTTTTGCCCAAACATTGCAATTGCTACAAACATCTGTACAGTTGCAACACCTGTCGAAAATGTAAGCGCAATGTCTTTTAACCAGCTAAAGTTTTTTCTTCTCATCTCATATGACCTCCCTAGCAATTCTCTCTTTTTCTTTTTCCGGAATTTTCAATACTCTGAATACATCTCTAAGTTCCCTCACACTGAAATCGTCTGGATTTTTGAGTCTTGCATATAACGTGCTTACCGGAATGCCGGTTAGTTCTGCTGTTTTAACTGTATTAATTCCTTGAATCTCCTGTGCGTTTTTGATACATCCACGGAGCTTCCGACAGCGCAATTCTGATTCATTCACTTTTAATCTTGGCAATCTCATCACCCCACTTTCTTGCCTTTTATTATTTTTGCTCCTATACTTTAAATACAGGCACTGCCATGCCGAGTATAAAGAAAGGAGTTTACTATATGAATAAAGTTTACGCTTGCCTTGCTGGTGAGTGGGTATGTCTTAACGATGACCCAGACAGCAAAATCAGCGAATACGGAAAATCACCGTATCTCTGGTGGAAAGAGGGGGCTCCCATCTATTCTCCATGCAATAAGGATAAAGAACTTGAACATAGCTTTTATGGTCTTGATTATGTTCACGTTTATTACAAAGGGAATGATTGGAGAATCAACCCTATGTTTATCCAAATTGTGAACGGATAGTTTTTCCTACACGCTCCACATCGGTGAGTTCGAGTTTCCTCTTGGATTCACCGATTAACCGGTTAAATTCATTGTCCATACCTTCCCGTAACTTAATCCATTCAAAATAGGAAATTCCCTTTAATGCTTCGATGTATTTCTCCACTTTATTCACCTCCTACGGTTTGTACTTGTTTTCCTCTAATCCTATTCCGCTTACTCCAATATGAATTGCACAATCATTCATTTTAATTACTGTAGTTACTGGCACACCTCCTACATACTGTGAAGACTGCTCCACCGGTTCTCTCATACATTTTCCGCATACCGGACAATAATTTGCTTCCTGTGTGAGTTCTGTAAAACATGCTGGACATAATCGTTGCATTCTATTCACCTCAATTCTTCTCCACTTCCTGCACATACAGTTCATCTCTTGTGATAAGAAGCGACCATTTTCCATTATTAAATTCCAAATCAATACGGCTTACCATCGGTACTTCCTCGCCATTCAATAAATAGATTCCTTTTTCTGTATCAATATGAATGGATTTAAATGGTTTTCTTTCTACTGTTTCAGCCACTTTACTCACCTCCCGCATCACTATCACCTTTTTCGATAATTATTTTTATTGGCAACTCATTTGACACAAGACATGTTCCTGTAAAGCTAATACTCAGCAAGCCAAACACTGCCAGTATCTGCATTAATCTAGTACTGATTTCTACTGGCAAACAACATATCCCTATAGTTGTAAGAATCACTGGTGTAAAAACAAGTATCCAGCCAATTATCTTCCTCAATCTCACCTTACTCACCTCCCACATCACTTTGCTCACTGGTTTCTTAACTTTTTCTAAAGCTTAATTGTTTTTGTTGCTAAAACACATAAAAAGTGATAGACTGAATGTTTGTATATATCAATATTTTGTATGCAAACACTTGTTTTGTACATTATCTAGTATTTTTATCTTGACTCACCATGATTTCAGTAGTAGTCTTTTGTTAGAAGCTTCAAAATTCCAACAAAAAGGCAGGTGATTACATGGCAAAAGGAAGTTCTTGTAAACCTTCCGCTAAAGTTAGTAAGGCTGGACGCACACTCGCTACAAGCAAATCTAAGTCTGCGAAATCACAAGCTGGTTCAACTTTAGCCAAGCATAAAAGCACCAATCACTAATTGGTCTGGGCTCGGGTTTTCCTGAGCCTTTTTAAATTGTCCTAAATAAAATCTTTGTAATTTCGGTCATTGCATTCAACTCTTCCGGTATAGGATTATCCTTACTCGCTGTCCGAATCACAAAAACAGATAGTTCCTCTACCATTTTGTCGTATAAAGATTTTTCTTTCTTCTTTGCCAAGTTACCCTTCTCCTTTCTCGATTCCATACAGGCAATTAACATCAACATCTAATACTGATGAAATACGTGCTATATCATTTGCTTTAATAAGCCGTCTTCCGTTAAGCATGTCATTGAATTCTTGTGGACTATATCCTGCTTTTTTTGCAATATAAATCTGTTTTAATCCCTTGCTTTCAATAACTCCTGTAATATTTTTTGCTACTGGCGCATTGCATTCCGCGATTTGCATCTTTCCACCTCCACTCTATACGCATTTTGCGTTTCTTTTGGTTATTATATTCTCATTTCGCATACTTGTCAATATATTTTAATATGTTTTTCTTCATTTTGCATACTTTTTATATTGATAAATCCGTATTTTGCGTTTATAATGAATGTCAAGAAGGAGGTGGTAAAAATGGCATTTAACGATAGACTAAAAGAAAGCCGAACAAACTCAAATTTAACGCAAGAACAATTAGCTGAAAAACTTGGTATTGCAAAATCTACATTATCCGGATATGAAAGTGGAAATAGAGAGCCTTCTATTGCTACTGTCGCAAAAATATTAGACATATTAGATGTAGATGCTAATTATTTATATCAAGATGAAGTTGAAAAAGTCACAAAGATAGTTGTAGATATAAAAGAAAGAGAAATATTAGAAAAATACCGTGCCCTCGATTCTCATGGTAAAGAAATGGTTGATTTTACTTTAACTAAAGAATATGAGCGTTCTGAATCCTTAAAGGAACCACTAGATAACATCACACAGATACAATCTCATCTTATGCCAAATGCAGCTCATGAAAGCACCACACCTTATACTGCTGAAGAGCGTCAAGATGATAATAATATGCTAAACTAAGTCCAAATTATTGGACAAATAAGGATTTATTATTGTACTGGAGGTGTTGACCGTGAAATACAATGCTTTACTTGATGAAGCCAATGCCGAAGGTCTTTCCATTAAAGAACGTCCTTTTAAGACTTACGATGGCAGGATAAAAGGCAAAGATATTTATTTGCGAAAAGATATGAATACCACTGAAAAAACATGTGTGCTTGCTGAGGAACTTGGACACTACTACACTACTATCGGTGATATTTTAGACCAGTCAAAAGCTGAGAATCGTAAACAGGAACGCCAAGCTCGTCTGTGGAGCTATAATCAATTAATTGGATTGACCGGTCTGATCAGAGCCTATGAACACGGTTGTAAAGATAAATATGAAATTGCAGAATATCTGGATATTACAGATGAATATCTGGAGGAATGTATCGGTTGCTACCGTGATAAGTACGGAGTATATAAGATTGTAGATAATTATATTATCTATTTCATTCCGAACTTGGCAGTATTTAAACAGATATAACCGCAATAGCGATTATATAGAAAAACTTACTTAAACTTTCATTTACAAAGAAAAAAGAGGAGGGGTTTGATGGGACTACGCTTTCGAAAAAGTATTAAGATTGCCCCAGGAGTTAAAATTAACTTCAACAAGAAAAGCTCCAGCGTTACATTTGGCGGAAAAGGAGTCCATTATACAATGAACTCAAAAGGGAAAAAGACAGCTTCTGTCGGAATCCCCGGAACGGGTCTTTCCTATACCAAAACATCTGGTGGCGGCTCTAAAACCAAGAAACACACAAGTAACGGAGGTACACAATCAATGTCTCAAAACAATTTTCAAGAACCTGGTTCTTATAAGAAATGGTATCAAAAAACCGGTTGGATTATTGCATTATTAATTTTGTTCTTTCCTGTAGGATTATTCCTTATGTGGAAATATACAAACTGGAAAAAACCGGTAAAGGGAATTATCACTGCTTTAATTCTCATAATCGCACTTTCGGGCATTGTTTCTCCCGATAAATTAGAGCAAATTACTCTCAATGCAGACACAGAACAAACATACGATATTAATCAAAAGATTTCTATAGAAGCAACTACAACACCTAGTGATTATGAGTTAAGTTCAAGTGACTTTAAATGCTCTGGTGGGAAAATAACCAGCAATAATCAGAATATTTCTTTTATCGCTACTAAAGATGGCTCTTATAAAATCTGGGCAGAGCATGATGGCATAAAAAGTAATAACTTAACATTAAAAGTTGAAGACAAAGCCGCTATTGCAAAGCAGAAAGCAAAAGAAGAACAAGAACGCTTAGCCGCCGAAAAAGCTAAAAAAGAAGCGGAAGAAAAAGCGGCTCAAGAAGCTGCCGAAGCTCAGGCAAAAGCTGAAGCGGAGGCTCAGGCGGCCGCTCAAGCTCAAGCCGAAGCACAACAACAAGCGCAAGCTGCTGCTCAGGCTCAACAAAATAATGATCCCACCGTTTACATAACTAATACTGGTGGAAAATATCATCGAGCCGGCTGTAGATTTTTAAAACAATCACAAATTGAAAAGCACCTTTCAGAAGTGAAAGGAGTTTACGGACCATGTGGTGTTTGTAATCCACCACAATAAAAACACAAAAACAAAAAAGAACCGCCCCTGTTGGCGCAAGGACGGATCTTCATAGGCAATACCGAAGATGGTATCAACCAAACTTTTGACTTATATATTATATCATCTTCGGAAGCAGCTCGCAAGCGGAACATTTGTTCCTCGCTGGCTGTTATTTTTATACTTTATAAAGAGAAAGGAAGATGATATTATGCCAACAGCAAAGAAATTACCATCTGGATCATGGAGATGTCAGGTGTTCAGTCACTATGAAACTGTACTTGATGAAAAGAACAAGCCAGTAATTGATTCTAAGACTGGAAAACCAAAGCAAAGAAGAATCTACAAATCCTTTACCTGCGACGATCCTTCAACTCGTGGAAAACGACGTGCTGAAGCAATGGCAGCCGAATATGCGGATACAAAAGAACAGCATACTTTTATACCCACACAAATTACATTTGGAGAAGCTCTGGAACGTTACATCAATGAGCGATCTGCAGTGTTGTCTCCGGCCAGCATCCGGAAGTACCGGAGTATGCAAAGAAATAAGCTGAACGAATTAGACAGGTATCGTCTGGAGAATATTAACCAGGATATCATTCAACAGTTCATCAACAATGCTGCAACTACAATGTCTCCTAAATCGGTCCGGGACCTGAATGGATTGATTACTGCAGTACTGAAAAGATTTTATCCAAATTTAAATCTGCATACTGCTCTTCCGAAAAAGAAACGCAATGACATTTACATTCCTTCGGAAGAGGACATTAAGAAGCTGATCAGTGCATCAAAAGGAACAAATCTTGAAGTTCCTATCCTGCTTGCAGCATTTGGGGCTATGCGACGAGGCGAGATTTGTGCATTAGAAAAATCGGATATTAAAAAGAACACGATACATGTTACAAAAACAATGGTCATGAACGATAAAGGAGAGTGGATTATCAAAACCCCAAAATCATATGCCGGCGATCGGTATGTTACTTATCCTGAATTTGTAATAAAAAAAGTTAAGAAGCTACCCTCGAATACTGTAGAAATGAACCCAAATACAATCACTACTTGTTTTGGACTTCTTTTAGCTAAGGCTGGACTTCCACACTTCCGTTTCCATGACCTGCGGCACTATAACGCATCTGTTCAACATGCACTCGGAATCCCAGATGCTTATATCATGCAATCCGGCGGTTGGGGAAACGATTCAGTATTAAAAGAGGTGTACCGACATGCACTCCCAGATGTACAGGAGAAAATGAACAAGGTTGCTTTGGATTATTTTGAAAATATGCAACACGAAATGCAACACGATTATTGAACCCCATCGTAAACACTGGGGTTTTAGCACAAATATTGGGAGTTCGATTCTCTCATCCCCTGTGCTAAAAAGTCTTAGAAACTGCGTAAAATCGCTGTTTTAAGGCTTTTTTCTTTTTTC
>OHAC01002322.1_pt1 | contig 15316 bp, 10 predicted proteins | sample 1577051 | NCBI WGS metagenome assembly OHAC01 (sample SAMEA3541499, study PRJEB24748) | human gut metagenome | biome: human gut; feature: human-associated habitat; material: faeces | place: China | collected 2012 | reverse complement strand
GTCTGGGCCATCTGGATTCCAAGAAGGCCCAATGTGTGGCTGAGGATCCACAGGACCGGAATAAAGACCAGTCCGCTTCGGATCATGGAGAGGAAGGTTGCTTTCCCGCTGCGCCCGATGCTCTGGAACATCATATTTCCGCAGAGGGAAAATGGCATGAAGAAAAGGGCGAAGCACTGGATGCGCAGTGCTGTTGTACCGATTGAGATAACCGCCGGATCATCCCGGAACATTTTCACAATAAAGCTGGAAAAGCCGATTCCAATCAGGGCGGAAAGGCTCATAACGACCAGGCTGCTGCGGATGCTGAACCAGAAGGCTTCCCGCACGCGGCTGTATTTTTTTGCCCCGTAGTTAAAAGCGCTGACTGGCTGGAAGCCCTGGCCAATACCAAGCGCGATGCAGAACAGGAACATGATGATCCTTGTGACAATACTCATGGCGGCAATGGCGGCATCGCCGTACGGAGCAGAGCACAAGTTCAGGATCATGACAGAAATGCTGTTGAGCCCCTGGCGCATCAGGCTTGGGAAACCGGTTGCAATGATATTTTTTACATCCGCAAAGCTGTGTGTCACATAGCGGATATGAATGCGGCTCTGGACTTTCCCCTTGAGAAACGGGCTGATCAGGATCGCCATGCTGATGTACTGGGAAACGGCGGTGGAAATACCGGCACCGCGGACCCCGAGATTCAGTCCGAAGATCAGAAACATATCCCCGAAGATGTTGAGAATGCCGCCGGATGCCAGACCAAGCATGGCAAAGAAGGCCTTTCCTTCGTATCGGAGGATATTGTTCATGACACAGCTGGATGCCATGGCCGGTGCGGCAATGAGAACCCAGGTACTGTATTCAATGGCGTGGGGAAGAATGGAATCAGTGCTTCCCAAAAGCCGCATAAATGGTGCATGGAACAGAAAGCCGAATACACAGATGCAGCCTCCGGCAAGCAGTGACAAAAAGAAGCTGGTGGAAGCAAATACGCGGGCACTCTCTACGTCGTGTCCGCCCAGCTTGCGGCTGATGTTGCTTCCGGCACCATGTCCGAACATAAATCCAAAGGCGTTGATGATTGCCATCAGCGCAAATACCACGCCGGTGGCGCCGCTGACACTGGTTCCGAGCTGGCTGACAAAGAAGGTGTCTGCCATGTTGTAGATGCTGGTCACCAGCATGCTGACGGTGGTGGGAAGTCCTAACCGCAGTACCAGCTGGTGAACCGGCGTTTTTGTCATTTTGTCATATTGTTCCTGTGCGCTGTCTCGTTCCATATTGTCTGTAACCTGCCTTTTGCTTATCGTTTTTTATTAATTCAATTTCCAGTCTTTTAAAGGTTTTAGCTCAATACGGGTTCCATTCGGAAGGGAAAACCAGTGATCGTTGATGACGATTGTAGGATAAGCTTTGATCTTTTCCATAATTTCCGGGATAGAATCGACCGCGATGGAAATGTGATCGTATCCATTCTGGCCGTCGACGCAGATTTCTTTTGTCTCACAGAGCTGGATGCCTTCCTGATACCAGCATTTTCTGGCTGGTTTTTCTCCAATTTCCCGCCACATGTGCATGCCAAATACATCTTCAAAAAATTTCTGTGCTTCTTCATAAGAAGTGGTGCGGATTGCTGCATGATCGAGTTTTGCCATAGTATCTTCTCCTGTTTTTTGTTGATTCTTATATTACGATAACGCATTTGGAAGTAAATAGCAAATAGAAAATAGATATGCGGCGCATACAAAATTTGATATAATGATGCTGAGAGGAAAAGGTTTTTGCTTCTGCGATACCGGAGTGTTTTTGCGAAGGTGAATGGGCTGTATGTGAACCGTACTGTGAATGGTAAGCGGAGTGAAAACCGGAAGAGGAAAAGGTACGGATTACGATGGAGCAGGAACTCTGGAATTGGACAGAATCAGCGGTGGAAATGATCCCGTTTGCGCTGCTGGCTGGTTTTTATAAAGAAAAAGAAATCCGCATTACAAAGCTCTCAGAGGAAGGATTTTGTTTTCGGACTGTACAAAAGATTGAAAAAATCGATACGGATTTTTTGCTTTCTTTTTATGATATGGAACGGAATCAGTATGAGGAGAGAATGGTCCGGGCAATGTGCTGGAAGCTGGAAGGTCAGACGGAGTTCTTCTATGTTTATGCGGTGACTGTAACACAGGAAGATTACTGTCAGGCAGTGCGGAAGCTGTTCGGGCAGTATGACCGCTATATCCGGCTGAAGCTGGAGGAGGACGATGGACTTCTGGCGGAAACACTGACGGGGTATCCGGCTCTGGAGGATGAGGTTTTTGCAGATTCTTTTGCGGAGCAGATGCAGAACTGGTATGAAGAGACCGGGTTAAACAAAGAATGGGAAGCGGAAATGAGCAGGAAAAATGCGGAAACAGGAGATGTGATGGAGTGCTCCGGGGTAGGGGAAAAGGCAAAAACGAAGCCGGAACAGGAATGCCAACGAAACTTGGAACAGGAGCAGAAGCGAAAAAGCAGCCTGGAAGATGAGGTGGAACTGGCTCTGGAATTGGACCATCCAGCGCAGTATGCCGCATTTCTGGAGCAGGACCTTGCAGAACTTTTGCGTCATTACAAAACGAAAAATCCGATCATAAAACGCTGCTTTTCTCATAAAAATCCAGACCGCATTTACATCGGAAATGCATTTTGTCCTTTGTTATTTCCGGAGGAAGCAGTTCTGTCTGCCATGTTAAAAAAGGCAGAAAAGCAGAAGCTTGCAGTTACGGTTACGTTCTCTTATGTAAGAGAAGAACAGCTGGAACATACAGAAATACTATTGCAAAAATTGGAAGACTGGTGTGCAGAATACGGGGCAGAAATCGAAATTGCAGTGAATGACTGGGCTATGGCAGATATGCTAAAAGAGCGGACCGGACATTTAAAACCGTGCCTTGGCACGCTGTTGAATAAGCGGAAAAAAGACCCGCGTATGGCATACAAAATGGGAGACCACAGGCTGTTGGAAGAAAATAGTCTGAACACAGATTTCTACCGTGATGATCTAAAACAGCGTTTTGGAATCATACGTTTTGAATGGGAAAGCTGCGGTTATGAGCAGAAGCTTCCAAACGCAGAAAACCATCTGCACCTGCCGTTTTACCAGACGAATACTTCTCAGTATTGCACCTTGTATGCACGGATTTGCTGGAAAGACAGGGGAAAACAGCAGATGGTGACAGAGTGCAGCAGGCTTTGCCAGGCAGCAGCATATCTGTACCCGGAACATTTGCATATGGTGGGGCGTGGAAACTCGTTGTTTGGAATGGATACGGATATTATGAGACAAACCGGCATTGCAAACCAGGATTGGGACAAGACGGTGGCATTTTGCAGGAATCACCGGATCAGCCGCCTGGTGGTGGCCTGCTGGTGGTAAGGCAGATGGATATGGGAAAAGATTCTATGATACCAGGGCGCCAAGGTTTGAAAACTGATACAGGCTTACTTACAAGAGAATTTGATAAAGGCAGTGGAGAAGGTAAAATAGAAAGAAGACAAAAGCAGTAAAACAAAAGCAGGAAAACGAGGAGGCAGGTAAAGAACTGTGGCAGAAAACAGAATGAAAATCGTAGCGGGACTTGGCTCGATTGAAGAATATATCCGGTTTTGTGAGGCAGGTGCAGACGAATTTTTTGCCGGGTATGTGCCGTATGAATGGAACCGGAAATATGGAACGCTGATGTCGTTAAACCGCAGGGAAGTGTTCTGCAGCAATGTGCAGCTTGGGGCATTTTCGGAGCTGGAAATTCTGGCTGCGATGGTTCAAAAATACAAAAGGCCGGTGCACTTAACCTTCAATGCGCTGTATTATCTCCCGGAGCAGTATCCTGAGATCGCGGACATCATTAAGCATTGCATGGAGCTGGGTTATCAGACCTTTATTGTGGCAGATCCGGCTCTGATCGTTTATCTCAGGGCACAAAAAATAGATTGCCAGATCCACCTGAGTGGGGAAACAGGGGAGGTGAACAGTCGTATGCTTTCTGTGTTTCAGGAGTATGGGATTCAGCGGTTGATCTTTCATAGAAAGAACAGCTTTTCTGACATGAGATCCGTGATCCGGAATGGAAAACGGGAGGGAAAAACGCTGGAATATGAGGCCTTTGTCTTAAATGAACTGTGTCAGTTTAGCGGAGCATTCTGCAACTCCCTGCATTGTGATGAAATGGGGTATCTGTGCCGGGTTCCGTATTGCCTGGGACCGCTTAGACGAGGAAAAATGCAGGTATATGGTGTGAAGGCGGAAGGTCAGAATATAGAAGAGCAGGACAATGAAGAATGGAATGTTGAAGCAATGGGTGACAGAGAACTGGCTGATAAGGCGCATGATATAGAAGCATGGAATGACAAAGAACGATATGCAGAAGATGGCTATCTCTGTGGTGCTACCGGCTGCGGACTTTGCGCTTTGTATCAGTTGCAAAAGGCGGGAGTTACGCATTTGAAACTGGTCGGACGTGGAAATTATGTAGATTTTATGGAACGGGATATCCGGAATCTGAAGAGAGCATTGGAAATTTTGCAGGAATCGGTCCGTAGTGCAGGGCTAAACGCTGCTGGCGGTATACCGGCAGACGAAATCGCAACGCGAAAGGTTGCCAGAAATGCAGGAACTTGTCTGGAAGAATTTTATAAAAGGCAGATGAAACAGGAATTATTTCCGCATGGCTGCAGCGGAAACTGTTATTACCGGGAAGCTTCCCTGGGCAAATCCGCTGCCGGTTCGTGATTATGCACGGTGAGAAATTGTTACTGGACACGTATGCGTGTACAGTAACGTGAAAATTTCTGGAACCTGGATTTGCCCTGGACAGCTATTGGCATCAGTTCCCCATACTTTCGTGGATCAGCTTTAATACGTTAGCCAGCTCTTTTGCACCGACCTGACCCGGTGCAGAAGTTTTGCCGACTGACCCGAAGGTTAAAGAAGAGCCAAAAACTTCCCCGCACAGGCGGCTGATCATGCCAAGCGGCCCCATGGACATAGTAATGAGCGGGCGTGTGGTGCGGCGGTCCATTTCCTCTGTGGCGGAAAGGAGCGTTACTACATCCTTCCGGGACTGCGGCATAACGGCAATCTTTAAGATGTCAGCGCCCATCAGGTCCATTTTTTCCAGGATGGAAAGAATCTCTTCCTGCGTTGGCGTGGACTGGAAGTTGTGGCTGGAGGCAACGACCGGAATTCCTGCATGGTGTGCGGTATCAAGAATGGAGCGGACGGTGTCATCGCCGGTGAAGATCTCAACATCGATCAGGTCTGCAAGGCCGCTCTCTGCCACCTGGCAGTTTAACTGCTGGTAAGAAGCGGGGGAGATGCTTTTTGCTCCGCCTTCCTTCGCCGTACGGAAGGTAAAAAGGACCGGAATGTCTCCCAGAACTTCGTGGAGAGCCTTGAGTACCGCTTGGGCAGCTTCCGGGTCTTCGGCCTGGTCAAAATGGTCGCAGCGCCACTCTATGATGTCCGGACAGGCCATCAGGACATTTTTGGCAGCGGTAAGAATGGAATCGGATGTGTTTTCGACAATTGGTATACAGATTTTAGGGACGCCATCCCCAATCTGGATGTTTCTGACATGAACGGGCTGTTTCATAATAAAGCCTCCTGAAGTGTAAAATGAATTTTTGCAGAACTGCTGTGTCCAATTATAGCAAGTGGAGGATTTATTTGCAAATGTTCGTACTTCACAGATGAATTATGATAAAAGCATATTGTGAAACAGATGTCAAGTCTTGAATGCGAATATTCTCTGCTATATAATGGGAATCCATAGAAATAACATGCAGATTCTGGAAAACCGGAAACAGACTGCAAATTTAACAGACAGGTGAGGAATATGAACAAAAAGAATTTTGAAACGGTATTGGAACAGTACATGGGCCGCCTGGCAGGTCTTGAGCAGGCAGATGACAGCGATCAGGTTTACAAATGGCGTGCAGTGGGCTGTTTTAAGCGGTTTTGGAATTTGGAAGCGGCAGATTTTGCCGGAATGTTTGAAAAGGCTATGCAGGAGGCTGGAAATCTTCTTGACGATGCAGCCATGCAGCCGGTAGCAGGTCTTCGGATGCTGCTTGCGAGGGAGCCAGAGGTCGAGTACGTGAGAGAGTGCTTCCGCTTTTTATTCAGTGATGACGGAGGAGACCTTAAAAAGCGCCAGGACCGCGCTGAGTTCTTTGCAGATAAGATCAACGAGCGTATCCGTTATTACGAGCGTACAACGAAGAAATATCTCCAGAACCGGGATCATGTTATCTACTATCTGAATCTCTGGAAACCGGAAGAAAACTATGTGTTTGAAGCATCCTCCGCTTCTGGCTGGGCAGCCTGCACAGAGTTTGACGGAGATTTCAGCAGTAAGAACTTCTCTCTGGAGAGTTATTACCGGATGTGCGACGAGCTGCTGGAGGAGATCCGCGAGAATGAGGAACTGACAGGGCTTTACAGCAATCTGTTTGAGGAAGAATTAGATGGCTACGATGACCAGCTTCATATTCTGGTCTATGATATCATGGACTGTGCGAGTCTGTACCGCTATTATGCAGGCATGGACATCCGTAAAGTACCGGGAAGAGAGCGCACAAAAGTGGCAGAAGCTAAGGCAGCGCAGGAAAAGCTGAAGCAGGAGATTGAATTAAAGGAAAAACGCCTAAAGGAGCTGCAGGAAAAACCGGTGAACCTTCCGGATGTAGTTGGAAAACAGGTAAGCCATAAGACGTATGGTACTGGTGTGGTACAGTCGAATGACAACGGAACCCTTCTGGTTCATTTTGAAAAGGCAGATAAGAAATTCAAGTATCCGTCAGTGTTTACTCAGGGCTTTTTAAGCTTTGCAGGGGAAGAAACCCAGACCGGGGAAATGTCAGAATTTGAGGCAGACCAGAAGAAAAAAGCAGCGCTGGAGAAGGAAATCACGCAGCTGAAAAAATCGCTGGGAAGCATTACTTTATAATATCATTTTACAAAAAACAGGCATCCGCATGATGTGATATGCCCCTGTCAAGCAGACGGGGACATATCAACGATCAGCGGTGCCTGTTTTTTGTTGTCCTTTTTACCGTTTTTTGTTATGTGCCTTTCGTTGATAGCAGTCCCATGGCCATCCGATGAGGCAGATAAGGGCAAAGGTGGCTGCGGTCAGGGCAAAGGTGGAAAGGCGTGTCGGCATCCATTCCATGGGCTTTAATTCCACACCGGCCGTGCGCAAAATGAGTTCTACAAAGAAATACAAAGCAAAGCTCTGGATGGAAAACAGCAGCATGGAGCGGCGGCCGCAAAACTGCCAGAATCTGGAAAATACACTGCCCGAAAAAGCCGGGTGGGCAGCCATGCGGGCAGCAAGAAGCAGCGCGGCAATGCCGGAAAATGCAGCCCCGAAATAGTAAGGCGGAGCGGTGTAACGGCAGTCACAAAGATTCACGTAAGTGCTGAGCTTTGGACCGAAAAAGAAGCTTAAGACTGCGAAAAACGGAATCAGAAAACCAGTATATGGCTCCATCTTTTCCAGAAGCTTTTCCTGGTTTGCATAGTACCCGGCAACCAGGAATACAGCTGCGCAGAGTGCGGAATCCAGTTTCCAGGGAAGCCGGTCCATGACCGGGATAAGCGGATCAGCAAGGCGGATATAGGTCCCCGCAAGCACCAGGGCTGCGAGCGCATAGCAGCGCACGGTCAGAGAGCGTTTGTCGAAGAGCTTCAGCCAGATGAGGGCGTACAATCCGGCAAAAAACAATGCCGGGAGGAACCATAACTGCCCTACATAGATCTGCTGTGGCTGTCCGTAGTAAAAGATCCAGGTCAGGATATGCTTCCATCCGTATTCATCGATCGCAAGATGATAATACGGGCGGATGGTGCAGATAGCGAGTGCGGTCAGTGTGACCGCAAAATAAGGAAGGATGAGTGTCCTTCCTCTTTTTTTGATGTAATCCAGGCATGTCTTGTATTTTTCCGGACGGAAGGTCATGCCGGAGAGAAAGAAAAAGGCCGGCATGTGGAACGCGTAGATCCACCGGAAAATGGTATGATGCATGGTCACGACATGGCCCAGCACCACCAGAAACAGGGCAAAGCCCTTGGCAATGTCGATATCGCTTCTTCGCGTTGTACTCATTTGTAACGTTTCCCCCAGTAATAGAAAAAATGTCTGCCAAAGAAACCGCTCTTTGGCATAAGCATGTGCAGGGCACATGCGCTGCTGCTTTTTAGTGTATAGAAGGGCATGCACAGCTTGCCCGCTCGATCAGCTGATGCGGCACTAAAATTTTGGTGGCCGGAAGCTCAGGACGCTCGATATGGCTGATCATCTGACCGGCTGCTTCTATGCCAAGCTGGCAGGAATTGATGTCAATTGAGGTCAGCTGCGGTGAGGTGAGCCTTGCAAACAAAGAATTGTTAAAGGAAAGAATGGAGAGGTCCCTTGGAATGGAAAGGCCGGTTTCCATGCAGATGCGTTCCAGCGTCAGTGCGAGGATATCGTCGCTGACCACGATCGCGGTGGGGCGGTCAGCAGATTCCAGTAATGCGTGGACCGGAGTGTGACCCTCTGCCGTGATGGATGGAAGCTCCAGACAGTATCCGGGCTTCGGCAAAATCCCATGGCGCGCCAGAGCAAGCAGGTAACCACTTTTCCGGTCTGCGGAGAAAACTAGGCTGTTATCGACTCCAAGATAGGCGATCTTACGGTGACCGAGCTGGTAAAGATATTCTGTTGCCTCGTCACCGGCCAGCAGGTTGTCGTTGTCGATGTAAACCGTCTGGTTTGCGTACTGGCAGGCCTTCCCGATGAGCACGTAGGGCAGCTTTTCCCGGTGGAGAAATTCGATGACCGGGTCATTCTGCCTGGAGTAAAGCAGGATAAAGCCATCTGCCTGGCCGATACGGGTCATGGAACGGACCGCTTCGAGCACTTCCTCCTCATCCTGCCCGGTCACAATGGTGCTGATGTACTGCTGCTGGTTGCAGACCTGGCTGATGCCACGGATCGCTTCCAGATAAAAGGAGTTTTCATAAACTTCACGCGCAGAGACCGGTAAGATGATCCCGATGGTGCGTGTGTTGCGGGAGGCCAGGTTACTGGCCTGGAAATTGGGCTCGTATCCCAGCTCTTTCATGGCACTGCGTACTTTTTGTTTGGTTTCTTCGCTGATGGAAGGACTGTTTTTACAGGTGCGGGAAACCGTAGAAGCGGATACCCCGGCCAGCGCAGCTACATCTTTGATGGTTACGGACATCGGTGCTGCTTCCTTTCTGTCTTTGTGATGTGTTTCGTCATGCCTTCTGCTTTATGGTCAGTTATTTTGTTATAATTTGCAGAAACACTATTGCTTTTTATTTTACGGGATTGCAGAAAAAAAGTCAACGATACTATGCAAATACATGCAAAAGTTGCATAAAAATAGAAACAAAAATTTCTGGACATTCCGCACAAAACAAAAGCATAAAAGTTGTGAAAATCAGAGAATCCACGCGAAATAAAAGAATATTATTGCATTCTTTGTGCAAACCGGATATAGTTAATGCAAACGGTTGCATAGATTGCGCAAATAATAACGCATGGCAGAAAAAGCGCAGGAAGAATCGGACAGCAAGTGCCAGAGCGTGCGCAAACGTGATCAGGAATGCAGCCAGAGAACATGAGGGGGATTTTTTATGAAATGCAGTAAGATTTTCTCTCCGATGACGGGAGAAGCGGTAGGGCTGGAACAGGTTCCAGATCCGGTGTTTTCCCAGAAGATCGTCGGGGATGGCATGGCGGTAATCCCGTCCGAGGGAAATATTGTAAGCCCGGTAGACGGAGAAGTGATCTCCGTGGCAGATACCAGACATGCGTTTGGACTGCGCACGGCAGATGGAGTGGAGCTGTTGATCCATGTAGGCCTTGAGACGGTTCATTTAAATGGAGCCTGCTTTCAGGTTTTTGTGAAACCGGGAGATCAGGTGAAGGTGGGTGACCGCCTGGCAGAGGTGAACCTGGAATATTTAAAGGAGCATAACATCAACCCGGTGACCCCGGTTCTGGTGTGCGGCGGCATGGAAGGCAAGAAACTTTGTCCGACAGAAGGTGCCGTGAAAGCAGGAGAGACTGTGCTGATGCAGGTGGAAGCAGGAACCGGGGGAAACGCAGGTGCAGCAACTGGGAAAATCGCAGGTACAGAAGCAGTGAACGCAAACCAGACAACAGCTTCAGCAGACAACAAAACAACAGACAAAAAAGCGGCGAATGAAAACAATGCAAAGGAAGCAGCAGCCCAGGCAGATAAAGCAGCTGGCAGCAGCCAGAACCCGAAAAAGAAACCAGCCTTAAGCTTTAACTTCGATTTTCTTCAGAAGCTTGGCAAGGTTTTGATGACGGTTATCGCGGTTATGCCGGCAGCCGGTTTCATGATCAGTCTTGGCAAACTGGTCCAGATGGGCGGGGCTGATCTGTCCGTCCTGATGACGATCGGAAGCACGATGGAAAATATCGGCTGGGCCGTGATCAACAATCTGCATATCCTGTTTGCGATCGCAATCGGCGGTTCCTGGGCGAAGGAGCGTGCAGGCGGTGCATTTGCGGCGATCATTACTTTTATTTTGATCAACCAGATCACGGGTTCCATTTTTGGTGTAACCTCCGCGATGTTAAATGATCCGGATGCAGTGACCCATACCCTGTTCGGACAGGAAATCCTGGTAAACGGTTATTTCACTTCCGTTCTTGGCGCACCGGCCCTGAATATGGGTGTGTTTGTCGGAATCATTTCCGGTTTTGCCGGCGGTGTGATCTACAACCGTTATTACAATTTCCGCAAATTGCCGGATGCGTTGGCATTCTTTAACGGAAAACGGTTTGTTCCGATGGTCTGCATTGCCTGGTCCGTGATCATTTCCCTGGTTCTGGCAGTGATCTGGCCGGTGGTACAGTCTGGCATTAACGCGTTTGGTGTGTGGATCGCGAATTCTTCTTCCACATCCCCGATCCTGGCACCGTTCATTTACGGAACCCTGGAGCGTCTGCTGCTGCCGTTTGGCCTGCACCATATGCTGACGATCCCGATGAACTATACTTCCTTTGGCGGAACCTACACCATTGCGACCGGTATCAATGCCGGAACCCAGGTGTTTGGCCAGGACCCGCTGTGGCTGGCATGGGCAACTGACCTGATCAACTACAAGAATGCCGGTGATATGGCAGCGTACCAGAACCTGCTTACCACCGTGACCCCGGCCCGCTTCAAGGTTGGCCAGATGATCGGCGCGACCGGTCTGCTTCTTGGAATTGCCCTGGCGATGTACCGCAGAGTCGATGCGGATAAACGGCAGAATTACCGTTCCATGTTTGTTTCCACGATTTTAGCAGTATTCCTGACTGGTGTTACGGAGCCGCTGGAATTTATGTTTATGTTTTGCGCACTGCCGCTGTATGTGGTTTACGCAGTACTGCAGGGATGCGCTTTTGCTATGGCCGGTGTGATCCACCTGCGTCTCCATTCCTTTGGAAACCTGGAATTTTTCACCCGTATCCCGATGTCCATCAAGGCTGGTCTGGGCGGTGACCTGATCAACTTTGTAATCTGCGTTGTGGTATTTTTCGTGATCGGCTACTTTGTTGCATATTTCATGATCGGAAAATTCCAGTTCGCAACCCCGGGACGTCTCGGAAACTATACCGATGAAGGTGCAGCCGACGATGGCGCAAAGTCTGCAGGTGGTAGTGGAAATAAGCAGGCGGATGGAAATACAGCCGGAACGCTGCCGGAAAATGGAAACGGAGCTGGAAATAACAGCGGTGCCAATGGCACTGTGGCAGCAAGTGGCAGCCAGGCCGAGCGCATCATTGCACTTCTCGGCGGAAGAGAGAACATTGTTCTGGTCGATGCCTGCATGACCCGCCTCAGAGTTACGGTAAACGATCTGGATAAGGTTGCCGAGCTTCCGGAGTGGAAGAAGGAAGGCGCATTGGGACTGATCAAAAAAGATCAGGGAATCCAGGCTGTTTACGGACCGAAGGCCGATGTCTTAAAGTCGGATATTAATGATATTCTGTGATACCAGGGTCGAAAGGTCAAAAATCCGATGCAAGAGGATTTTTGAACCAAATTCTGTAGGAAAAAGAGGAAACATGCATGAAACTGATCACACTCAACACGCACAGTCTGATCGAGGAGCACTATGAGGAAAAATTACGTGCCTTCGCAGACTTGATCTGCAAAGAACGCCCGGATATCCTGGCTATGCAGGAGGTCAACCAGCTGGCCAGCGAAGAGATCCTGCCGGATGAGACGATCCCGGGATTTGTGCGCTGCAGCGGCTTTTCCCTTCCACTTCGGAAGGGAAACCATGCGGCGCGGCTGGCGGGGCTGCTTTCGGCGCGCGGCCTTTCGTATTCCTGGACCTGGATCTCGGCAAAGCTGGGCTATGACCGTTATGACGAGGGTATGGCATTGTTTAGCTTAAAAGCGATCGCGGATACCGATCAGTTTCAGATCAGCCGGTCTTCGGATTACCATTACTGGAAGACCCGCCGGGTGCTTGGCATCCGCACAAAAGAGGATCCGGATACCTGGTTTTACACGGTCCATATGGGCTGGTGGGAAGATGAGGAAGACCCGTTTGCCGGGCAGTGGGAAACCTTAAACCGGAAGCTCCGGGAACAGGGAAGACTGTCCGGAACCGGAAGAGTCTGGCTTCTTGGTGATTTTAACAGTCCGTCCGCAGTCGCAGGTGAGGGCTACAGCCTGATCCGGCAGAGCGGCTGGCTGGACAGCTATCGTCTGGCACAGAAAAAAGACGATGGCGCAACCGTGGATCATGTGATCGATGGCTGGAGGGAGCGGATGGCAGAAGGGGAGAGCTGCCGTCTGGATTATATTTTCAGCAGCCGTCCGGAAGCAGTCGCACAGAGCCGTGTGATCTGCAACGGGACATTTTATCCGGTTGTATCAGACCATTTTGGAGTTATGGCAGAGATATTATAAGGGAGTATTTTCGATATGAACAGATCAGCAGGAGTTTTACTGCCGCTTAGCAGTCTGCCGTCCGAGTACGGCATTGGATGTTTTTCAAAAAGCGCTTATGAATTTGTGGACTGGTTAAAGGAAGCCGGACAGAGCTACTGGCAGATCCTTCCGCTCGGACCGACCAGCTACGGGGATTCGCCGTATCAGTCCTTTTCTACGTTTGCGGGAAATCCGTATTTTATCAGTCTGGAGACCCTGATCGAGGAAGGCGTTCTCACAAAAGAGGAATGCGATGCCGTCGATTTCGGGAAGAAAGAGCGGGATATTGATTATGAAAAGCTGTATCTGGGCCGTTACCCGCTGCTTCGGAAAGCGTATGAGCGCAGCCACATCCACGAAAATCCGGATTACCAGAAATTCGTGGCAGAAAACAGCTGGTGGCTTTCGGACTACGCGCTTTTCATGGCAGTGAAGGACCGGTTCGATGGCGTGGAATGGACCAAATGGGCAGAGGATATCCGCCTGCGCTGGGGCAATGCCATGGACTATTACCGCAGGGAGCTGTATTTTGACATTGAGTTCCAGCAGTATCTGCAGTATCAGTTTTACCGTCAGTGGAACCAGTTAAAGACTTATGCCAATCAGCGCGGAATCCAGCTGATCGGCGATATTCCGATCTACGTTTCCATGGACAGTGCTGATGCCTGGGCGCATCCGGAATTGTTCCAGCTAGACAGCGAAAATGTGCCGCTGGCTGTGGCAGGCTGCCCGCCGGATGGCTTTTCGGCCGATGGACAGCTTTGGGGAAACCCGCTTTACCGCTGGGAGTATCACCGGGAGACGGGGTATCAGTGGTGGATCTCCAGACTGGCACACTGCTTCCGGCTGTATGATGTGGTGCGGATCGATCATTTCCGTGGATTTGATGAATACTATTCGATCCCTTACGGAGAAACCTCCGCGATCCATGGGCACTGGGAAAACCGGGCATCGACCTTTTCCGCAAGGTGGAGCAGGCGCTTGGCTGGAAACAGGTCATTGCAGAGGACCTGGGTTATGTGACCGATTCCGTGCGCAGGCTGGTACAGGAGAGCGGTTTTCCGGGCATGAAGGTGCTGGAGTTTGCATTTGATTCCAGAGATTCCGGCTGTGCCAACGACTATCTGCCGCACAACTATCCGGAAAATTCTGTGGCCTATACTGGAACCCATGACAATGAGACGCTTGCCGGATGGTGGAAGAGCATCACTCCGGCTGAGCAGAAGATGGCGCGGGATTATCTCTGCGACCAGTACACGCCGCAGTCGAAGCTTGGAAAATCGTTCATCAGTCTGATCCTGAGAAGCCGTGCGGCACTCTGCGTGATCCCGGTCCAGGACTATATGGGACTCGACAACCGCAGCCGCATCAATAAGCCGTCCACCGTGGGAACGAACTGGAGATGGCGCCTTGGGAAAAATGACCTGACGGAAGACCTAAAGGACGAGATCCGTGGCATGACACTGCGCTACGGCAGAATGAACTGGGGTTGAAAAAGAAATAAAAAGCCTGTATAATTAGCAACAGTGCAGCCAGGAGACATTTTTATTTGCCAATGCGTAAACAAAAATTTTGAACTGCTGCAGTTCAGGCCGCGATCAGGCGGCTGAAAAATAGAAAGACAGGCGGAGCCGTATGGCTGAATATCCGTGAACAGGAACGAATATACAGTATGGCCGCGGACAGGAGAGTAGCGAAATGAGTGAAGCAAAGGACAGACTGCTTGCGCAGATGAAAGACCCAGAGGGCGCAGTTTACGCACTGATATCTGGATTTACAAAAGAACCATATGTGGAATGTGACAAGGAAACCTACGATGACAAGGTATTTATCTATCTGTCTGAGGATGCGGCAAAGGCAAAAGCAGAAGAGTTAAAAGAAGAAAAGATTCCGGTGGGAGCTGCAACGATTCTTGCAAACCATATGCTGTTATTTTTTACAAACCTTTACACAATGGGTGTCAATGCGCTGGAAATCTATTACGATGACCAGAAAGAGCTGGTCCAGATCGACGAATTTGCAAAGCGCAGAGAAAACCCGCAGCTGGAAGAGGGCAAAAAGTGGATCGAGAATCCACAGCTTCATCTGACTGCCCTGTATTTTGCGCAGGAGGTCCGCAGACCGAAGGAGCTTCAGGACCCGAAGCGTATGGCAGAGCTTCAGGAGGAGATGGCAGCTGACTTCCTGAAGAGCGAATTCATCTTTGCCCTGCAGCAGGACGGCAAGGGAACCCCGCTTGTCAAGCTGAATACCGGTGACAAATACCAGCTGGTATTTACCGATGCAGTGGAATTCAGCCGTTTTAACCGCAACAATG
>OHAC01002315.1_pt1 | contig 15343 bp, 9 predicted proteins | sample 1577051 | NCBI WGS metagenome assembly OHAC01 (sample SAMEA3541499, study PRJEB24748) | human gut metagenome | biome: human gut; feature: human-associated habitat; material: faeces | place: China | collected 2012 | reverse complement strand
CACCGCCTTTCTGATAATTCTATTATACCAGAAAAACAGTGCTCATAGTAAAAGTTCCGGCAAATACCGGGACTTTGTCTACAGTCTGAGGCATCTATTCTAAAATAGATGCCAAATGAATTTTATAAAAAATTATAAAAATTTATAAATTAAGATTACATTCATTATAGAATTAGATAATAGGTTTGTCAATGGATATTTTGGGAAAATAAGAAAACAACTTATGTTCCTGAGGAATCAAAGTGAATTTTATAAAATTCAATAGCTGCGATAGCAGTGTTTCCTTTTCAATGATTGATCCACTTTGAGGATCAAAGTGAAAATTTAAATTCTTTAGAATTTAAAGCAAGCATCCTATTTGTCCGACACGGAAAATAGAGCTTGTTGGTGTGAATCCCCAAACCCCTTGAAAATATGGGATGTATCCCAAACCCTCTATAATAAGCTGCTAAAAAGTAAATTTCACTTTGATTCCTTGGGAATCAAAGTTGAGTTGTGTGTAGATTAATGTAAGAGCAAGGATATCTGATTTGCATAGGTAGAAGAAATAAAGAAAATAGCAAAAAGTATCAAGGAATAATTGAATTATGATTCAGTTTGGCCTTGATATTTTTTTGAATATAATGTTGTAACAAACTTTGCTTCCCAAGGAATCAAAGTAGAATAATTTAATCATTTAAAACATCTAAAATTGAAAAGGTAACTAATTTTATTATTTATTCAATTTTGGAGGTATAAATGAATAACAATACAAAAGAATATGGATACATAAGAGTATCTAGTAAAACACAAAATGTAGCTCGACAGATAATAATGATGAAAGAGAGAGGGATACCGGATAAAAGAATTTACATAGATAAAATGTCTGGAAGAAATTTCGAAAGAAAAGAATACAAAAAATTATTAGCAAAATTAGATTCAAATGCTGTTTTATATATACCTGAGATCGATCGCTTGGGGCGAAACTATGAAGAAATATTAGAACAATGGAGAGTTATAACAAAAGAAATAAGGGCGGCAATTGTTGTATTAGATATGCCATTGCTAGATACAAGAAATAAAGATAAAGATCTGATGGGAACATTTATAGCAGATTTGGTATTACAAATTTTAAGTTATGTTGCAGAAACAGAGCGAATAAAAATTAAAGAAAGACAACGACAGGGAATTGATGCAGCAATGGAACGAGGAGTAGCATTTGGAAGACCAGAAAGAGAAGTGCCAGAGAATTTTTATCCATTGGTTAAACTATGGATAAAGAAAAAGGTAACAGTTAGAGAGGCAGCAGAATTATGTAATATGCCAAGATCCACTTTTTATGCGAAGGCAAGAAAAATAATGGAAGCATGTTAGTCTACTTATGTTCCCAGGGAATCAAAGTTACGAAGAAGGACCAAAACAGTTTGTTTTGGTCCTTTTGAAAAAGTATGAAAAAAAATATCCAGAAAACTGTACTTTTCTGGACAAATTTATCTATTAATATAATACACCAGAAAGTACAAAAAAGCAATGTATTTTTACAAAAAAACCAATAATTTGTAATATTCCTAAAAGTACACATTTCAGGACAAATTAGAACGTTGATAAATGAATAGTTGCATAAATTACATTTAATGAAACTTTGGCATGGCTGTTATGTACAGGTGTCACTCCCGATAAGCATCGGCAGATACCACATATAATATATGTAGGATATATGACGGAGTTGATCAGAAAATAATTGATACTCTGGGTTTATGTAACCGAAAAAATTTTAATATAGGAAAGCAAATAAAAGATTGTTTTCTTCCTTATATTAAAATGGCTGTGCTATCGGCCGAATACGGGCGAAATTATAATTTAATCAACTTGAATCGTTGAAAAAACATTTCTTATTTTAAGTTCACTGTACACATAAGTAAGGAATGTTTTTTTGCTGTTCAAAAATATTTATTGATGACTGGAGGTGCAATTATGATTGCAGAACAAAAAGAAAAAAATGTGTATCTTGAATTGGCAGATAAACCATTACTTACACTAAAAGAATTTTGCATATATCTTGGAATTGGTCAAACAAAAGCCAGAGAGTTGATAAAATCAAAAGATTGCACGTTTTCTTTAAAAATAGGAAATAGATGGTATATAAATAAAAGACTATTAGATAAGTGGCTATCTAAAAAAACATTAAAGAAGTAGAACAGGAATCATAAATATGGTATATTGATTAAGTTAGAACCATAAGATGATTCGCTAAAGGAGGATCTCTAATGGGAAAAAGTATAAATGGAGAAGATTTAGGTAAAGGATATTATCAAAAAGCTAATGGACTATATTATGCAAAAAAGGGAGTTGCAGGTGAAGAAATTTATGATTCTGATATGAATCTGGAGCAACTGAAACGAAGGGTCAATAAAAGAATAAAAATTATAAAAGAAGGTCCTGGAGTTATTTTTAAAAATGCTACATTGAATGAATGGTTCATGTGGTGGTATGAAAAATATAAAGCACCACGACTTGCAGAGCAGAGTGCAGTAAATGTTTTATCAAAATATAAAAATATAATGGCAGAGCAATTTGGCGGTTCAAAATTAAAATTAATTACGGAATTAGATGTTATTGATTTTTTAGAAGCTTGGACAAAAAATCCTACACATGCTGTAAGTTCTATGAATAGCTGTTTGGGATATATGAATGATTGTTTTGAAAAAGCAATTGATTATAACCTTATAAAATTTAATCCATTTAAAGATAAAAAGATTAATGAAAAAAGATGTATTCAAGAGGTAAAAGATAAAGAACTTTCTTATCAGTACTTATCTAAAAGCGATCAAGAAATACTATTGCAGTATTTTTATGAAAATAATCATTGGTATTATGCAATGCTATATGTAGCATTATATACAGGAATGCGAGTTGGAGAAATCGGAGGATTACAATGGAAGGATATAGATTTTGAGAAAAAAATAATTTATATTCGCAGAGCATTAGTAAATTTTTATGCTGATGGAAAAAAGAGATTGTTTTTGTCATCAACTAAAACAGAGAATTCTGTGAGGATAATTCCCTTTGTGAAAGATGTTGGTGTTATTTTAGAAAAATGGTATGAAATCAGTAAGGACTTTTTGAAAATGCAGAAGATCAATGGATATTGGAAAGGCAATGAAGAGGAATTTGGGGATTTAGTATTCACTACTAAATTGGGAACACCAGTAACCAGATATCAATTTGAAAAAATACTAAACAATTTTGAAAAGTCTTATAATAAGGAAGAGAAATTATTATCAACGGTTGAACAACGGATTCCCGTATATTTTCCTCACTCATATCCTCATATGTTACGACATACTTTCTGTACATACTTGATTAAAGCAGGAATTGATGTTAAAATAGTGCAGCGTCTTATGGGACATAAACATTTATCAACTACATTAGAAGTTTACTATCACGTTCAAGAATCAGATATGTTTGATGAGATAGAAGTGTTTAATAAGAGGGAGGTTGATACTTTGAAGACATCTTACATTAATATGTTATATACTAAGACATCGTAAGATCTTCAACGGGAAGTTTAATGTTTGTAAAGATCGAACAATTGAAAAAACAGATACGGAGTATTTGAACTAATACGATGGAAATTCAGGTAGGTTAATAATTCAATAACAAACACAAAGAAGAAAAAAACTTCAACGATTCAAGTTGGTTTTACTATAAATTGTTGCAAGTAAGAGAATTTAGCTGAAAAAGATAGCAAAACAGTTGAAATAATTCTTTCTGGAATTAATTTGATAATTTTTGAAGGGCATATATCCTTATGGATGTGTGTCCTTTTTTTGTGTGAAAAATAAATTTATAGAATATCTTAGTTAATCATAGTATAATAAAATTAATACATACAAGAAAGGAAATCACTATGAAGAATTCAAAATCACAAGAGTTAATGTCTGGTTTAACAACTGCATTTTTAGATCAAAATAATAATTCCAATTTAGCATATCGCCCAGAATTTGTTTATAACGATTATAAACAAGGAAAGAAAGTTCTTGTTTCTCTAGAACAAGAATTAAAACGATGCGACGAATTCTTTATCAGTGTGGCGTTTATAACAGACAGTGGTTTTGAATCTTTAGCTATGATTCTGAAAGAATTAGAACGAAAAGGAATTACAGGGAAAATCCTTACGACAGATTATTTAACATTTAGTCAACCAAAAGCATTAGACCGTTTGGCACAGTTGACAAATATCGAATTAAAAATGTTTCGAACAAATTCTGAAGTTGGAGGATTTCATACAAAAGGATATATATTCCGAGAAGATGAGTTGTACCGAATTATTATAGGAAGCTCTAATATGACATCAAGTGCCATTACAAAAAATAGGGAATGGAATACTAAGATTGTTTCTACGGAACAAGGGGAAGTTGCGCAGGAAATATTGGCGCAGTTTAATGAGTTGTGGGATTCACCAAATAGTCAGGTGTATGAAGATTTTATAGAAGATTATAAAGAACAATACATACAAAACCAAATTATAAAAAAGCAGCAAAAACAAGCTGTAAAAGAACAAGTTGTTGAACTTGAAAGATATAAATTAAAACCAAATAAAATGCAGGTAGCATTTATCAATAATCTAATGCAAATGAGAGAAGATGGAATAGAAAAAGCATTATTGTTATCTAGTACAGGAACAGGAAAAACATATGCTTCAGTATTTGCAGTTCGAGAATTAGGATATAAAAAAGTTTTATTCTTAGTTCATAGAAATCAAATAGCAGAACAAGCAATGAAATCTTATCAAAAAGTATTTGGTGGATCTATTAAGACTGGAATGGTTACTGGAAAATCTCATGATTATGATGCAGACTTTATTTTTGCAACCGTTCAGACATTATCAAAAACAGAAAACCTTGAAAGATTTCCAAGAGATTATTTTGAATGCTGCATTTACGACGAAGCACATCATACATCAGCAGATAGTTATAAAAAGGTAATGGACTATTTTACACCGAAATTCACACTAGGCATGACAGCAACACCAGATAAGAGAGATGATCATATAGAAGGACGTAATATCTATGAGATTTTTGATCATAATATTGCTTACGAAATCCGATTGCAAAAAGCAATGGAAGAAGATTTATTGTGCCCATTTCATTACTTTGGAATTACAGATTTTGAGATTATTGATGATGAGATGGTTAATGGTAAGAAATTAACAACAGAGCAAAAACTAGAGAATTTTAGATTTCTAACTTCAGATGAACGGGTAAAATATGTAATGGAACAAGCACAATATTATGGTTACAGTGGAGATCGTGTTAAAGGTTTGATTTTCTGTAGTAGAATTGAAGAAGCTCAGGAATTATCAAAGAAATTTAACAAACATGGATGGCGAACTTTGGCATTATCAGGATCAGATTCCGAAGAAGTTCGTAGAGATGCAATCGAGCGTTTAGTAAATGATGATATTAATGAATTAGATTATATTTTATCAGTGGATATTTTTAGTGAAGGAGTCGACGTACCAGAAATCAATCAGGTAATTATGCTAAGACCAACTCAGTCACCAATTGTATTTATCCAGCAACTTGGACGTGGACTTCGAAAGGCAGAGGATAAAGAGTATGTTGTAATAGTTGATTTTATCGGGAATTATAAGAATAATTTTATGATACCGATTGCGTTGTCTGGGGATCGAAGTTATAACAAGGATAATGTACGACATTATGTTATGGAAGGAAGTCGAATTATTCCAGGAAGTTCTACGATACATTTTGATGAAATTAGTAGGAAACAGATTTATCAAGCAATCGATAACGCCAATTTTAGTGATCTGAAATTGATTAAAGAGAATTATTTTAACTTGAAAAATAAATTAGGACATATTCCAAGATTAGAAGAATTTGATCAATATGGAGAAATGGATGTTTGTAGAATTTTTGATAATAAGAGTCTTGGATCATATTATAAGTTTTTGTTCAAATATGATAAAGAATATACAGTGCGATTAAATGATGAAGAAGAAAAAATCATAGAATTTATTTCGAAGAAGATTGTTAATGGGAAGAGGGTACATGAATTAGAATTATTGTCTTTGATGATACATCATAATCATGGACTAATTGGAAAATTACAAAATAATTTACAAGAAAAATATGGAATAATATTAAATGATGATTCTATTCAAAATATTATTAATATCATGACAAACGAATTTCCAACAGGTTCTGCAAGAAAGACATATAAAGAATGTGTATTCATAGAACAGGAAAAAAATCCAAAGATTTTTGAAGAGTTACAGACAGAGCAGTTACATAGAAATATGGAAACAAGAATGACAGCATATGCTCAAAATTGGTTGTCAAAACACATAGAATATGGCGTAAGTGCGCCATTAAAAGAAATGTTGCATAATTCGGATTTTCTAACTATTTTAGAGGACCTAATCAATTTTGGAAAAGCCAGATATGAAAGAGATTACAGCAATCGCTATCAAGATACTGATTTCGTTTTATATCAGAAATATACTTATGAAGATGTATGTAGACTCCTTAATTGGGAGAATAATGAAGTTCCATTAAATATTGGTGGGTATAAATTCGATAAAAGAACAAAGACATTTCCAGTGTTTATCAATTACGATAAGGCAGATAATATTAGTGATACAACAAAGTATGAAGATCATTTTGTAAGTAATAATCAGTTAATTGCAATTTCTAAAAGTGGAAGAAGTTTGGAATCAGAGGATGTACAAAATTTCCTTCATGCAAGAGAAAAAAATATAGATGTTCAATTATTCGTCCGTAAAAATAAGGATGATAAAATTTCAAAAGAATTTTATTATTTAGGACGAATGACAGCAACGGGAGAAGCAAAAGAATTTGTAATGCCGAATACGGAGAAAACAGCAGTTGAGATTCTTTGGACATTAGACGTACCAGTGAAAGAAGATTTATACGAATATATTACGAGTGAATAAAGAGGAATAATAAAATGAAGACAATTAGAGTAGTGGCAGCAGTTATAAAAGTTGAAGATAAAATATTTGCAACACAAAGAGGATATGGAGATCTAAAAGGTGGATGGGAATTTCCTGGAGGGAAGATTGAAGAAGGAGAGACACCAAAGGAAGCTTTGAAGAGAGAAATTATGGAAGAATTGGATACGGAGATTGAAGTTGGAGAGTTGATTGATGTGATTGAATATGATTATCCGGATTTCCATTTGTCTATGGGATGTTATTGGTGTTCTGTTGTTTGTGGAGATTTGGTTTTGAAGGAGCATGAGGATGCGCGATGGTTACGGAAAGATGAATTGATGGACGTTGAGTGGTTGCCGGCGGATGTTAAAGTGATTGGGAAAATAAAAGAAAAATAAAGTTATTTGTTACATATCAATGAGATCGAACGTTAGTTCTGAAAAGTTTGATTTGAGATGTTAAAAACGATATACTATGTAAGTATCTAAAAAAGAAAATTTTTTAATAGAGATAACTAAAAGAAAAGGAGCTACAGATGTTATGCTTAGACATGATATGATAGAAACTGTTGGAAAGGAATTTTTGACAAGTAATATAGAAGCAGGTGAATATAGTTATGTTCAGGAAGCAGGTGGAAAAGCAAAATTAGAAGAAAAAGTTGGGCATTCAATATCACATTTTAAATTGGATCTCCGATTTGAGCTGAATGATGTTGTTGTTTTAATTGAAACAAAGCAGAACTATGTGGATGATGATGAAAAACAGTTGGGTGAATACTTGGAAGAAGAACGTGCAATTCATCCGAATAAAAAAGCTATTTGTATTCTTGCTAATACAAATAATGATAAGATTAAAGTTTGGAAGTCATTTGTTGATGATGAACATGTATTGAAAGATGAAGCAATGCTAGACAGAATGGCTCATTATGTAAAACTATTTAAAATTAATAAATCTAATGATCGTGAAAAAGTACTTAGAAATACATATTTATTGAATGAGCTTTTACATAAAAAAGATATTGACGAAAATCTTCGAAGTCAGTTTGTAGGAACATGTCTTTTATATATAAAAGATATTGTTAAAAAGAAAGGAGCTGTTCTAATTTCAAAAGAATTTTTTAATTCGATGAAAGAAGAGTTTTGGGGATTAATGACACCAAGCGCTATTCGCGGTGCTATAGAGGGTGTATTATCTGATTTATTGGATGGTTCGACTGATAAAGCTAAGAAGATTGAACTGCTTCAAAAGAATGTGCTAGAAAATCAGAAAGTTAAAGGTTTGAAAACAACTGATTGGATAGAAATTTTTGAAAAAATTATGCTGAATATTTATAGATATATTGATACTGACAGTTCAGAAGGACAGGACATTTTGAATATGTTTTTTATTGCTTTTAATAAATACACAGGAAAAGCGGATAAAAATCAAGCATTTACACCTGACCATATTACAGAATTTATGTGTCGAGTTACGGGCGTAGATAGAACAAAGCGTATTTTAGATGCAACCTGTGGAAGTGGTTCTTTTCTTGTGCAAGCAATGGTAAAAGAACTTGCTGATTGTAGACGTAGCAAACGTGAGATAGAAGCTGAAGAACTTATCCATAAGGTTAAAACAGAACATATATATGGTATTGAAGTTGAAGAAAAAGCCTATGGGCTTGCTATAACAAATATGTTGATTCATGGTGATGGCAATAGCAACATTAAATTTGGAAATTGTTTTGATTATAAAGATTTTATCAAAGCTGCAGATCCTGATATTATTCTTATGAATCCACCGTATAATGCGAAACCGATTGGAATACCTGATAGATATAAAGATAACTGGGGAAAATCGAAAAATGGAAAGGAAGATCCGACAAAAGGATTTGTATTTATTCATTATTTATCTGATGTAATTAAAGAGATAAATGATGAAAGAGAGAGAGATGGACAAACACGCAAGACAGTGAAAATGGCAGTGTTATTACCTGTAGCAGCAGCGATAGGGACCAAAACTATTATTCAGAATGAAAAAATAGAAATGTTAGAAAATAATACATTGGAAGCTGTGTTTACACTTCCAAATGAAATTTTTTATCCAGGAGCTTCAGCATCAGCTTGTTGTATGGTATTTACATTAGGTGAACCGCATGTTAAAGCTGATGGAACTGTGAAAGAAACTTTTTTTGGTTATTATAAAGAAGATGGATTCAAAAAAAAGAAAAATCTGGGAAGAGTAGAACAATTTGATGATAATGGAGATAGTAAATGGAAGGCTGTTGAAGAAGAATGGCTTAGATTATTTCGTAATCATAAATCTGTTGATGGGCTTTCTGCAACAGCAGAGATATCTGGAAGAGATGAATGGCTATGTGAAGCGTATATGAAAACAGATTATACAAAACTATGTGAAGAAGATTTTCAGAAAACACTCAATAATTATCTTGCATACCTAATAAAGGAGGGCAAGATCTATGAATCTTGATATTAAAAAATCGAGAAAATTTATATTTGGGAATTTGATTTCTGATATTTATAAAGCTAAAGCTATCAATAAAGATGAATTAACAGTTGCAGTTGATAAAACAAATGCAATTAACTATATAACAAGAACTGGAGAAAATAATGGTTGTGAATTATTGGCGGATATACGAGATATTGACGAAAAGTTTATTGAAAAAGGTAATGCTATTTCAATAGGAGATACAACAGCTACTTGTTTTTATCAGCCTGAGAACTTTATTACAGGAGATCATATTGTTATAGTTCGAGCCGATTCTTGGCTTAACCAATATACTGCTTTATATATTGTTACATTATTAACTAATGAACAATATAAATATTCGTATGGTCGAGCTTTTTTGTTGGATAGAATCAAAAACACGATATTGAATCTCCCGATTCGACAAAATGTGGATGGAACACCATTTATTGATGTGCATAAAAAGTATTCAGACGATGGGTATGTTCCTGATTGGAAGTTTATGGAGAATTATATAAAATCATTACATTATAAACCAATGACTACAAAAAAACATTTATGTGACGTATTAGACTTTGATATTAGTTCTTGGAAAGAATTTCAAATTGAAAAATTATTTAAGATTTCCAGAGGAAAAACATTATCCTCAAAAAATAAGGAAGAATTTTTAGGAAATGATTATTCCTGCATAAATGGAGGTTCATCTGATAATGGAGAACTTTGTAAAATGAGCAAAGAGCTTCAAAATGTGGGGTTTGTATTACAAAAGGTTCCAAGTTTGTCCTTGTCAAGAGTAGGAAATGCTGGATTAACTTTTTTACAAACAAAACCATATTATATTGCAGATAACGCGTTTTCATTAATTTTAAAACAGCAGAAAAATAAATTTGTATATTTATTTCTTAGTACATGCTTAAATAAAGAGCTTTTTAAATATTCTTATGGTAGAACAATTTCAAGCGAAAAATATATGAAGACAATTATTAAACTACCTGTAAAATATAATAGAGATGGAACAATATTTATTGAAGATAAATGCAGGTATTCTAAAGAGGGATATGTTCCTGACTGGGAGTTTATGGAAAATTATATTAAGTCATTGCCATATGGTGATAGATTGTAAAAATTCTCTAATTGCAAAAAATATTAACAATGTATAAAAATACAACAATGGGATTCGAAGAAGACATAAGTGAACTTAGGAGATTATACGCTATACTTTTATATACAAAAGTAAAATTAATTATGAGGAGGACGCATGGCAATAGATAATCATTATCCTAATATTACATGGGCACAGTTTGCTGTGTGTAATGATGATGTAACAACAAATTTTGAAAGCTTAACTCGACGTTTATTTCAAAGAGAATTTGTTGAGGAAGGAACTAGGCTACATTCAAATAGTAATCATCCAGGGATTGAAGTTTCTCCGGTTATAGAAAAAAAACAGGGTGATTGTACTGAAAGAAGAAAAATTAGCTTTCAGTCGAAATATTTTGAACATAAAGTGAGTTATTCTCAAATAAAAGAATCATTAAAAAAAGCTATAGAATATTATGAGGGAAATTTGGATGTAATATATCTGTTTTGTAATCAAACAATTAATACGTGTTCGAAAACTTTTAAATCGTTAGAAAAAATACTTAAGGATGCGGGAATAGAAATTTATCCTATATCTAATACTGAATTGTTAGATATGGTGGCGAAACATAAAGATATAGCAAATTATTTTTTCTTAAAAAGAAAGGGCCCAGATGATTTGGCAATTAGTCAAGTATATGCTGGAATTGTAGTACGCGATGTTGGAGATGTTTCTTTTGATCAAGATAATGACAATTCAATAAAAAAAATCGACGTAGCTTTGCTAGAAAGTCTTGTTTTGGAAAAGATAGAAACTTGTGAAAAATATATCATTGATATGAATTTTACAAAACTTAAAGCGGAACTGAAAAATGTTTTTATATATGATTTAGAGGGTGTAAAAGGTGCTGAAACATTATATTTTTATAAGGCACTAGATGATTTGCACGATGGTAATTCAATAGAAGAGTACAAAGAAAAAATTTCAGGTAACATTAAATCAGATATTGAATGGGTGCAAAATTATTTTAGAAATCCTAAGCCTATAAAAGCATATTCATTAGGTCAACATTGTATTGAAGCACAATTGCTTGTTATTGATAAAATGTTTTCTATTCAATTATGGGAATCTGTGTATTTATTGTGTAAAGACATTCTTTCAGATGAATCTTTAGAAGGAATAGACACTATCAGACTATATTATGGGCTTACGGCATTTAATTTGCAGAAATATGATGAATCCTTTGAGATATTGAATAGTTTATATCAAAGAAAGCATACAGAGCAATATTTAATTTATGTTGCGTTTGCAGAAATAAAAATGATTAATGTACAATGGAGACTAGAAGGAATTCAAAATAGTGAACGATTAGTCGAACTAATTAATATACTTGATTCATTAAAAGAGACCGAGCAATATGTTGTAAATAAGACAATGGTAAAACTTCTTCGTTTGGAAACAGCGTATAATATTGGCTTAAATGATAAAGAATATTTGGAATCTGCAATTGTAGAATATGAAGAACATGAAGATTTTCTAAAGGATGATAATTCAGTTAAATTTTTCTACGGCTTGTGTTTAGAACTAAATGGCAATGTAGATAAAGCAATTGGCATATATGAAACATTAAATTGGGAAAAAGAAGAGTCAGTTGCTATTAGATATATGATTTGTAAGATTTTTACAGGTAGTTATAAAGAGGTAATAGATATTTTTGAAAAGACAGTTGTAGATATTAGAAGTGTAAAACTTAACAGTCTTTATTTTACTGCATGGTATCATATCAATAGGGAAATTTATAAACGAAAGATAGTTGAGTATATCCAATTTTGTGAAAATAATTTCCAAGACCTTATAACAATTGCATCAGGCATTGAGGATATAAATTTGATTAAAGACAACATACTTCCCAAATGGCAAGACATGATAAATCGTAGGTCAATTGACAGCCTATCATTACAGGAAAAAACAGAACTTATATCTATACTTGTTGTGGGACATGCATTAAATGAACTGCAGCTTGTATTAAGTTATATTGATGACATGAGTAAAATTAATCGTTTTATTTTATTTAATATTTACAAATATTTATTTGACGTATGTAATGATTATAAAAAAATATTAACAGGGAACAATCAATTGAATTCTGTGGAAGAAATTGCAGATAAATTTTTGAAACAAAATATTTTAAGAAAAGAATTTTTGCAGATTAAGTATTTGTGTGCGAGAATAAAGGAAAAAAGATTTAGTATGTTAAAATACGCAAAAGAATTATTTGATATTTCTCATGAAGAAGGTATAGCGTGTAATATTATTAATATGTTATTTGAACGAAATGAAACAAATCAAAATGTTTATATGCCATATATAGATATATTACGAAAATCTGAAGAACCTGTGCATTGCATGGCACTTGCATTAGCAATGATTAGATTAGGAAAAATAGCAGAGGCTGAGTTATATGCATACAAAGCCTTATATTTTCTTGATGGTGAAGATGAATTTAATATTTATAAAAGTTATTTGGGATTTTACAGTCATAATCTAATTCATTACTATTTGAAAGAAGATATAAAAAGAGTTACAGCTAATACTGTAGTGACGTTAAAGGAAAATTTAATAACAGAAATAGAAAGTGCTAAAGTGGTAGAAATATGTCTTGATTCAGAAAGTGAATTTGACGATTTGGACAATTGTAGTCTTGACGTTAGACATATAAATAGAGAAGTTCCACTATATACGAAACTGATTGGAAGTGGATTGAATCAGATATTAAAAATCGATGGTACAAATTACAAAATTACCCAAATTCAGAGTCGTACGAATAAGGCAGCAGCTTTTGTATTTAAGAAAATAAATGAATATCCTGAGCAATTTGAAGGTGCTGTAAGAATGATTTCTATTGAAAACCCAGAAGAGATGATAAATCAAATAAAAGAATTGACAGATAATTCTGAATATATAAATAATCTTTTTGATCTATATCATTTTAAGAAAAATAATATAGGGTTACCAATAGATTATTTTGTTAATGAAAATTATGATGAATATATTGATGCATTAAACTTTTTGCTTTATGGGAAAGATCAGGTGATGTATGCAGGGACTCCTGTGTATAAAAATGAACGGACTAAATATTATGTACCATCATTATCGACGTTAGTTCTTTTGAGCTTGATGAATTTACTTAATATTCTAGATGAGATAAAAAGTTTGTTAATTATACCAAATAGTTATAATTTATTTTTTCAAGAGAGATATGCAAGTGCGAAAACAAGAGGTAATGTTTCTGAGGGAAAATTAGTAACAATCGGTAATAAATTTACAATTATACCGTATGGTACCCAATATATAGAAATTTGGGAAAGAATTATAGATTTTTGTGACGAATGCCAGCAATATAATATAAATGATAATGATAGAATAGCTTATACAATAGGTGCAGAAATTAATGGAGAAGAGTTTGTTTCTGCTGTAAGATTACATATGATTCATTTGGATGCACTTATTTTGTGTGAGAAAGAAAAGGCAACTTTTATATGTGATGATTTATTTTTTAGAAAAATTGCAAGTATGGCAAAAATCCCCAATATTAATGTTCTATCTATATTGCTACAATATTATAAGGATAAAAAGTTTATAGTACAAATAGTTATGGAATTTTCAAAAACAAACTATTTATATATTCCTTTAATCGCAAGAACAGATGAAGAAGCATCTCAACTTATAAAAAATTTGTTAGATGGAGAATTAAAACAAAAATATAATGAAGAGTTTTTAGCAAGTTATAGAGAAGCTTTCAAAAGAGCTCTTCAGGAATTGTTTGAAGTGACCAACCTATGACCAATGCAGGGACATTAATACTAGATTTTGGTAAGATAAATCACTTACGCTATTAAGGAAAAATTTGAGAGGTGAAATAAAAGTGTGGAAGATGAATAATTTTTGGTCAAAAATTTGTGAAGTTTCTATATGGGGTTGTTTACCATGTTTTGTGTTGATAATTTTTGCATTAGTAATAATTATTTCGTGGAATGCAGAAAAAAATGGGATAGTAGATAATGAAGAATCAATAGCCAACAATAGAATTCAAAAAATCGGAAATATGTATGAGAGAGAAAATGAAATGTCGTTTGTATTTTTATGTTTGGTTATAGCATTGATATTGATACCAATAGCAGCTATTTTTAATGGAATATTTATGAATAATATCCAAGATATGATATCGAAAATAGATGTTATAGGTAGTATGATTTTGGGACTAACAACTATGGTTATAACTTTGTCAGTAGCGATAACATTATTTGATAAAAGTTATTATATTGTCTTCTCAATTCGGGATGTTCTTCAGAATTATAAATTTTCAGAACGATTAATAATGGATATTTTAAGTTGTTTGGTAGTTTGGGCTACATTAATTAGTTTATTAAATCAAGAAATAAATTCTACATTTGATGCCATTAGACTTTTAATTTTTGAAATATTTACTGTATATAATATAATTTTTAGCACATATCTGCTTTTTTTAATAGTTTATATTATGTTTTCTGAACAAAAAAAAGAACTTAAGATTTTAGAACAGTTATATCGCCGATTTTGGATAGACAGAGTTGATAATGCTTCTTTAAAGAGAAATGTGGTTTGGAGAAAAGAAGACATAGAAATTAATGTCGAATATCTGATAAAAAAATATATCAATGTATGTAAAAACAAAAAAATATTGCATATTAATTATATAGAATTTTTACATAAATTATATATGTCTTTTTGACTATCTTTTTATATTTTCTTAAATGTCCGCAAAGCCTTATTTTATAGGCTCTACGGGCATTTTGCTTTTG
>OHAC01002305.1_pt1 | contig 15392 bp, 15 predicted proteins | sample 1577051 | NCBI WGS metagenome assembly OHAC01 (sample SAMEA3541499, study PRJEB24748) | human gut metagenome | biome: human gut; feature: human-associated habitat; material: faeces | place: China | collected 2012 | reverse complement strand
GAGCTTTTCACCAGCTTCGATCGCCGGTCTGGTAAGAATGATCCGGCCAACTTCATCGTTTTTAAAAGCCTGGATCGCCATGGCCATAGCAAGGTAGGTCTTTCCGGTTCCGGCCGGTCCGATTCCGAAAACAACCATTTTTTTACGAATTGCATCTACATATTGTTTCTGGCCAAGGGTCTTTGGCTTGATCTGTTTTCCGTTTATTGTATGGCAGATGGTATCCTGGTCGATCATCGAAAGTGCTTCTTCTTTATCTTCGCATGAGAGCGCGATTGCATAATCAACATTCTGCTCCTGAATGATATTTCCGTGTTTTGACAATTCAACCAGCTGTGTAAAAATTTTTATAGCTTTACCGGCAGACGTTTCACTGCCAATGACTTTTAATGAACCCTCCCTGTTTACAATGGTCACATTTAAAGCACGCTCAATCTTTTTCACATGTTGGTCAAACTGGCCAAATACATTCGTTTCATGTTCGGACGGGATTGAAACATTCATTTCTACAATACTCATTCTGTTGTTATCCTTTCCACACTTTTTCCGGTTTTTTCTATCAAAATAACAGCCCCTTCTGCAATGCAGTATTTCTCATCAAACTCTATTTTAACATTATTTTCAGATATTTGAACCCCTTTTTCTTGAATTTCTTCCAAAAATTTATATAAATGCTTTTCTGCTCTTACTGCTGCCTCTTTTTTGCTCAGGGAAATAGATGCATACTGATATTCAAGCAATTCCTGTTTTTCGAAAGAAACAGGAAGATAAAAATTCTGAAACAGGCACAGTGGATAAAGTGTTGTCACCGTATCGGTATCTGCAAAATCTTTTTTCCATACAGGGAGACACCATCTGAAATTGCCGATTCTGACACCGAATGTGCAACTGGATTTTCCGGTGTATTCTTTACTTTTTTCTTTCATGGCGACCTTATCCTGATAAATATAGGAAGTCTTAACAAAGATATCTGCTTCGGAATGACAGTATTGATAGCCGGAGGTTTCACCGGAATCGTCAAGAATATCCAGGACACCTTTTACAAGAAGATCTCCTTTCTTCACTATGTCACCGACAGCCGCGACCGGGATTCCTTTCCTTGTGATCATTGAAGTAATAACACCGTTTTTATCAGAAATGATGTCCGATGGTGACATATCAGGGACAGGCGCTGTACCTGCTGTTTCAGGAACAGCTTTCATATCCTGGTTTTCTTTTACCTGGATCAGAAGCCTTGTGCCCTCCTGTTTTACGGATACCCAGGTAAACATTTCAAACTGTCTGCGCAGCATGGCAGCAAGTTCTTTGCAGTCGATACTGGAAATCCGTGTTCCGTTTGTAATGTGAATGGCATCCAGATATTTTGCAATCTGTCCTTCTGTGATCTGCTGATTCCCTTCGATGTCGATACGCCACAAAAAACAGGACATGATATACATGAGAACCATCCCGGATAGTATCCCGGCAAAGAGCATTTTTCGTTTTTGATAACGGTATAAAAAAAACGGCAGTCCATGCCGCTTTAAAATGCGTACTCTGGTTCGGCTCTTTCTGACAAGTGGGCGCAGCATACGGAAGCCTTTTACGGAAATGTCCATTTCATATGCATGATCGTGATATTCCAGATTCCAGAGTGCAATCTGGTGATGGGCGCAAAGATTTAAAAACCGGTCGTAACTGTCTCCTGTTACACGTATGCGAAGAATTCCCTTCTTATATAAAAGAAATTTCTGGATCAAATGGACTCCTTTACAGATAGCTGATATGTTCGATCTGCCCGGTAATTTTCATCTCTTCTGCGGTATAAAAAGGAATCATCAGATGCTTTCCCTCTATGGAAAGTCTGCAGTGTTTTCCAAGAAGCAAGATTTGTGAATCCGTATATTCCAGAATGCCCTTATAGTTTTCTATGTATGCTTCCTGCCTTCCGGTTACCTGAAACAACAGTGCGCTTTCGGAGAGGTCTTCCGGTATTTGTGCAGATACCAGAATACGTTGTGCCAACGATCTTTTTTTCGAACTCATATGCTATCATCACCCTTTATTATTTAGCATATGCTCATGCTGCGTTGAAGATACTTCTTTTAAGTGTCCTTTCGGTGAAAGAAGAAAATGCCATACCAGGTGATTGTATGTGGATCGTAAAAATATTCTATGTTACATTTCTCAGCAGCATCCGTTACCAGGATACCCTGGCTTTCGATGCAGGGAAGCTGATGTTCCGGAAAACGGCAGGGAAGCGGATAGGCACATTCTTTGCAGATTGCGCAGGACTCGGAAGAAAGTGCAAAGTATGGTTCGTTCCATTCATCAAATTTACGGCACAACGCATGTACAATTTCTTCATGCTGTGGTCTGGCAGCAAGTGTTTCTTCCATATTATTGATGTCTTCCACTTCTGCCAGAGTAGTAAAGAGCAGTGCGTATTTATAAGAAGTACAGTGCTGTCTGCAATCTTTAACCTCCCCGGTTGCCGGCGGGCAGGACCAGGACTTTCCATAACGGGGACACTCTGTCCGACATATGTACCGTACCTTCTCCGAAAAAATAATCTCATCGCTTTTCAGAAAACCATACTGACAAATCGGATATTCAGAAAGCAGATTTTCCACTTTTTGCAAAAAAAGAGCCTCTGTTTCAGAGTTCAGCATGATTTTTCACCTCGCTTTCCGGTTGTTCCATATCGATGCTTGTTTGTTTTTGCACAAGTGCGTGTTGCAGACGGTGTTCTTTTATAGAAAGCACTTTGATCTGTAAACCATTTGCAGTTACCTCGAACTGTGTTCCATCCGATGGAATCGTTCCATAAATTCCGAATACAAATCCACCAAAGGTATCGTAATCTTCTACCGGAAGATCTGCATGCAGCTCTTCTTCTGCATCTTCTAAGTCCACACCGCCGTCGATTTCCCATACAGATTTTGAAACGCGGGAGATTTTGGGTTCCTCTTCTGCTTCTGTCAGATCATCCTCCAGATCACCGACCAGTTGCTCCAGAAGGTCGTTCATAGTCACAATGCCTACCATGCCTCCATATTCATCCAGTACAACTGCAAAGTGATTATGGGAAACCTTCATTCTTCGAAAAAGCACATCGGCTTTCACGGATTTTGGAATAAACTGTGCCGGTCTGACTGCATGTTTCATGATAAAATCCTGTGTCCGACCGCGGAAGCGGAAAAAGTCCTTGATATTCAGGACACCGGTCACATGATCGACCGTTTCCTCGCATACCGGATAAACCGTATGTCTGCTTTCGTGAATGGTCTGTTCCCACTGTTCCAGAGTTTCGTCCGTCCACAAAAGTGTAACATCGGTTCGATGTGTTGCAAATTCATCAACAGTCATATCATCAAATTCAAACAGATTTTGTATAATCTCATTTTCTTCCAGGTCGATAACACCTTTTTTGCTTCCGGCATCTGCCATTTTGCGGATTTCTTCTTCACTGACATCCGAAGCTTCTGCATCCGGATCCATGCCCAAAATACGCAGAAAAGCATTTGTACTTACTGTTAAAAAAGATACAAACGGCCAAAACAGAAAGTAAAACAAAGTCAGTATACCGCTTATGTTCTGTGCTATCTTTTCGGCATGTTTTGCAGCCAAACGTTTTGGAAGAAAAATTCCGAATACAAGTACAATATAAGAAATCAGAAATGTGATCAGAACAATAAAAATATTGTGCCACACTTTAGCTGAAAACAGATGCGCGAAATGTTCCATTGCAAATCCGGTCAGATACAGTGCCAGCATATCGGAAGTAAAGGCACTGATCAGGAAACCGCAGAGGGTGACGGCAGTCTGCATGGTGGTCAGAAATTTTGCCGGTTGTGTGATAAATTTTAAAAGACGTTTTGCTTTTTTGTTTTTTCTTGCGTTTTCTTCTGCGGCGTCCGGCTCTGTAGAAAGTACCGATACCTCTGCACAGGAGCAAAAAGCATCAATCGCAATCAGAAATAGTATCAGAAATATTTTTCCGGTCAGTGGATTATCCAAAGTTTTATCCCTCCCTGAAATAACGAATTTAAAATAGATTGATTAAGATGAAATGCAGGAAAAGCCGGCACCTGACATGAGTTCCTGCTCGTCAAATAAGCGATCTACGATTTGATTGTATATGACAAAATTTTTCGTTTTCCGAATCTTTTTTGCATAGGAAGAAGAATCTGTAAACATATCTGCCGCATAGTACCAGAATTCTTTCATCCGAAACATGGCATTTACATCATTATGAAAAGCCTGACGATACTCTTCTAAAAGCTGATCATGAAAAGCACGGAAAGTTAGCTTTTCCATGAATTTCTGAGATACAATTTCATCGATCAATCCGGGATTGGCGACCAGCCCTCTTCCAAACATAACAGATGGCACCGAAAACCGTGCCAGAATAGAGTGAAAATCAGATGCTCTGAAAATATCACCATTATAGCAAAGTGGATTTTTGCTTGTTTCACAGGCATATGCAAAAGCCGTGAGGTCTGGTTTTCCATTGTAATACATACTTTGGATACGTGGATGTATGATCAGTTCTTCAAACGGGAACTGATTATATATCTGAATTAAATCCGGGAATTCATCGGGATCATGCAATCCAATCCTGGTTTTTACTGATATTTTTAAATTTGTATGAGAAAAGACAAAATCAAAAAAGCGGTTTAATTTTTCAGTGTCTGAAAGAAAACCGGATCCCCGCCCTTTGGAAACAACCGTTTTTGACGGACAGCCAAGGTTCAGATTTATTTCCTGATACCCATACTCCTGTAATGCATTAGCCATAGTAACAAAATCTTCTGCTTTGTTTGTCATGATCTGCGGAACAAGATATATCCCCTGGTTATGTTCCGGAAGAATATCTGCCAGTTCTTTGGCAGTGAATTGCTTTCCGGTATTTGGTTTTGGTACCAGAAAAGGGGTGAAATATTTATCGGCGGAAGTAAAATATTTCTGATGGGCATTACGGAAAATATATCCGGTTATGCCTTCCAGTGGTGCCAGATAGTACTTCATGTGCCAGAAATCTCCTTTAACCTTTGATAAAACTGCTCATAAAAATCTTTTGCCGAATCGTAAGTTTTTACATAAAAAGTGTTTAAAAGAGCCATAGAAATTTCTTTCCTGTTTTCGTCTGTCGGATTTTGTTCCAGAAGCTGCTGTACGTTTAGCAAATAGGCATGCCAGATGGAAATATATTTTTCATGTACAGCAAGATTTGGAGTATCGATCCATTTTTTTACTTTTACTTTCAGACGATCTTTTTTATTACATTCGTATATCTGCAGAAAATAATGAAATCCGTTTTCTTCGTAAACCCTGCCTAGCGGAAACAGACGGCATATATCAGGTCTTGCAGTGTGGATGCTGCATCGTCCGGATTCATTCAGAAAGAAACAGGCTTCGTTCTCACCGTGCATGGCAAGATTAGGCAAAATAATTCCGTCCAGAAGATTCAGTTCAACTCCTTTTGTCAGAAGTTCGCCAAAGGAACAGGAGCACTCTTTTTCAAGGCGGTAAATATCCAAAGGAGTGAGGACAATGGAATTGCCCATTCCATGGCAGCAAGCGGAGCAGCCTGCACATCCTTTGCAATCCGCTTTCACCATATCATTTGGACCATATAGACGTCCGTCTGAAATTTCTTTTAAATCAATGTTACGTTTCATAATTCTCCTTCCTGTATTGACATCTGTTTCCGATTCTTCTATGATAAAGAACAGGAATCTTTTCTTTTTCATTTTTTAGCTGGTAGGGTTAAAAGACCTTTTGACCCTGACAGCATTTGTATTCAAAATTAAGAGTACTATAAATTGCGATAATATTCAACAAAAATAAATCAAACAGGAGTAAGTCTATGAATTTCAAACAGGAAACTATTCTATTATACTATCCGAAAAAGCCAAAATATCTGCCAAAGATCAAATCCATCTTCGTTCAGCTCGGCATTCCGTTTCGCATCCTGGATGCTTCCTGCGCATTCCAGAAGATCGGCTATCTTACCGGCCGCACTGGTTACGGAAAAAAGGATTTAAATGAACCATCTGAAAAAATCCCACAGCCCATGATGGTGATGGATCATTTTTCCAGTGTGCGGATGGATGTGCTGTTTTCGTATCTGAAAAAAGCAGGTATCCCTTCGGTTGATCTGAAAGCAATCGTGACTGACACCAATGCAGACTGGACGTTTTCCGAACTCTATCAGGAGATTGCCAAAGAACATGCACGTATGCATGCCAGAAAAGCAATCGTCACCCGCATCGAGGAGCCTGATTTCGGATGCGAAGGAAGGACGGACGGAGAGATTGCAATGGATCTCGTTTATCTGCGTTATGAGCAGGAAACAGAAGAATTCTGTCTGAAGGCAGCAGACGAAGAGCTTTATGCAAACCACATTGATGAGAACAGTATGGTCCTTGTCACAGCAGATGGCAAAATTCTTCCGCTGTAAACACAGAAGCTAACATAAAACCCTGGCATATATCTGGTTTTTTCTTCATATAAATAACCAATTTCATGTCAGGGGTTTTTTATGTCTGTTTTTCCGTTCAAAAAAGCAGCTGTCACGCTCTTGCTTCTGACAGCCGCCTACTTTTCCGGATTCGGGATCCATTATCTGTTTTCACAGCCGACCGAGGCACTTCCTGCCTCGTCTTCTGCGGAAGGCAACTGGGGACTCAGTTTTCAGGAGGACGGCGTGCGGCCTGTCGGTAATGCTGCACCGTCTGAGCTTGCAAAGTATCAGGCAGCCTATGCAGATGAAACAGATGAAAAAGTTATTTACCTCACCTTTGATGCCGGATACGAAAACGGCAATCTGCCTGCTATCCTGGATTCCCTGAAAAAACATCAGGCGGTCGGCACCTTCTTTGTTGTCGGCAATTTTCTGGAGACCAGCCCGGAACTTACCAGACGTATGTCAGAAGAAGGTCATATTGTTGGCAATCACACCTACCACCATCCGGATATGTCCAAAATCTCCACAAAAGAATCTTTTGAAAAAGAACTAAAAGATGTTGAGACGCTCTTTCGGTCGATCACCGGAAGCGAAATGGCGCACTACTACCGCCCGCCGCAGGGAAAATACAGCACCTCCAACCTTGAGATGGCAAAAGACCTTGGCTATAAAACCTTTTTCTGGAGTCTCGCCTATGTGGACTGGATCCAGGATGAACAGCCGACAAAAGAGCAGGCATTTTCCAAACTTTTGACTCGCATCCATCCTGGAGCTGTGGTCCTTCTGCACAGCACTTCTTCTACCAATGCGGCGATCCTTGACGAACTTCTGACAAAATGGGAGGAAATGGGATATCATTTCGCCCCGTTATCTGAACTTGCCGACAAACTGTAAATTAACTGTGAGATAACTCCCATCTGATATCCTCTCCGGCAGATTGCAGAGGTGCAAAGAAAAATATGTACAGCGATGTATGACGCGCAACTTGCAGCAAGAATGCCGGAGGCATTCTTGAACTCTATATAATGAACATCGCATCCCCGAAAGAGAAGAAGCGATAACGCTCTTTTACTGCTTCCTCATAGGCAGCCATGATCTTATCTTTTCCGGCCAGTGCAGAGACCAGCATCATCAGTGTGGATTCCGGAAGGTGGAAGTTTGTGATCAGACGGTCGATCATTTTAAACTGGTAACCAGGATAAATAAAGATTTCCGTCCATCCGCTTCCTGCTTTTAAAATACCGCTTTCATCGGTTGCAGACTCCAGCGTACGGCAGCTTGTCGTTCCGACTGCCACAATCTTCCCGCCTTCTTTTTTCACACGGTTGATCAGCTCCGCCTGCTCCGGCTCCACAATGTAAAACTCCGAGTGCATGTGATGATCTGTCACATCTTCTACCTTGACCGGACGAAAGGTTCCAAGTCCGACATGTAAAGTCACATGTGCAATGTGAACGCCTTTCTTTTTGATTTCTTCCAGCAGTTCCGGTGTAAAATGCAGTCCGGCTGTCGGTGCTGCGGCAGATCCATCGTGCTTTGCATACACCGTCTGATAACGGTTTTTGTCCTTGAGCTGGTGATGGATGTACGGCGGCAGCGGCATCTGTCCCAGTTTATCCAGGATTTCCTCAAAAATCCCCTCATACTCAAAACGGATCAGACGGTTTCCTTCGTCAACCACATCGATCACCTCACCGATCAGCAGCCCTTCGCCAAAACTGATTCTTGCACCGACACGACATTTCTTCCCCGGTTTTACCAGCGTTTCCCAGACATTATTCTCTCTTCTTTTTAGAAGCAGTACTTCAATCTTTGCATCCGTTCCGATCTTGCTTCCATAGAGTCTTGCCGGGATTACTTTCGTATTGTTGACTACCAGACAGTCTCCCGGGTTCAGATATTCAATGATATCACGGAAAACGCGATGCTGTGTCTTTCCGCTTTCTCTGTCAAGTACCAGCAGTCTGGAAGAGGAACGGTCTTCCAGCGGATCCTGTGCGATCAGTTCCTGCGGCAGATCAAAATAAAAATCCGATGTTTTCATATACATGCTCCTTAATAATAAATATGATTTTCTTCAACTAAAACCGGCTTCTCGCCTCTGTTACAGGTTACGATCGACACGGCACAGTTTTTTGATACGCCGCCATGCCAGTAATCTTCCCGGTTGCTTTCTCTTATGCTGTTGAGCAGTCCGCGAAGTGCACAACCATGCGTCGATATCAGGATTGTCTTATCTTGAAGTTCTTTTCGACTGCAGATATCTTCCATAAAATCCCGGGTACGCTTTTCCACATCATCCAGGCTTTCCCCGCCCGGTGCTGCCACATAATCCTGCGGGGCATGGAAGAAGTTTTCAATCCACTGCTGCGGCACCTGCCGGTTTTCTTCTGTATAACAGCAGCCCTCATAGATTCCAAAGCTGATCTCGATCAGACGCTCATCCTCTATGATCGGAACCTCTCTTCCGGCAAGGACACACTGTGCCGTGTGTTTTGCACGGATCAGTGGACTGGTAAAAGCCATGGCAAACGGCACATCACGAAGTGCCTTTCCGGTCAACTCTGCCAGATGGATCCCGTTTTCATTTAAATCAACGTCAGAACGCCCCTGGAGGCACTTGCGTGCATTCCAGGGGGTCTGACCATGACGTATGATATACATTTTCATGTCTTTTCTCCAGATTACTGACGAAGCTCGATACCCATGCTTTCCAGCCCGTTGAGGATCTTCTTCATCACAGTAGTGATCTCTGTTTCTTCCATGGTCTTGTCTTTTGCACGGAATACCACAGAATAAGCCATAGATTTATAACCTTCTTTGATCTGAGCTCCTTCGTAGATATCAAACAGCTTGAAGCTTTCCAGATGTTTGCCTCCACGCTGAACGATCATCTCTTCGATTTCACCGGCAAGTACATGTTTCGGAACCACCATACTGAGGTCACGTGTCACAGCCGGGAATTTCGGAATACCTTCATATTTGCGGTCGAAAGAAGCTTTCTCCACGATCTTCGGCATATCCAGAACGGCAACATATGCCTTTTCTCCGATTCCGTAATTATCCAGAACCTGTGGATGAACTTCACCTAAGAATCCGATCACTTCTCCGTCATAGAGGATATTTGCCTGTCTGCCCGGATGCAGGGAAGCATGGCCTGCATTTGGATCGTACTGTGCTCTCTTGTGCATGCCTGCTTTTTCCAGGAACTCTTCTACGACACCTTTCATGACAAAGAAATCTCCGCTGCCGTACATACCAAGCGTGAACTGCATACGCTCATCCGGAAGCTCGGTAAGCGGCAGTGCTTTCGGCAGATAAATGTTTGCCAGTTCATAGAGACGAACGTCTTTGTTTCTGTGGCTGTAGTTATAGCCAAGAGAAGAGAGCATACCATTTAAGGAAGTCGTTCTCATGATGCTGAAATCATCGCCGAGCGGGTTGGAGATCTTGATGGCCTGACGCAGTACAGAATCTTCGGGGATCAGCAGTTTGTCGAATACCTTCGGGCTTTCGAAGGAATAATTCATGCCCTGAGAGAATCCGCAGAATTCTGCGATATCTTTTGCAACATTTTCTACTCTGTGATGGAACTGCAGTTTACCTGTAGTAGCTTCTCCTTTTGGCAGCGTCGTCGGGATATTATCATATCCATAGAAACGTGCCACTTCTTCTGCGATATCTGCGGTGCGGAAAATGTCATGACGGAAGGTCGGTGCAACGATTTCATTGCTCTCTTCGTCATAGGCAAGTTCTACATTTGCGAGATAATCCAGCATCTGCTCGCTGGACAGATTGGTTCCAAGCAGTGCATTGATGCGTTCCGGCTCAAATTTCACGCGAACCGGCTCTTTGCGTTTGGAGTATACATCTGCCATGCCGCCGACTACTTCACCGGCACCCAGTTCCTCGATCAGCTGGCATGCACGGTCGATCGCTGCCTTTGCATTGTTCGGATCCAGACCTTTTTCGAACTTGCCGGAAGCATCGGTTCTAAGACCGATCCTCTTGGCAGAAAGACGGATATTGGTGCCGTCAAAGCATGCGGCCTCAAACATCATCGTCTTTACATTGTCAGTGATCATGGAATTCTCACCGCCCATGATGCCGGCAATGCCAACAGCTTTCTCACCGTCACAGATCATCAGAACAGAATCATCCATCGTACGTTCCTGACCGTCCAGTGTGGTAAATTTTTCGCCGTTTTCGGCTCTGCGAACCACGATCTTATGACCTGCAAGGGTGTCATAATCATAGGCATGCATCGGCTGGCCGTATTCTTCCATTACATAGTTTGTGATATCGACAATGTTGTTGATCGGACGGATTCCGTTTGATGCCAGTCTTCTCTGCATCCATTTCGGTGACGGAGCGATCTTGATATTTTTTACGACACGTGCACAGTATCTCGGGCAGAGATCCTTGTCTGCCACTTCAACGGTCACATAATCGTTTGCATTTTCATCATTTCCGGTCTCTTTTACAACAGGAGGCACAAATTTTTTTCCGAAAGTTGCTGCCACTTCTCTTGCAATACCGATCACGCTGTAGCAGTCTACACGGTTGGATGTGATCTCGTATTCAAATACAACGTCATCCAGTCCCAGTGCTTTGATGGCACTTTCGCCTGTCACTGCATCTTCCGGGAAGATATAAATGCCGTATTCCGGTGCTTCCGGATACATATCTCTGGTAGAACCAAGTTCTTCAATGGAGCACATCATACCATCTGACTCAATGCCGCGCAGTTTTCCTTTTTTGATCTTGATACCGCCCGGTGTTTTTTTGCCGTCATGTCCGCCTGCAACGCGTCCGCCGTCTAAAACAACCGGAACCTTGTCTCCTTCTTTTACATTCGGAGCACCGGTTACGATCTGGATCGTCTTCTCGCCGATATCGACCTGACAGATGATCAGTTTGTCTGCATCCGGATGTTTTTCAATTTTATCGATCTGACCGATGACGATCTTGTCCAGATCTGCATCCAGTCGCTCAAATCCTTCTACTTTTGTTCCGGATAATGTCATGGCATCTGTGTACTTCTGTGCCGTAACATCAAGTTCCGGAACATATGCTTTAATCCAAGATAATGATGTATTCATGGTTATATTTCCTTTCCTGTACTTTCCGTTGATTTTCTGTTTCGCATCCGCCTGTTTTAGAACTGTTTCAGGAAACGGATATCATTTTTATATAATTCACGCATATCATCGATTTCGTATTTCAGAAGTGCAATACGTTCAAGTCCGACACCAAATGCAAACCCGGTGTATTCTTCCGGATCAATGCCGCACATCTCAAATACATGCGGATGAACCATACCGCAGCCAAGGATCTCGATCCATCCGGATCCTTTACAGAAACGGCAGGAATGACCTTCAATCTCACCGCTGCCGCCGCATTTGAAGCAGCTTACATCCACTTCTGCACTCGGCTCTGTGAACGGGAAATGATGCGGACGGAATTTTGTCCTGGTCTCCGGCCCAAACAACTGTTTTGCGAACTCTTCCAGCGTACCTTTCAGGTCTGAAAATGTAATGTTTTTATCTACGACCAGGCCTTCGATCTGATGGAAGGACGGGGAATGAGTTGCATCCACTTCGTCAGAACGGAATACACGTCCCGGTGCGATCATACGGATCGGCAGTTTCCCCTGCTCCATGATACGTGCCTGTACCGGAGAAGTCTGGGTACGGAGTACGATATCTTTATTGATATAGAATGTATCCTGTTCATCTTTTGCCGGATGGTTTGCCGGAATGTTCAGTTTCTCAAAGTTGTACAGATCATACTCGATCTCCGGTCCTTCTACGACTTCATATCCCATACCGATAAAGATACGCTCTACCTCTTCCAGAGCGATTGTATTCGGATGACGATGGCCAACGTTGATCTTCTTTGCCGGAAGTGTCACATCAATGACTTCCTGTTTCATCTTTTCTTCGCGTGCTTTTTCTTCCAGTTTTTTCTTTGTCTCTTCTAAAAACTCCTCAATCGCTTCTCTCGTTTCATTAACCATCTGGCCAACGAACGGACGCTCTTTTGGATCTACATTTTTCATTCCTTTTAATACAGCAGTCAGTTCACCCTTCTTTCCAAGAAAAGAAACCCTTACCTCATTCAGTTTATCAAGTCTGTTTGACTCGCGTATCTGTTTCAGTGCTTCCTCCCGGATTGCCTGCAGTTTGTCTTTCATGTCTCATTCTCCTTGTAAATTAAAATAAAAAAGCTCCATCCCAAAATAGGGACGAAGCGATCTTTCCGTGGTACCACCCTGATTTCTGTCATCTGACAGACACTCAATGTTGTTTAACGCACAAGTACGTCGCTCCCTACTGTCTTCAGGAACGCAGCTCCAGTGTGAAATTCATCTCTCTGCCTGTACCGTGGAAGATTTTCAGCCGATGATCCTCCCTCTCTGTCGGGAAACAGGAAACTACTTTGCACTTTCAAAGCCTTTCGCATTTCAATCAAAATCATTATAACATCAATTTTTAAAATTACAACCCTTTTTCGATCGCATCTTTTGAAAACTTTTCCGGCTGCTCCAGATAGCAGTTGATCTCTGCCCCCATAAACAGCAGCCACATACAGAAATACAGCCACAGCATGACCATCACGACCGTTGTCAGACTTCCATAGATTGCCGACATCCCTTTGGAATATTCGATATAGACCGAAAAGCCATAGGAAAACACCGACCAGGCAAAAGAAGTGGCCACTGCTCCCGGAAGCTGAGAAAAGAAATCCTGTCTCTTATACGGAAGCCACGCATACATCGCACAGAAGATCATGCACAGCAAAAGGATCGTTCCAATCGTCCGGGCACTGATGATCAGCCAGGATACGGCTCGCAGCCACGGCAGATAATGCAGAAGATAATCATGCAGCAGATTGCCGAACACAAACAGCCCCATCGCCAGAATCAGCGATATCAGCAGCAAAATAATATAAAGAGCTGCCCGGAATCTTGCCAGAAAATAATTTTTCCGGATCTTTGTGTCATAAATCTTATTCAGTCCTTTGGATACAGACATCATGGCCTTGCTGCACGCCCAGACTGCTGTGATCACCGTTCCAGAGAGCAATGCGGTGGATTTTGTATACACAGATCCGACTAACGTTTCCAGGTACGCATGGAAACCTTCCGGAAAGATCACCTTCAACAAGGTCATAACGTCTTCTTTTGTCATCGGCGTGTACTGGAGCAAAATAAGCAGCAACATCACAAAGGGAATAAATCCCATAATGATAAAAAAAGCAGACTGTGCCGAATAGGCATCCACTCTGTCCTCTGAACTTTTATCCATAAATCTCAGCAGCCAGCAAACCAGCTGTATCACGTATCGCATATGATCTCCACTCCGTCTCCATAGTAATACTTCAAAATTTCCTGACAGCTCCATCCCTCTTCCGCCAGGTGTTTTGCACCATTCTGACTCATGCCGTCCCCGTGCCCATATCCCCCTCCATTCAGCAGATAACCGGACAGCACGCCACCCTGATACTGTGGAGTAATATAAAAGAACGCACTCGGAAGAAGTCCAAGACTTGGTGCCGTGCTTCCATCCTGTAAGATCACAGCCTGATCACCGGGCCGCAGAAACTGGCGGATCGCATACTCTCCTTCGATTGCTACCGTCCCAAGTGTCCCTGTGACCTGCAGCACTTCTGCCCTTCCATTTTCAAGTCGCTTCAAAACGTTTAAGCTTAAAATCTGCCCGATCTGTCCCGGATAAAACGTTTCGGCAGCGGCATTTAGTTCCTCTGTCGAAAAAAGTGTATTCCAGCGATACCAGGATTCTTCACGCTCCGCATCGGATGCTCTGCTGCCGGACATCGCTGCACAGAAAACGGCCTCGTTGGAAGCTTCCTCCTCCATGCGAAGTCCGCAGGACGTTGAATAATACAGCGTATTTTCAATCTGCCCGTCTTCTTTTATCACCATCCCGGCAGTCTGCTGCACTGCCTGCACGGCAGCATCCGTCTTTCCAATATTATTATACACCTGATAAGAAACGCTGTCATCCAGATCTGCACCAAATTCCTCGCAGCGACTGTTCTCCATCTGAAGCATGGCATAACATCTGGCACAGACTGCCTGGGCTTTTAACGCCTCGATCGGATAGGAAGAGGGCATTTCACTTGGAACCACATAGCACAGATAAGTTTCCAGCGGAAGCGTATTGATCAGAATCAGACCTTCCTCTCTTTTCTCCACATGAAGACTCCCTTCGTAAGAGGGACACTCTGCGGCACGTTTCAGATACGGAAGCTGAAATACACCGTCTTCTTCCATTGTAAAGACCAGATCGCCCTGCAAAAGTTCATCACTTTGCATCGTAAGCTCAACCTGCTCACCGGCCTGGCAGTGCCGTTCTGTGCCCTGTCCGCTCACCCGAAACGGCACATCTGCCGTAATCGTGATCCGGTCATGGTATTCACTCGCATAATTGTCACTGCACAGCAGGACACGAATATCCGAATTTGCATCTGATGCCATTCTTTCATCCTTTTCTGCAGTTTCTGTCTCCGCTCCCGCTTTGTTTTCCGCCATTGTTTTGCTTTCTTTTCTGCCCTGTGCTGCGGTTTCCGCCTTTTTCCTGGTTTTCTCTCAGCACCTGTTCCTGAAGCTGACTCTGTTCTGCCAGAAAACTCCGACTGCTTGTCAAAACAATCCCATAACGATCATACAAGGACAGGAGCATTGCAGCCAATGATGCACATCCAAGTAAGAAAAACTGTCTTTTTGCAATCCTTTTCACCTGCGGACACTCCTTTTACTTTTCAGAACCATTACCTGTTTTTTAAATATATTCCTGTCCTTGTATAAAATACCTGATTTTTTATTTTACTGCTGAAAAATAGTAAATGGTTGTCGTTTCGTATTTTGCACCGGCACGCAGTACGGTAGACGGAAACGTCTCGTGATGTGTTGCAT
>OHAC01002292.1_pt1 | contig 15482 bp, 15 predicted proteins | sample 1577051 | NCBI WGS metagenome assembly OHAC01 (sample SAMEA3541499, study PRJEB24748) | human gut metagenome | biome: human gut; feature: human-associated habitat; material: faeces | place: China | collected 2012 | reverse complement strand
GCTTTCCACAAACTATTCTTGTGGAAAGCCCCTTCCGTTATGTTACGGAAACAAGTCCGCTCTCGTCAGACGGACCGAACGTCCTCCGATGTCACTTTTGCGTATCCGTCAAACAAGCATGCCATTCCACATATCCACGAAATTCGGTAGGGTTTTCGCCGTCGTGGCGACGTTCTTCACTTGGATGCCTTTGATGCGTAGGCCAAGCATCGCCGCGAATGTGGCCATACGATGATCGGCATAAGTCTCCATCACGGATGGTCTAAGACGATTCGCCGACACAGGGGTTATCTCCAATCCATCGGGCAGTTCGTGGGCAGCTCCCCCAACGCGCGTAATCTCGTTGGCCAAAGCCTCCAGACGGTTCGTCTCATGCCCTCGTAAATGACCGATGCCGATCATGCGGGTAGGCTTGTCCGCAAAAACCAGAATCGCTGCAAGCGACGGCGCGATCTCACCTGCCGCCGTCAGGTCGAAATCACCTAGGCCGCTGACATGGCCGTTGCCGGTCACTTCGCAGTACCGGACGTCGTCAATCACCGGGAAGCTGACCTCGGCTCCCATATGTTCCAAATATCCCGGAAGCATGCCTCCGGGTTGCGTAGTGGATTCCGGCCAATGAGGTACGCGCACGGTTCCTCCGGCGATGAGCGCTGCGCCAAGGAACGGAGCGGCATTCGACAGGTCAGGTTCGACCGTCACAGTTTCGGGCAACTGCACGGCTCCCGGCTGCACGGTCCACACGCGAGCGTGTTCGTCTGCGTTGACACGCACGCCGGAACCATGCAGATCGGCCACGGTCATGCGAATATGCGGCAAACTCGGCGTCTTCTCCCCCGTGTGATGCAGTTCCAAACCGCCTGGCACTCGAGAGCCGATGAGCAATAGTCCTGAAATGAACTGCGAGGATCCCGAAGAATCAATGCTGACCACACTCGGCTCGGCGCACTGGCTCACCGTTTGAGGTGGAGTGATTGTAAATGGCAGTCGACCTTCCTCGCCGTGGTATTCGATACATGCCCCCAACTGTTCAAGACCGTCCAACACCGGCTTCATCGGACGCGCGTACGCCTGCTCGTCACCGTCGAAAGCCACAGGACCGTCCGCGAACATGGCAAGACCGGGCACAAAGCGCATCACCGTTCCCGCAAGACCGCAGAACACCTTCGTACCACCGTGGAACCGGCCGTCGGACGGCGGCACCACTGTAACCGTGGTGTCAACCTGCTCGTCGATTTCGCAGCGCACTCCCAACGCGCGCAACGCGTCCATCATCAACTCGGTGTCACGCGAGCGCAACAGACCGACCAATCGCACGGGTCGATGTCCGAGCGCCGCGAGAATGAGATAACGGTTCGACAGTGATTTGCTGCCCGGTACCACCACAGTGGCGTTCAACGGTTTGCCGGCATACGGTGCCAGCCACAGGTTCTCATGAAGTGCTTCCATATGGTTCATGGTAGCCAAACCATGTGGAAAACGCCGCGCCCGTCTCGCATAGGTCGTCTTCCTGGCATGTTCCACAAATACATTCCTTTTTCATAAGACAACGCAATGTAATACGATGCTGTCATGAAGCATTTCATTTCACGTTGGTTGGTTTTGACCATTGCGGCCGGGATCATGGTCACACTGCTTCCCGGCATGCACGCCGTTGGCGAGCCACCCATTCTCGGCATCGGCGCGTTCGCGTTATTCCTTGCGTTGATCAACGCGTCGATCAAACCGATCGTGCACACCATCGCATTGCCATTTTCGATTCTCTCGTTCGGACTGATCGCGTTGATCATCAACTGGCTGTTCATGGAGCTTGCGTCTTGGCTGGCCATAAGCCTGTTCGACGTGGGAGTAACCATCGATGGATTCTGGTGGTCCGTAATCGGATCTCTGATTATGGCCATCGTCTCCGGCATTGTCGGCACCGTCATTCAGGACTGATGCGATCGCGTATATAACTAAATGTCCTCCGCAATCTATCCGATTGCGGAGGACATTACTTTCGTTGTCGGGCTGACAGGATTTGAACCTGCGACATCCTGTTTTCGCGGGGTGTTTCTTGGTTGGATTGAATGGCTTTTGCTGAGCCCAATATCGTTGGAAAATGGCGGTTCTTGATTTTTGGTTGTTTTTGTTGAGCCGACTGGGATTGGCTCATCGTGACGGTCATTGTTACTGGTTTTTTACTGGAATCGACCGTCGTGGAGCTGGTGACAGTCGGCGTGTCATAATCTTCCGAATGAGCTTCCTGTCATCGTTCACTGGCTCTTAGGGCCTCTTTTGAATCTACATCTCGGACAACTTTAATAAGTTGCTTAAGCAACCATAGCAAACGCAAAACTCCATGTATACAAAACAATATCGAAGCTTCAAAAAACCAAGGGGCTAACCAAGCGTCAGCCATCATGCTAGACAAAGAAGCGAACAGTGCACAACCAGCACTTAGAAAACCGCTGTAGCTAATAGACATCCAATTATCTACAAGTGCATCGCCGGCAGCAATTCTCAAATTTCTAAATGCTTGCGGCTGCGTTGACAATCCAAATACAACTATGACACCAGCAAAACTTGCTTGAAGTGCTGCTACGCTAAGCATAGCTAAATAAAGATCATTTGCTTTATCGCTCTTGCGTAGCATTTCTGAAAAATCAACGATAATTCCACACTTAATAAGAATAATTTGAACTGCAATCAATAGTATTATTAATAAAGTAACAAGCGATGGTTTATCTTTGAGCTTTCCTATGATTGCATTCATGGCGTTTCCGCCTCCTGTTAATATTCATTTGATCTTTTGCGGAATTTACCAATAGCTTCTAGCATGCCGGAAAGAATGATCTCCGGAGTCATCTCATCATCTTTCATGGATCCAAAGTCCGCGTCTTCTGTGAGGTGCTCCTTTATGAAATCCACTGGTTCGATGATGGGTTTATTGGATTCTGGATTTGCTGGATTTGCTTGAAGTGTTTTAGCCTTTAATTTTGTCACCCAGCCTTTAGAAAGCATATCTTTAATGGGGTGTTTGGCAATATTATTGTTCGTTAATATAGACAAAGCTTGTTTTCGCATAGCTTCGGTCGAATTGCTTACTACTGTCGCGCGCCCCATGCTGATGCTCATATCAATTTTTACGTTGGCGTAGTCGCTTTCATCAATCGTTGATGCCGCTTCTGCAGCAGCACGTTCAATCGAACTAGTTGAGTTTGGATCCGGCTTTCCCTCAAATCTGACCTCAAGGCTCTTTACCCCAAGTGATTCATTCAACTTCTGTCGGGCATCATTTCGGAGAACGGGCTGGAGCTCAAAGGACTTTCCGGTTGCGGGCATATCCGATTTTAGGGACACCCAATCTGCAATAGCTGATGGCATGGGTCCCGACGATGAACGCAATAATGCTATATACGGTGTGCCAGAAACTGGCAACAAATACGTATATTCTAAAATTGAAATGATGCCGGTTTGATCTCTGCGCGTGGCAAGATTAGAAACAGATCCTGAAGCGTCACCAGCTTCAGGCCAATCAGATAGCTCTCGGTTCTTTGTCAAGTGCATGTAGAAAACTGCTGGAGAATAGCATGATTCACATTGCCCAGCTATCTTACGACCTCGAATTTCAAAGGCTTGTGATTCTTTTTTGCAAGAATTCATGAACCGTTGCCAAGCATCAGCACTCCAAGTGTGTCTGGTTCCATCTTTGTCGATCTCAACACCTGCGTAGAAGCGTACTTTCTTTGCCATCTTGTGCTCTCCAACTTCGGGTAAGCTTACAGTCGCTAAGTTACAGCTTTACCCAAGTATCCCATGTACGCTCGTTTGCGCGAGTAAACGACACGCCTCAGACATCAAGCAATACATGGATCTGTCCAATGAAAATGTCAAACTTGTTTTAGACATTAAGCAATAAGAGATCCATAGGATGGTGAGGAACGATGATGAACACACTGGTTGAGGAAGCCACGCTCCAGTTCCTTCAAGAATCCAAAGGTCTCTTTGATAACTTGCCGATGTTCGGCGTGGATGCAGGAGACCTTATCCTTCAGATCAAATCAAACAACACCTCCCTTCCTGAACTGCGCAAGGAACCGGAATGGCAGCAGGTCTACACTCTCTTGATCAAAAAGAGTGAGAAGGACCCCTCTTGGTGGCGCACCCCGCTTGGGAATTATGCGGCTCAAAACATGCCGATCGAGGATAGAACCATCACCAAGTCGGAGGCCGCAAAAATACTAGGTGTGAAGAATGCTACAGTTGCCACTTTGGTTCGGCGCGGTACGTTGCGTTCCGATAACGGCAATCCGTTTCTTTCTGACGTGCTGGAGCGCATGCTTTCTCCTAAGAAGGCTGGTCGTCCACGTGCGAAAACAAATGACGCTCAAGCATCAGCTAGGGTGCCCAATGGCCGAGTGAAGCCTATCCTGAAGTGGGCTGGCGGCAAATCCCAGATGCTTGACGTGCTTCTTCCGAAAGTTCCGGCGCATTATGGCAAATATATTGAACCATTCTTCGGCGGCGGTGCGCTGTTTTTCGCGCTTCGCCCTAAGAACGCCGTGATCGCGGACAGCAACCCCGAACTTGTGAACCTATATATGCAAGTAAGGGATCATGTCGAAGAAGTGATCACCATTCTCGCTGGATGCAAGAACGAGCGAGAGCAGTTTCTCAAGGTTCGCTCTCTGGATTGGACAAAACTGTCGCCGGTAGAAGCTGCGGCGCGAACGATCTACCTGAACAAGACCTGTTTCAACGGCCTGTATCGAGTCAATCGCAAGGGACAGTTCAATACTCCATTCGGAAAATACAAGAACCCGAAAATCTGCGACGCTCAGGCTCTGCGTGAAGCTTCCAAAGCGCTCCAGAATGCCGCAATTGTCTGCGGCGACTATGCCGCCGTGCTTGCCGAATACGCCGAACCAGGTGACTTCGTGTTTCTTGACCCGCCGTACATTCCGGTTTCCGAATACTCGGATTTCAAGCGCTATACGAAGGAACAGTTCGAGATCTCAGACCATTCACGGCTTGCAGTTGAATTCTCCCGTCTGCATTCGCTGGGATGCCATCTTCTGCTGACCAACTCGAATCATCCGCTGGTCCATGATCTGTATGGGCAATACGAGATTCAGGTCATTCCTACGAAACGTTCCGTAGCATGCAGGGCAAGCAGCCGCACGGGAGAAGACACACTAGTCATTGCCGAACCAGAGCCCAAGACCCTGGCGGCGGCTCTGCCGGAAAAGAAAAACCTATCCAGGCAGGTTGAGCTATATCCGCCAACCCGTTTCATGGGTTCCAAGCAGAAACTGCTCACTGAACTGTGGAAAGTTGCATCCAGATTCAACTTCAACTCGGTCGTGGATCTGTTCTCCGGATCGGGCATCGTCAGCTACATGTTCAAAGCGCAAGGCAAACAAGTCATAAGCAACGACTACATGGCCATGAGCGCCACCTTCACCAAGGCGATGGTGGAAAACCAGAACACGACTCTGCCTTTGCAAGAGGCAAAGGCCTTGCTAAAGGACTGCCCGACCGACGATTTCGTGTCGAATACCTTCAGGGGACTGTATTACACGGACGAAGAAAATCATCTGATCGACGTTCTTCGCACGCGTATCAAAGACATCGAAGATCCCTATCAACGGGCCATAGCTATGACCGCATTGATTCGTGCCTGCACGAAAAAACGCCCGCGTGGTATCTTCACTTACACCGGACACCGGTACGACGATGGACGCAAGGATTTGAAGAAGACACTTGCCGAGCAGTTCCTCGAAGCCGTTGAAGCGGTGAACAACGCCGTCTTCGATAACCATCAGCCGAATAAGTCCATTCGCGGCGATGCTTTGCTGCTTGAGGCAAACCATCCTGACCTTGTATACATGGATCCTCCGTACTACTCGCCATTGTCGGATAACGAATATGTACGGCGCTACCATTTCGTCGAGGGACTTGCATGCGACTGGCAAGGCGTCACGATGCAGGAACATACCAAGACCAAGAAATTCAAGTCCTACCCGACCCCGTTCTCTTCCCGGACAGGGGCTGCGGACGCATTCGACAAATTAATCGAGCGATTCAAGGATAGTATTCTTATCATCTCCTATTCTTCCAACAGTCAGCCGACAAAAGAAGAGATGCTGAGGATCCTTGGTCGGCATAAGAAGAATGTCGAAGTCGTTCCCGTTGACTACCGATACTCCATTGGCACCCAACATAAAGGTGCGGCAAACAGAAACAAGGTCGAAGAGTACTTCTTCCTTGGCTGGTAATCATAAGGCTAATGCCCATGACGCTGAGTTGACTGTAAACTGAAGTCATGGGCAAACCGATAACGATCTGGCAACTGGGCAACACTGGATTACGCAATCCGATGCGCATCTGGGAGGGCCTGAAGCTGTTCGCCGAGTCCCCGTTCAATGGGAACCTGCGAGGAAGCAACGAAGAACGATTCCAAACACTGCTCAATCATGCCGGCTTGGTTAATTCGACCGGCGAAGCAGAAGACACCAGCAGCTATGCAAGAAAATGGCGGTTAATGTTCGCCCGTTTTGGGTTCATTTACCCGCAAGTCAAAAAGAAGGACGGCAAACAGGAAGATCTCGGCCCTCAAGACCAGGTGACACCATTCGGCGAGACCTTCCTCAAAGCCGACACCTATCCTGCACAGCAGGAATGCTTCTTACGTTCGCTGAGTCTTGAGCAGACCAAAGTTCCAGGAGATCTCGGCTTCTTTTCCCCGCTAAGGTGGATATTGGCGGTGATGCTGGAACTTGAAAAGCGTACAGGCACCAGTGAAATCAGCCGAATCGAATTCTCGCTATGGGGTCATACCACCGATCCCAGCTATGACATCAACGATGTCGTAAACCATATCATCGATCTGCGAGAGCGTCGCAAGAAAGCAACAGCCAAGCGTAGGTTCGACGCCGACGAAATCAAGAAGCGCGGCCAGGATTACAACAAGAAGAGTGATAATTTCACTGATTACAGCGATATGAACATGCGCTACCTTCGTATCAGTGGAATCGTCCAAAGGAAAGGGCGAGGCCTTGTCATCGTTCCGGCCAAGCACTTCCTAGCGGAAAAGCTGGCCTCAACAGCATTGAGCCGTCGCCCAATTATGAACGTATACAGGGAGCTCTGCCATGGCGCGTCCTTGCCTATGGATGATCTTGAGACCGCCAAGGCTTTGCTTCTCGATATGGAAGCACAGCTGAAGAAGAACCATGTGTATTACGATCTCGGAGATCGCCCGGTATCGACGGTACCTGAGATCAATGCAGCGCGCCTCCATCTCGAAGAACTCTGGCAGAAAACCGACGAAATCAACTACGCCGCCAAACAGCCAGAACAGTGGCAGGAGATCTCCGACTACATGACACTGTTGATCAAAGGCGGCGGCAAGAAGATCGATGACGCCGATGAGGACAACGGCATCGAAGTACCGAAAGATGAAACTCCGGCATATCTCGAATGGGTATTATGGCGTGCCGCGCTCGCCTTCGGAAACCTCGTCAACCATCCCAGCGATATGCGAGGTTTCCGATTGGACTCGGACTTCCTTCCCGTGTCGGCGGCGGGCGGCGGACAAGGAGACCTGTACTGCGAATACGATAAATTCACCATTCTGACTGAAGTGACTATGTCCACAGGCTCCCGCCAGGAATCCATGGAAGGCGAACCTGTAAGACGACACGTATCCGATGCAGTGCTGAAGTATGGGAAAAACGACATTCCAGTGTACGGACTGTTCATCGCAGTCAAGATCGACACCAACACTGCTGAAACTTTCCGCCACGGCGTATGGTATGCAAAAGGCGATGTCAAGCAACGACTAGACATACTGCCTTTGACGCTTGCGCAATTCCAGAAATGCTTTATCGCACTGTTCCAGAGCAACGAAAGCGCCAAACACGAGAAAATCAAAGAGCTGATTGAAGTGTGCGAAGCCCAGAGAGATCTCATGGAAGCTCCCGCTTGGAAGAAGTATATAGATCAGACGGTGGAATCTGGCATATGAGATGAAAGGGTTGCCGGATGGCGCGCATGCCGCCCGGCAACCCTTTCATCTAAAAAGTCCCAGGGGTTTGCTTAGCTTGCCATCAAAAGCTTTGACGAGCGTGTACACGGTCTGCGAGACGCCCACGACTCCTGCAAGGACGACTCCTGCAAGGACGACTCCCCACGTGCAGGTGCCATCGAATCCCCCGGTAGCGGCAATGGCAATGGTGCCGAACAGGATGGATGCCGCGAGGGAGACGAGTCCGACGTATCCGCTGGGAATGTACTTTTTGAACGCCTGCACGAATGCAGGCACGATCAGACCCACGAGTCCGGATGCGAACGTGGTTGCGGTGGAAATATCCATATGGTTCTCCTTACATGATGAAAATGGCCTACGGCATGGTGCCGAAGGCCACGGTGGTGTGGTCAGTAGCGGAGCCGCTGGCCGGGGTAAACAAGGTTGGGGTTGGCGAGGTTGTTCAATTGGGAGACGCGCTACCAGCCGTCGGCTCCGAAGATGCCGCTGAGCGTTTCGCTACGTTTGACGATATGCACGCGGCCACCCGTGGCTGCGGATCCGCTGACAGCGGTTGGTGCGCCCCGGTAGGTGACGATGTTGCCCGGATAGATCAGGTTGATGTTGCCGGATGGTGCGCTCCATACGGACAGTGGTCACAGGCCGGTTCGCTTGGTGATGCCGGACATGGTGTCGTCGTTGCGCACGGTCACGCTCACGCTTCGGTCGGAAGCAACAGGCGCGTATGCCGCGGATTCGTTGAACCGCTGGGTGATGATGCGCATGACCAATTCGTAGTTCGCCCCCAATCGCTCCTTGCGGTTTTCTCCGTCGCCGCAGTCGCCGCGGATCATCGCGGTGGACAATGCCTCCAAGTTGGATTGGCAACAGCGTGTTGGGAAAGAACACGTTGAACGCGGTGATACGGCCCTTGCTGGTCACGTCGTTGATGGTCAATACGGCGGCGAGCCGGTTGTGCCGGCCGCCCAGATGGCGGCACTGAATTCCGCTCGGCGTGACGATGACGCCTTCCGCGTCCTTTGTGATAGTCAGAAATGCACATCCGTGCATGTACGCGGAAACGATGGTCTGCGGTATAGCCAATTCCAATGAGGTTTCGTCAGCCAGACCGCGGACGCCATACGGGTCGACGCCGCCGAGATCCCATCCGTCGAACACGCTCAGGTCGGCGAGCGCCCTGACCGCCTTTGCAGGCCATCCGACGCACGCACTCACGTTCGGGCAGATCCGGTCGGGAATGCTGATGTCGAAGTCCTTGAACTGGTATCGGGCGAAGTAGTAGCTGCTGCGGATCAGATTGTAGGGGTAGCGGTCCCGCCACACCTTGCACAATGCGCGGATCGTCGGCATATCCTCTTCGTCCACGCCGTCGATGCCGGCCACACCCAGGCTGTTCACGTCCAACGGACGTTTGACCGCCGCGCTCCAGATGCCCTCGTCCGTCATAGTGTTCGTCTTTCTCTTCTAGTGCATGACGTGCTGCCGCCTGTTCGGGTTGCGGCGTGTGGTCCACGCTCCCTGCAATGCCATCGTGCAGGCGACCAACGGCGAGATGTCGATGTCGGATCCGGCCTTGTTCCAGCCGAAAGCGCCGCTTTTGCCGATCGGCCTCGTGGTCGCGTTCGCCACCGCCGTGGTCAATTGGGGTTGGGCTTCATCAGGCAGATGCTTCAACGTGCCGGCTGTCAGCATGTCCAACACGCGGCCGCATGCCCGGCCCATGCCGTTGGTGGTATTCACCATGACCTTCACGCCGCGCGACTTCAGTTCTGGCAGCAGCACCATCGCCGGGCTCTGCGCGTCGATGACCACGGCGGCGGTCTTCGACCAGCGCTGCGCGATCCAATCGGCGGCCCATGCGGTGCCATGCCGTTTCGTATCCCGGTATTCCGCCAGTTCGATGTGCGCGGTGCCGTCCGAATACTTCATGCACGCGCCGATGGCCAGTGCGCTGCGATCCGGTGACATGTCGATGCCGAACGAGGTGACGCCTCCATCGGCGCGCGCTTCCACGGTGCCGTTCGTCCACAGTTGCGGGTTGATGGCGCTGGAGACTGTGGTTTCGTCCCATATGCCAAGGCCTTCGCGCCGGAACGAATCATCGCCCAGATTCTTCTTCATGCGCAGGATTGCCGCTTCGCCGGTACGATGCGGATACGACGGGTTCGCCACGGCCCACTGCCTGCGGTCATCGGAGTCGGCGTCCTTGTCGGCGCTGAACTCCACATACAACATGTCGGTGCTGTCGCCTTTCAACGCCTCGTCGCGGCGAATGGAAAACACCTCAGACGGATCCGAGGGCTTCGGCGGCGTTCCCATGTAGACGATCAGCGGGTTACGCGCCGCGTTCGTCGCCGGAATCATGTCGTCCAACGCACGTTCGGTCAGAATCTGCGCCTCGTCGAACACCTCGATGTCCACACTGTCGAAGCCACGGCCGAAGCCGTTCTCACGAGCGCCGAACATGACGCGGGATCCGTTGACGAACACGATTCCCTGCTGACCGTTCGCCCTTCTCGGCCCACCGTCAACGAACCGGCTTATCGCCTTACGGCACATCAGAGCGCACATGAACTTGAAGGTTTCATCGCTCGTGCGCGTCCTATGCGCGGTCCACAGCACCTTCAAGGGGTAGTCGCTCAGGATGCACAGCATCACAAGCATCGTGCCGATCAGGAACGTCTTGCCGACCTGACGACAAATGCTGACGGCCACGCCGCCGATACCGGCGGCATACACTCCATCGGAGGTCTTGCCGAGGATGCAGCGGCCCAATTGACGCTGCCAGTCGTCGTATTCGATGCCGCACAGTCGTGCCTGGGCTTCCACCTTCGGCCAGCCGGTCGTCACAATATCCTTGGGCAGCACCACATGCCGCGCCACATCGGACAGCTTGCGCCGGTCGGGCTTGACGCTAGATCTCGCTCGGATCGAACGGTTCATCCTCTACCTCCGTCGCGGTCGGCGCATTGGCCCCGCCGTTCTCGGATTCAAGACGCTCAATCTCCCGACTTAGCTCAAGCAGCCGCCGAGTCAACGACGCCAGATCACGCGGTGGCGTATCCTCGTTGAACACTGCAGTCTCAAGCCTTCTTAGAGTCCGATGCAATAATCCAAGGTAACCTTTCGTCTCAGTCATGCCTTCTCTCCGAATCAATCATCGAGCTGTATACTCGATATATGGCATTACGAACGCTGGAACCGGGAACGATTATGGCTCTCAAGGAAACGCTATGGTCAATGTTCTGGTATAAGAAACAACTGCGTCGATTTCTTCTTGACTGTGGCGTCAATCAGGGAATCATGGGGCAGCTGGATTGGAACCAGTACAAGAGAACAATAATTGCGCAGCTTATCGATGGCATGTCGATGAATCCGCAATTGTATTCGGAAGAATTGCTTAGAGTTGCAGTGGCTGTTGCGAAAATCGGGGACCCCAAATGGCTTTTGAACGTTCCGGACAGGGGGAAAAGCCTTTATGACGATGCCGTTGAACGAATAAACGATTTTGCCGCCAGAATGAAGCCAATTATCGAAAACGACGATGCAAAGCAGGCGGCGGAGTCAAGAAAAGCTGCCGCACAGAAACGACAACAAGCAGAAGCCGATATGGCCGCTGCGGTGGCAGCGCTCAAGAGCGAATTTGCAAAAATCACTCAAATGGAAGCTCAGACGCGAGGCTATGCCTTTGAAAAATTCCTGACACGACTATTCCAAGCGTTCGATATTGACGCTCGTGGCTCATATAAAATCAACGGGGAGCAAATTGATGGCGCATTCACATTGGACAGTGTGGACTACCTTCTTGAAGCCAAATGGCAATCTAAACAAATCGACACTCCTGACTTAGCCACTTTTTCAGACAAAGTCGATAATAAGCTGGACAACACCCTAGGTTTGCTCATTTCAATGAATGGTTTTACGGAAAGGGCAATCAACAATAACCGCAGACAACGTCCGAAAGTTCTGCTGATGGATGGAAGAGACCTTTCAGCAGTTTTAGAAAGAGTGATAGATTTACCAGAGCTGATCTCAAGGAAAAAGATCCATGCAGCTCAGACAGGCGAAATTATGGTCTCTGCATTTCAGCTCGCCTATAGCTGATTTGGGAAAAATCGCGGGGAGGGATTTGACCAATACTCCGGGGTAGCCGAACGCCGGGCAGGGAGGATATCGTCCCCAGCCTGTTCACCAGCCCGAAGTCTTGAACGGCACGATGGTGGATTTGAGGGCCGGAGCGCCTGTAACTTTCCGCCTTGCCCATGCAAGGCTCTTGTCGCTTTTGAGTTGGTTGCAACAGCGATGCACTTTCTCAAGGTTGCGTAGATCAGTCGCGCTTCCGCCGCGACTCACTGGAATAATTTCGTCTACTTCGGTGCTCATTGGATTGGGCCATGCGATTGCGTCGTCTATCGGTCTGTCGCAGATGGCGCAGGGTGTTTGCTGTTTATGTTCAATAAGAAATTAATGATTGGGGCTGGTGACGTTTTGTTGGACTCGTCATTGGATTCCATCACCACCGATCATGCCGCAAGACCGAGCGCGCCTCGACGAGCCATGATGCTCATGCCGAACTCCGTCTTGATCCTCCTGTCCCGGTACCAGACCATGTAGCCGTCGAGCATGCCGATGAACCTGTCCATCGAGACGCCCGCGAAGCCGCGCTTGCGGAGGAACTCCTGCTTGATCACTCTCCGCGGCTGCGCAGCGCTCGTATTTGATGTACAGGTCCACTGCTCTGTTACGCTGCTCCTTGCTGTGCTTCGCCATAAGAGGGTTCTCCTCCCGGTCGGGAAGTCCAAGAAAACATCACCACCTCGAAAAGCAGATGGATGGCATGGACGATGACGACTGGCTGTTTCGCGCCGCGAGGGGCGGGAACCTGTGGACGACGTGGCCGACGCGATCGGAGCCCTCCGCGAGCGCGAACTCGTGTGAATCGGGCATGGAGGTACCGCGGCGTTTGTATGCATTTGTATGCGGATTGTTTTCGACGGAAAAAATAAGCCCTTGAAAACCTAATGTTTCCAAGGGCTCCGGTCGGGCTGACAGGATTTGAACCTGCGACATTCTGCTCCCAAAGCAGACGCGCTACCAAACTGCGCTACAGCCCGTTCATGCACTCCCGCACGTGGCAGGTGAACACGAGTTTCCATTGTAGCGTATGGTAGGACAACGACAGGCTAGAATGGCAAATACTGGAGGGAACGCGCATGGGACGTCATCAGCAAGCCGAGGCTTCAGGCATCATTTCCTTCATGGTATGCGCCACTCTTGCATGGATCGCCATGGACCTATATCTGCAATTCGCTCCCGCCATCTGGCGTGTCACCCAACGCCTGTTCACCGTGTGTGCCGGAATCACCGCGGGATGTGGAGTCATCTCGTTCACCTTGGGGTATGCGCGCAACTCCAGGTCGATGACGTTGAAACATGGCTGGACCATTCCTATTCGCCGTATCTTCGAGATACTCGCTTTGTCCGTGGTCTACGCGTCGACCATTTTCGTCACGGCGTTCATGCTGCTTTCCATTGCCAGCAACATGATGGGGTTGCGCACGTTAAAAGGCTATCTGACTGCACTCTGCGCCGCGATCTCGGGGGTCGTAGGCTATGTCACGTTCGTACAGGCGGAACTCATGAATGCCAAGACCATCGCATCCTTGTTGCCGTTCTTCGTGGTTTCCGGTGTCAGCATCGCAGGATTGACGTCCGATGATCCATACTGGTACAACAACAATTTCTCCCAATTGGGCGATCGAACCACTTTTGCTGCTCGTATGTTCAATTCGACATTGATGTTGGCCGGCGTCTGCATCGTCATCATCAGCTATTTCGCGATTTCGGAGCTCATCACCACGCACCGTCTGCAGATGCAGTATCTGTCTGCAAACGATGAAAAAGAAGCTCCCAAACACTTCAAGGCGCGGATTCTTCTGCTATCGACCATGCTGACGCTCGCAGGCATCGCCTTCATCGGCATCGGCATGTTCCGTTACACGCCGCATCCGATTCTGCACAACGTATTCGCCCGCGGTCTTCCCTGCCTGATGAGCGTGCTGATGATCGCGCTGCCTTGGCTGGCCCCGCAGCTTTCAAAAGTAGTATATGTGATTTCAGACCTAGCTATCGTGATCGGGGCTCTTGCCGGGTTCCAGTGGTTGGCGGGGCGTAACACGTTGACGAACGTCGAGGCTCTTGCCGGCATGATGTTTCTGGGCTGGTTCATCATCTTTTCACGGCAGATTGCGGCCATCGAATCCGATCGTGTGCAGACGCAGCTTATTCTGGCGCAAACCAAGCGGCCAGAATCCGTCGAGGATCTTGCGGAGGTCAGCGAAACCGTTCCTGGAACCGTTTCCCGACTCTCGTCGGAAGTCTAATCTCGTAACGGTTCACGAGCACAGTCCACAAACAATACGGCGAGGTGTCACCCGTACGGATGGCACCTCGCCTGTTATCATGGCTATCAGAAATCGTAGTTCTTTGTGGTGGGCTTTCTATCGCTCATCAGCAACAGGAAGCTTCTCGACTGCGCCGTGATCGCGAAGCCGGCCTCATAGTTGAGTTCCGGACCCTTCGGATTATGCGTGTCGACGACCAGACGCCATTTCTTGCCATACCGCTCGTCCGGCAAGGTGAACATAATCGGCTCGTAATGCGCGTTGAAAATCAGGATGAAGTTATTGTCCACCATTTGGTTGCCATACCAGTCGGCTTCCGGAATATCGGAACCGTTCAGATAGATCATCACCGAGAACGCGTGGGTGTTGGACCAATCTTCCATGTCCATGATGGAACCGGTGTGGTCCATCCATTCGACCTGCGGAATCTTATCGTCCGGGTCTCCTGGCTCGCGGCCGGTGAAGAAACGACGACGGTGGAGCACCGGGTGCTCGAGTCGCAGATGAATCAGCTTCGAAACGAACTCAAGCAGATCCTTCTGACTATCGTCAAGATCCCAATTGGTCCATGAAATGGCGTTGTCCTGGCAATAGGCATTGTTGTTGCCCTGTTGCGTGCGTGCCACCTCATCGCCGCCGCAGATCATCGGAATGCCCTGACTGCACAGCAGCGTCGCGAACATGTTGCGCATCTGCTGTTGCCGCAGGTCGTTGACGTCCTTGATGGTGGTCGGGCCTTCGACACCGCAGTTCCAGGAACGGTTGTTGCTTTCGCCATCCCTATTGCCTTCGCCGTTGGCATCGTTATGCTTCTCGTTGTAGCTCACCAAATCGTTCATGGTGAAGCCATCATGTGCGGTGATGAAGTTCACGGAAGCCACCGGACGGCGGCCGTTCATCTGATACAGGTCGGAGCTGCCCATCAGACGGCTGGCGAATTCCGGTAGCGTCGATGGTTGCGAACGCCAGAAGTCACGCACGCAATCACGGTAGCGGCCGTTCCATTATATACTGGCCTTGGTTAAGCAGCGGGCGGCAGTCCTGCA
>OHAC01002287.1_pt1 | contig 15522 bp, 8 predicted proteins | sample 1577051 | NCBI WGS metagenome assembly OHAC01 (sample SAMEA3541499, study PRJEB24748) | human gut metagenome | biome: human gut; feature: human-associated habitat; material: faeces | place: China | collected 2012 | reverse complement strand
AGGACGTTTAGACGCAAGAAGGACGCTGAAGAGCTTAGTTGCGGATTTGAGGATTTAAAGAATCTTGGAAAATACTTCTCATATTTCGTTTCACAGGCTTATCGGACAAGTTCTGCAAGTTCTTTGGATTATCGATTGAGTAGTATTATTAGAAATTATACAAGTTCAACTGTTGATCCTATTTCCCTGGAAGAATGTGCACATAAGTTAATTGTAACTGAGAATTTTGAGAGTTATGCTTCAACGGGAGGAGTTACTTATAGAGATCAAGAAGGAAATCAAATGAATTCACTGAAAGGAATGGCATTATATCAGCCATATTATAATAATGAACCGATTGAAGGAGTTTCACGCATTGCTGGTTTTGGAGCGTTTCATCTGGAATATGAGTATAATGTGTCAGGTAAATCGGGGCATTATCCTTATATGCGGGAAGCTATTCAAGTGGCAAATCCAGCCAAATAAAATTGTGTAATTTAAAAATGCAAAAATTATGAGAACAAAGATATTTCAGAAATTGGGTAACTGGGCTAGCTTAATTTTGTTGCTGGGAATATTCTCATGTAATGATATGGGGTACGATATAATCAATAATGCTATTTACATATCTGAAGCCAATGATAATATACTTCAGAAAGTAATGGTGGATGAGAAAGGTGGTAAAGCTGCTGTTTCTGTACGCACTAATCAGAAAGCTTCTCAAGATATAGTGGTACATATTGAAGAAGATGCTGCATTCTTGGAAGAGTATAATAATAAAATGGGGACAAGTTATGCGCTTCTTCCATCACAATATTATGAATTGACTGATAGTGAAGTAACGATTGCCTCTGGAACAGCATCTGCTAATTCTATTGGAGTTCAAATTAAGCCCTTGCCGGATGAAATTACTTCCTCTGGTAAGAAATATGCGATTCCTGTTTCTATTAAAGAAGTGACCGAAGGTATGGTAGTGTTAGGTAGTGGAAAAGGAATTATTTATGCATTAGATCAGATAATTGTGACTTCTGCTCCAAAGCTGAATGGCTCTAACCAGGTTCATTACAATTTTAAGGAAGATCCGATCTTTGATACGTGGGCTGTAGAGATGATGATTAATATGAGTAATTTGGGTAATGGATCACCTGGTAGTTATGCTAACCAATGCATTTTTAATGCTCAGACTCATCCTGATGCAGGAAGGAATACTGCGATATATATCCGTTTTGGAGATGCTATGATTCCGGGCAATAAATTGCAGGTAAAATTATGTGGAAATGTGGCCTATGAAAGTAATATTACTTTTAATACGAATGAATGGTATCATTTAGCTTTTGTATACGATGGAGCAAAATTCCGAGTATATGTGGATGGAACTTTGGACAAAGAGTCAGATGCAAATTATGGCACGTTTATGTTTAAGAAAGATGGAATAATATCTGTTAATGGTCTTTCATACTTTCGAAGCAATATGAAAATTCGTGAAGTGCGTATATGGGATTGCCCTATTACTCAGACACAAATCAAAGATAATATGTATACTATTGATCCGAAATCAGAAGGACTTCAAGGATACTGGAAGATGAATGAAGGCACAGGAAGTATTTTACATGATTTTTCTGAGAATGGAAATGATGCAGTTATTGATGGAACTCCTGTTTGGTTGGATAATGTACGCTCAGATCAGAAATCTGATAACAGATAGATTCGTTGACTGATTTCTTTGGATTTTAGTGTTAAATTTCAACGGGAAATTGAAATTTAAATATTATTCAATTTTTAGAATATTAAGTATAAGTGTAAGGAGATTGTTGAATCCCTACGAGATTACATGATATTTTGTAGGGATTCTTATACTTTTGATTAAGAAGGGCTTTGTCTTTTGTTTTAATTTGGAATATGTATTCAATGATAATATGTGCTAAAACTAAATATAGTTTCAAATTAAAAACTTACCCAATGGGGAATAAAATATTAACATTATGAAAAGATGAGAACATTGCAGATTTTTTTATTTGCTTGTTTACTTGTTTGCCGAATATGATTAAAAAACAATATTATCCTGATTAATGGCTGAGGCCTGAATTCATAAGCCTGTTAAGTCAATAACTGGCCTTGGCTTGAGTATGAATTTGTTTTGCTGATAATGCAGAACGTATAGTCTTTGATGTATGAAAAGAAGAAATTTATTGCTGATAATGCTTGTTTTGATATGCTTTCCTGCATTTTGTGAGAAGCATATCTATTATGTTTCGGTAAAAGGAAACGATAATGCTGCCGGTACCTTGAAGTCTCCTTTCAAGACCGTACAGAGGGCTGTGGAAATTGCACAAAGGCATGGAACTGATACTGTGGAAATTCAGTTCAGAGGGGGAGAATACCGCCTTCTGAATAGTGTGAAAATCATGGGTGAGAACCTTATACTTCGTCCTTACCGGTCTGAAAAAGTATCATTTACAGGGGGAATTTCAGTAGGAAAGAACCAGATAAGAGCAATTCGGGATGAGTCTGTTATATCCCGGTTACAGCCTCATGTCAAGGATAAAGTGAAAGAAATTGATGTGAATTCCTTAGGGGTGGAAATAGCAGAAATCACTCCGAAAGGCTTTGGCCGTGCTGCACTTCCTTCATGGACCGAGTTATTTGTTAACGGTCGGCCAATGCATCTTTCTCGCTGGCCCAATGACAGTACTGTATTGATTGGAAAGGTCCATTGTACTGGGGATATCCCTCGGATAAGGCAGTTTGGCAAGGGCCTTCCACAGTTTGAATATATTGAAGACAGGCCCTCATCGTGGAAATCGGCAGAGGGAGCCTGGATTGCCGGTTATTTTGCTTATGGATATGCGGATGATATGATACCTTTGGCATCGGTTGATACCTTGAAGAAGACGATTACGGCTTCGATGTCCACAATGTATGGATTTAAAAGCGGTCTGCCGTTCCAGCGCTGGTATGCGTTGAATCTGGTGGAGGAAATTGATGAACCTGGGGAATATGTGATTGATAAGAAGAATGGAAAACTCTATTTTTTGCCTGTTGATGAGGATGTTTATGATGTGCATGTTTCTGTGATGGAAGCTCCCATGTTTTATATTGAATCTTCTAAGAATATTCTTGTCCAGGGATTTACTTTTGAATATTCCCGAGGAATGGGCGTTTATATGGATACTTCGGAAAACGTGAAAGTAGATCGCTGTATTTTTAGGAACCTGGGGTATGTGGCCGTTTCAATCGGACGTGGAGACTTACCGGACGGAGATGTATATAAAGCCCAGCATGAATCTGATAGAAAGTATGAAGAAGGAGTGGGCGGAGTAATCGGAACATTATCATCCCGTTTGTACGATGACAGGTTATTCGATAGAAAAGGCGGTAAAAATAATGGAGTTTCCAACTGTGTAATATATCAGGTTGGCTCAGGAGGCATCAGTTTAGGAGGTGGTGACCGCGGTACACTCACTCCAGCCGGTAATTATGTGGAAAATTGCAGAATATATGATTTTAACCGCATCGAAAAGTCTTATCGCCCGGGAATATCTGTCAATGGGGTAGGAAACCGCATTACGAAATGTGAAATTTTTGATGCTCCCAGTATGGCCATACATCTATGTGGAAATGATCATCTGATAGAGTACTGTGACATACATCACGTCTGTAAGGAAATCGATGACCAGGGTGCCTTGTACTATGGTCGTGACCCTTCAGAACGAGGTATAAAGGTAAAGTATTGCTATTTTCACCATTTGCAGTCGAATCATCGGGTATGTGCGACTTATCACGATGACGGGGCTTGTGGCATGGAGGTCTTTGGCTGCATATATTACCGGATTGGGACAAAAGCCGTATTGATAGGAGGCGGTCATGACAATATTTATAGAAACAATATTTTTGTTGATATGCCCAATGCTTTTTATTTGGATAACAGAATGCAGAACTGGAGCAAGTCGACAATGGACAAAGGGGGGATTTTTGAGACTCGGCTTAATGCGGTGAACTATAGTGTTCCGCCTTATAGTGAGGCATATCCTTTATTGGCCCATTATTGGGAGGATGATCCTGCTTTTCCAAGGAATAATGTCATTGAAGGAAATGTGTTTTATCGGGTGAATAGTCTCTTTAAGGGAGATTTGAGTTATGCCGAATGGAATAATAATTATATGGCTCAGAAGAATCCGGGATTTAAAGATGAAGACCACATTCTCGAAGGCTTTACTGAGAATGCCCTCTTATTTGAAAAAATAGCACATTTTCATCCCATTCCTTTTGAAAAAATAGGATGTGACCTGGAAGTGGAGCGTTAAAGATATTTTTCTTCGTATAATCAATTTGCCAAGTGGATAAAAGATTGGAGAAGGGGTAATTATTTAAAGAAGACTTCCTGAAAATTTCAGGAGATACGAAATCTGATTACGAGGTAAATGATATGAAAAACTTATTTAAATTACAGCATTGTATACACCCGCTATTGTCAATATTGAATTGTAGGCCTTGGATTCAAACGAGGGATACTTTAACGTGGATGTTGGGAATGGCACTGTTGCTTGTCTGCCAGGATGTGGCAGCACAGATTGACCTGGTAAAGAATGGTAAGGCAAGAGCTACCATCGTACTGGAAAATCCGACGGAGAGGGACTTTACGGCTGCACATATTTTGCAACTCTTTGTACATCGGATCTCTGAGGCACAGTTGCCGATAGTGACAGACCGGAAGGTGAAGAAGGGAGAGATTCAGATTGGGGGGACTGCCCCTGCTGGTGTGACGGAAGATGGATACAGCCTTTCGACTTCCGGAGGAATCTTAAGGGTTTCAGGTAAGGACAATGGAGTGGTATACGGGGTTGTTTCCTTGCTTGAAGACTATTTGGGCATTGATTACTGGGGAAAGAATGAATATTCGTTGACTCCCTCCCGCAATGTGTCTCTTCCCTTAATTGAGAAGATAGACAATCCTGCATTCTGCTACAGACAGACGCAATGTTATGCCAAGGAAGACAGTATATACAAATGGTGGTATAGACTTGAGGAACCTGCTGAGGCTTTTGCTGCCGGATATTGGGTGCATACATTTGACAAACTGCTCCCATCGTCCGTATATGGAGAAAAGCATCCCGAATATTATTCGTATTTTAACGGGAAAAGGCATCCTGGACAAGCCAGTCAGTGGTGTCTGACGAATCCGGAAGTGTTTGAGATTGTGGCCCAGCGGATAGACTCTATTTTTAAGGCCAATCCGGGACAAACGCGCATAAGTGTAAGTCAGAATGATGGAAATTATACCAATTGTGCCTGTCCGGAATGTAAGAAGATTGATGACCGGGAAGGAAGTCCTGCGGGAAGTCTTATCTATTTTATGAATAAACTGGCAGCCCGTTTCCCTGATAAGGAGTTTTCCACTTTGGCTTATTTGTATTCGATGAATCCTCCTAAGCATATCAAACCGTTGCCCAATGTATTGATTATGTTGTGTAATATTGACTGTGAGCGGGAGGTATCGTTGACTGAAAATGCGAGTGGACAGCATTTTATGAAAGCCATGAAAGGATGGTCGGAGATTTCGGATAATATTTTTGTCTGGGACTATGGTATTAATTTTGACGGATATCTCACTCCCTTCCCTAATCTGCATATCTTGCAGGATAACATCCGGCTGTTTCGCGATTATCATGCGACGATGCATTTTTCTCAGATAGCAGGCAGTTATTGTGGAGACTTTTCTGAATTAAGGGCCTATCTGGTTTCGAAATTGATGTGGAATCCTGATGTGGATGCGGATGTATTGATGAAACATTTTCTGAATGGGTATTATGGAGCTGCCGGTGAGTATCTGTACCAGTATATAAAAGTCATGGAAGGGGCCTTGCTGGGAAGCGGACACCGGTTGTGGATCAATGACTCTCCGGTATCCCACAAAAAAGGAATGTTGAATCCGGCACTGATGAGGAGGTATGCTGCGATATTTGATGCAGCCGAGAAAGCGGTTGCAGGGAATGAGACGTTTGCAGAACGTGTAAGGCGTGCCCGATTGCCTTTGCTCTTTTCTGAACTGGAACTGTTGCGTACGGATACAGATAAAGATTTTTCGGCTGTGGCTGAAAAGTTGGATCATTTTGAAAAGGAAGCAGCGCATTTTGATAATCCGCTGCTGAACTCACGGAGCAATTATGCCTTGGAGTATTGTAAGTTGTATCGTGAACGGTATATGCCTAGTACGAAGGCCAATCTGGCAAAGGGAGCAGCGGTGAAGCTCCTGATAGAACCTACTGGCAAGTACGCAGAATTGGGACGTACGGCACTTACGGACGGCCTGTATGGTGGAACTACTTTTATGGAGAGTTGGGTTGGCTGGGAAGGAAAAGACGGAGCCTTTGTAATCGATCTGGGAGAGGTGAAGAGACTTCAGACTGTTTCTGTCGATTTCTTGTATCTGGTGAGTCACTGGATTCTGCTCCCACTGGAGGTTTCCTACAGCTATTCTTCCGATGGTGAGAATTATACGTTATGGGATAAGGTGGAAATTCCCGAAGAACGTTCAAGAAAGGTTTTGTTCCGCAGCATATCTGCCAAGTCGCCGCAGTCGATCAATGCCCGATATGTAAAGGTGGAGGTTAATGCTACGAAGGTTTGCCCTCATTGGCATTATGGGGTGGGACATCCGTCGTGGTTCTTCATTGATGAAGTAGTGTTAGAATAGTGGTTTGAATTTCAGTTATAACATTATAAATAATAGTCTTATTATGAAAAGAAAAATGATAAAAATGTATGCTGCCTCTTTGCTTATAGTAGGAGGCTTGGTGGCATGTGGACAGCAGGATGTTCAGGTTGGAAATCTGAATGTGATTCCACTTCCACAGGAAATTGTTGAAAGTCAGTCGGAGAATCCCTTTGTGATAAATTCCTCTACTACCATCTGTTATGAGAAAGGTAATGAGAAACTGGCAAGAACGGCTCGTCTCTTGGCGGATTACATTAAAGAAGTAACCGGAGAACAGGTAGGTGTAGGCACTGAAGTGGGAAATAATTGCATTGTATTAAGAGTAGACTCATTGATGCCGCATAAGGAGGGATATGAATTGAACATCCATTCGGATATGATAACTCTTACCGGGGCTACCGAGGCGGGGGTATTTTATGGTTGTCAGACCATACATAAGGCTTTACCTGTTACGGGGGGGAAGACTTTGGCATCTTTGCCGGCTGGAGAGGTAAGAGACTTCCCACAGTATAGTTATCGTGGTTTTATGATAGATGTGTGCCGTCATTTTTTCTCGAAGGAATATTTAAAGGAATTGATTGATGTCATGGCATTGCATAATATCAATTATTTTCATTGGCATCTGACTGAGGATCAGGGCTGGCGTATTGAAATCAAGAAATATCCGAACTTGACTAAAATTGGCTCATTCCGGAAGGAAACGATTACCGCACCGGGTTCGGGAAAATTTGATGGAATTCCGGTGAGTGGGTATTATACGCAGGAAGATGCCAGGGAGATTGTTGCCTATGCGGCAGAGCGGTATATTACGGTTATTCCGGAAATAGATATGCCCGGTCATATGCTGGCTGCACTGGCGTCTTATCCGGAACTTGGCTGTACGGGAGGACCTTATGAAACAGCAACTAAGTTTGGTGTGTTTAAAGAAGTCCTTTGTGGAGGAAATCCTCAGACATTACAGTTTGCCAAGGATGTGGTAAATGAACTTATGGACATCTTCCCGGATGCACCCTATATCCATATAGGAGGAGATGAATGCCCCAAAGCTGAATGGAAAAAATGTCCTAAATGCCAGGCCAAAATTAAAGAACTGGGGCTACGTGATACTAAAGAGCATACAAAGGAAAATCAGCTCCAAGTGTATTTTATGGAGGAAATAGAGAAGGAAATAGCTAAACGGGGAAAGAAAATGCTGGCATGGGATGAAATTCTGGAAGGCAATCCGGATCCGAAGACAACCACTGTTATGGCATGGACTGGAGTGAAGGCTTCTGTGAATGCAGCACGTTTAGGGCATCCTACTATTGTATGTCCTATCAGCCATTTATATTTCAGTAATCCTGGATATAACCGTTTGAAAGGCATAGCCAGTGTGGGGCGTGTTTATGATTTTGAACCGGCGTCAGATGAATTAACATCGGAGGAGAAGAAAAATATAATCGGTGTTCAAGGATGTATTTGGACAGAGTGGACAAAAGATAGTTTGAAGATGGAATGGCAGATGATGCCTCGTATGGCTGCCTTGAGTGAACTGCAGTGGAGCAATCCTGAAAAGAAAAACTTTGATGGCTTTTTAAATCGTCTTCGTCATCAGTTGGATTTATATGAGTTGTACGGTTATCATTATAAAGAGGATATAAAGGATGTTACGATAGATATCAAGTCAAAGGAAGCAATGGGAACCGCAGTGGTTGAACTGAAGACGTTTGATAATGCACCTGTATATTATACATTGGACGGTTCTGAACCGACAGTTAATTCGCAGCAATATACGGAACCGTTGAAGATAAGTCAGACAGCCGTGATTAAAGCTAAGGCCATACGCAACGGAAATGAAAGCGAAGTAGCAGAGGAGTCGCTTTCATTTAACTGGGCCACCATGCGTCCCATTGTCTTGGAATCTAAACTGGATGATAAGTTTGCTTATAAAGGAGCGGGTATATTGGTGGATGGTCTGACGGGGGATAACAATTACCGTTCGGGGCGTTATGTCGGTATTTATGGACAGGATTTGAATGCGATAATTGACTTGCAGGAGGTGAGAACGATTTCTTCTGTTTCACTTGGAACATTTTTGGTTCCAGGAGATTATATCTTTGGCCTTACCGGAATAGAAGTTTATACGTCGATGGATGGGAAAGTATATGATAAGATTGTTTCTAAATCAATTCCCATATTGGAAAAAGGAAGCAAGAGTCATGTGTTAAAACGTGAAACTGTCAATTTTGAGAAAACTCCTGCGCGATATGTGCGTATTATAGGAAAAAATACGCCGGCATTGCCTGAATGGCATTCTGGGGCAGGTGAGCAGACTTATCTTTTCCTAGATGAAATAGCTGTTGAGTAAAATCTGAAAATAAAGTTAAGGTAAATGATTGTTGAATAGAGAGTAATGAAAGTTTAAGATTAGTGGAATCGGTCCTTTCCGGAAACGTTGGTTATGTTCTGGAAGGGGCTGATTATTTTTTTTGAGCAATGGTAACTCATTCTCTGGGAGAATATGCCTGCTAATTGTAAAAAAGAAAAGGCAATAGAGGCAGGTAATCTTTAAGGTCGATTCTCAGTTGTTTCAGGGCCTGTCCAATCCGGTATTCTACTGTTTTGGGAGAGATTTCAAGGGCTTCGGCTATTTCTTTGTAGCTCATATTTTTAAAACGGTGCATGATAAATGCATTCCTGTATGATTCAGGAAGTGCTTCAATCGCTTTATGTATATGCGCTGTCAGTTCTTTTATCAGACAGAGATTGTCACTGTTAATAAGAGACTGCATTTCTTCGTAGAAATAGGTCTCTACACGTTGTTTAACTTCTCTTTGGTGTATTTTATTGATAATTCGGTGGTGTATGCAGGTAAACAAGTAGCTGCTCAAAGAAGTCTGGATGATGAGTGCTTCTCTGTTTTCCCAAAGCCAGAGCATAGTTTCCTGGGCACATTCTTCGGCATCTTCCAGATCTATGAATTTCTTTCCGTAAGCACACAATGCAGGATAATATTTGCGAAAAAGAGTATCAAAGGAGCCCTCATCTCCGGCTTTGATACGGGTTAGTAAATATGTATCCTCAATGTTCTTTTCCATGAATTTAAACAGATGATTTTCCAACAAAGATAGAAAAAAATATCGTTTTTTATGTAAGTTTGTAAAATCATAACTAAAATCCAAAAACATGCATCCATTAGAATTGTTTAAATATTGTCCGAAGTGCGGTTCGGTGCATTTTGAGATCCGCAACGAGAAGGCAAAGAAGTGCGCCGACTGTGGTTTTGTGTATTATTTCAACTCCAGTGCGGCCACTGTGGCATTTATTCAGAACGAACGGGAAGAATTGCTGGTATGCCGTCGGGCGAAAGATCCCGCAAAAGGAACGCTCGATCTTCCGGGGGGATTCATTGACATGTTTGAAACGGGTGAACAAGGGGTAGCCAGGGAAGTGATGGAGGAGACCGGATTGAAGGTGGCAGGTACGGAGTATCTGTTCTCATTGCCGAATACATACTTGTATTCCGGTTTTCTGGTGCATACGCTCGACTTGTTTTACCTGTGCAAGGTGGAAAATGACAGTCGCATTCAGGCGATGGATGATGTGGCGGAATCTTTCTGGATGCCGCTCGACCGGATACGGCCAGAGGACTTCGGTCTGGATTCGGTGCGCGAGGGAGTAACCCGCTTTTTGAAAATGAAATTAGAAAATAAGAAATAACATCGATATGAAGAAAGGAAAGAATGTATGGATGGCCGGTGTGCTGTGTACGCTGCCCTTGATGGCACCTGCGCAGCAGACAAGGACACTGACAGACGGAAAGCGTCTGTTTGATGACGGTAAGGAACTTTTTCTTCGTCAGGACTATGCCGCAGCCCAGCAGACACTGTTGCGGTATGTGGAGGTAGGCGACCAGACGACCTTGCTGGAAGAGGCTGATTATATGCTGGCATGTACGGCCTATGAACTGCAGGCTCCCGACCGCAGGGAACGTCTTGAGAAATACCTGGAGTGCTATCCGGAGTCGCGTTATGCCAACCGGGTACTGTCGCTCATTGCATCGGCTTATTTTTTCGAGGAAAAATATCCGGAAGCTATCGGTACATTTAAGGGTTGTGACCTGGGACGTCTGTCGGACGAGGAAAGGGATATATGCACGCTCCGTCTGGGAACGGCTTATCTGAAAACCGGCAATCTGAAGGAAGCGGAGATCTGGTTTTCCATACTGAAAGATACCAGTCGGGAATATCAGATGGATGCGGTGTATTATCTGGCATATATTGATTATGCACAGAAGAAGTACGATGAGGCTCTCCGCGGATTCCAGCTTGCCAACCAGAGCGAGAAGTTTGCTCCTTTGGCTCCTTATTACATTGCCGACATCTTCCTGATCAAAGGAAATTATGCCAAGGCTGCCCAGTTGGCCCGGACTTACCTGGAGGCTTATCCGCGGCAGAAGGAGGTGCCGCAGATGAAGCGGATTTTAGGAGAATCCTGCTACGGACTGCAGCGCTATCCGGAAGCGATAAAGGCATTGGAAGAATATAAGCGGGAAACGGCCGATGCGCCGGCGCGTGCAGCCATGTATAAACTGGGTATGAGTTATTTCTATACGCAGGTTTATTCGCAGGCGGCTTCGGCATTGGGAGAGACTGTTACGGTACAGGATGCACTGACGCAGAATGCTTACCTGCATATGGGGTTGTCCTATCTGCAATTGAAGGAAAGAGACCGTGCCCGTATGGCTTTTGAACAGGCTTCTTCCATGGACTACGACCGCAGCGTAAAGGAGCAGGCGTTTTACAACTATGCACTGTCTATCCATGAGACTTCTTATTCGGCCTTTGCCGAGTCGGTGACGGTGTTTGAACGCTTCCTGAACGAGTTTCCGAATTCTTCTTATACCGAAAAGGTCAATGATTACCTGATTGAGGTATATATGAATACACGCAGCTATATGGCTGCTCTTCGCTCCATTGCAAAGATTACGCATCCGGGCGACCGTATCCTGGAGGCCAAGCAGAAACTGCTGTTCCGCGTAGGAACTCAGGCTTTTGCACAGGCGGCTTTCGAAAACGCAATCGATTATTTTACCCAGTCCCTGCAGTTGGGAAGATACAACCAGCAGACCAAGGCGGATGCGTATTACTGGAGGGGCGAATCTCAGTACCGTATGCAGCAATATGCTGCTGCTGCCGCAGACTATCGGCAGTATCTCGAGTTTGCTACCGACCGCAAGAGTGAGGAGTACGGACTGGCGTTGTATAATCTGGGATATACGTCTTTCAAGCAGAAGCAATATGGACCGGCACTGACATGGTTTACACGCTGCATCGAGTCGGGAGCCTCCCTGGACAAGTCGGTGGCTGCCGATGCATACAACCGGATGGGAGACTGCAATTTCTATGGACGTCAGTTTGAAATGGCTTCCCGCCAGTACGCACAGGCGGTGGCTCTTGATGCTTCACTGGGTGACTATTCATTGTTCCAGGAAGCTTTCGTGAAAGGATTGCAGCGGGATTATACTTCCAAAATACAGATCCTGAACGTACTGTTGGAGGGATATCCGTCTTCTCCCTATATTGACGATGCCTTGTATGAACAGGGCCGTGCATTTGTATTGCTGGAGGACGGGGAAAGTGCCATCAAACGCTATAAACTGTTGGTGGAACGCTATCCGGACAGTCCGCTGGCACGTAAGGCTGCCGGCGAAATCGGATTGCTGTATTATCAGAACGAACGGTATACAGAGGCCATTGCGGCTTACAAGCAGGTGATCTCGGCTTATCCGGGCAGTGAAGAGGCCCGTCTGGCTCAGCGCGACTTGAAGTCGATTTATATTGACCTGAACAAGGTGGATGATTATATGGCTTTTGCATCATCGATACCGGGAGGTGCCAATTTCGATGTGAACGAGCGTGATTCTTTGTTGTATGTGGCTGCCGAGCGTGTATACATGCGTGGCAATATTGCAGAGGCCAAAAGCAGTTTTGTACACTACCTGCAGTCGTTCCCGGAAGGGGCGTTCAGCGTGAATGCCCATTATTACCTGGGACTGATCGGGTATAACGAAAAGAATTATGCGGAGGCTGCCGCTCACTTGGACAAGGTGATGCTCTATCCGGACAATAAGTTCTCGGGAGAGGCGATGGCTATGTATGCCGATATGGCATATCGCGGCAAGGACTACGCGAAGGCGCTGCAGGTATATAAACGGATGGCCGACCGGGCTACCTCTCAGGAGGAACGGGTACAGGCACTGACCGGTGCCATGCGCAGTGCGTGGATGCAGGGCGACAAGACCGAAACCGTGGCTGAGGCTACGGCATTGCTAGCCGAAAGCAAACTGGTTCCGGAACTGGCTGCCGAAGCGCATTATTATCGTGCCAAGACCCTGATGGCGGAAGGCAAGCCGGGAGTGGCTGCCAAGGACCTGGTGGTACTGGCAAAAGATACGCGTACCGCATACGGTGCGGAAGCCAAGTACTTGCTGGCTCAGTGGTATTTTGATGCGGGCGAGACAGAAAAAGCCGAGAAAGAGGTGCTCGATTACATTGAGGTCAGCACTCCTCATGCTTATTGGCTGGCACGCAGCTTCGTACTGCTATCCGATATCTATGTCAAGATGGGACGCGAACTGGATGCGCGGCAGTACCTGCTCTCTTTGCAGCAGAACTATCAGGCTGACGATGATATCGCCGGAATGATCAAGAGCCGTTTGGCAAAATTAAACAAGGAAGAATAAGTCGGTATGAAAAAGATAGTAACAATTTTATGGTGTGCCGGAGCATTTCCGGTGGCACTGGGGGCTCAGGAATTGAAAAAGGATTCTACCCTGAACCGCACGGTAACGGTGGAGAATCAGTATAATCCGGAGGTGATGGATGCCTTTAAGATTAATGTCTTGCCTAAGGTGGAGGAGCCGGCTACGGCAAAGCGGGGTATTGACTATGCGGTCAATCCGAATCCGCTGACGGCTTGGTCGGGGAAACCCATGAAAGCGGTTTCGGAGGAAGAACGTCAGAAGGAAGCACAGCGGGGATACCTGCGGGGAGCTTTCGGCAACCGGATGAATACGGATGTGAAGGCTGCTTATTTATGGGATATCTCACAGCGTGACTGTCTGGATATGATGGCTTCGTTTTACGGGATGAACGGCAATGTCCCGGTGCCGGAATCGGAAAATGGGGAAGAATGGAAATCACGCTTCTTCCGTACGGATGTCTCCTTGAAGTATCGTCATGCATTTGACAAGGTGGCCTTATCTGTGGGAGGTGCTTTTTCTTCTCAGGTGTTCGGATATATGCCGATTGATGATACTTTTTCTTTCGAATATCCGGGCCGTCAGCATAATACTGCAGGAGAAGGTTATCTGGGAGTTGGTTCGGTATCGGAGGAGCTGCCGGTACGTTTTTCACTGCAGGCCGGTTTCCGGAGTTTCAACCGTAAGTATGCGGTTCCTTATTTGAAGGCCGGATCGGAGAGTGCCGTGCATACGTCAGGCTATATTGAGGGAGACCTTAATGAAGAACAGCAGGTGGGGGTAGGTCTTGTCATGGATAATTTGTGGTATGGCATGGACCTGAACGATTATACCCTGCTTCAGTTGAACCCATATTATGTATGGCAGGGAGAGAGTGCCCGTATCCGTATCGGAGCTCATGTAGACTGGCAAATGGGTAACGGAGGAGGTATCAAGGCTTCTCCTGATATGGCAGTTGATTATACTTTTGCTGATTCGTATGTGCTGTATGTGCAGGCTGGGGGTGGTACTCGTCTGAATGATTTCCGCCGCTTGAATGAATATTCTTCTTACTGGATGCAGTCTCTGCAGTTGCGTTCTTCTTATACGATGCTTGACGGGCAGGCGGGTTTGAAGGCTTCTCCGATGGCAGGACTGGGCTTCCGTCTGTATGGAGGATACCGGATTACGAAAGACGAGGTATTCGTATTGCCGGCCACTGCCGAGGAAATCGGTGAAGGAGCAAGGCTTCCGGTACCTTATCTGTATGCCGGACTGTCACAGGCAAAGGCGAAAGTCGGTTATGCCGGTGCTTCGTTGAGTTATGCTTATAAGGACCGTTTCGATTTTGCTTTGTCGGGTACTTACTACGGATGGAGCCTGAACGAGGAGCAGAAACCGTTGTTGTGGCTGAAGCCTGAGCTGGGAATTGACTTCTCAATGCGTGCCAAAGTATTTTCAGGCTTTTCCGTGTCGGCCGACTACCGTTATGAAAGTCGGGTAAAGACCGGTGTCCAGCAGCAGGCTGATGCAGTTAATCACCTGTCCTTGTCTGCCAATTATGAACTGTTCCACCGGATGAATGTCTTTGTCGGATTCCATAATTTGCTGAACCAGGAATATCTGGCAGCAGATGCTTATCCGGTACAGGGCTTCTATGCAATGGGTGGTTTGAGTTTCCGGTTCTGAAATATTGAATGATACATTATCAATGCGGCTTTATCGCTGTTGTCTGAGCGCAGATAAGATGATAATGTGTTGAAGAATGAGATGAAGGTTGTAACGGCCGATTTGACGTTACGGCCAAAATAAAAAAGAGTTGCAGTCCGATTTTATGGATAGTCTGTTGGGCTATCTTTGACCGGTCGACTGCAACTCTTTTTATTTCTGTTGTGAGATAAACTGTTTTTATCCACTTTCGTCCATAAATTCTCGTTCAGTATAAGGAATCTTATATAATGGAACCTATTGAATGAGCTGTTATGAATATTGTTCTTTTGATGGTAAAGCCCAAAGAGGCTTTTTTGAATAGAACTTGATGTGATGATGAAAAAAGAGGCTGTCTCAAAATACTTTGAGATGGCCTTTTTTGTGTCTGCAAAAAAAA
>OHAC01002268.1_pt1 | contig 15612 bp, 9 predicted proteins | sample 1577051 | NCBI WGS metagenome assembly OHAC01 (sample SAMEA3541499, study PRJEB24748) | human gut metagenome | biome: human gut; feature: human-associated habitat; material: faeces | place: China | collected 2012 | reverse complement strand
AAAGAAAAAGATATGCCTTTAGAATTTAATCTATTAGGATTTATGACACATAGACATTATCCAAATAATGCTTTTTGGAAAATTGCAAGTCACTATAAAAATAAAGCAATCATTGGCTTTGATGCACATAGTCCTGATGCTTTATTAAAAGATGATATTTATCAACAAGCTTTCAATTATCTATCTTCTTTAGATGTTGAACTAATTGATACAATTCAGACATTAAAAAAATAAGGATTTTTTCCTTATTTTTTATTTTACAAGTTCAATCGCTTGTTTACCTGTTAAATGTTCAATTGTAATTTCTACACAACAAAAATTTTTCCATTCTCTTTGAATTTCTTTTTCAACCGCAACTTCATCATTACAATATTTTAATCCTAAAGCATTTACCGCTTGATAGATTTCATCATCATCTTGTAAGATTTTTGCTTTTCCAAAAAGAATAATACTTCTAAAATAAGTTGTTAATTCTTCTTCAATAACATCTTCTTGATCAATAATACTTATTGATACTTTAGAATTATTTTTAATAGCATCTATTTTATGTCCTGATTTTGCTCCATGAAAATAAATCTTTCCATCTAAGTAAACATAATTAACAGGAACTGAATATGGATACTCATCATCACCATGTAAAGCAAGTGTTGCTGTTTTTGCTCTTTTTAAAATATCAATACATTGCTTTTCAGTTAATTTTTGTTTTTTTCTTCTCATTTCTCTAAACATATTATTACCTATATTTCCAATGTAAAAAATTTATGTAAGATATCTTTTGTCACTTCTCTATTTTCTTTATTCACTAAGATTGTTAAATGATCACCTAAATGTAGAATTGTATCTCCTCGTGGTACAATTTCTTCAATTCCTCGATTAATAGAAATAATAATACATTCTTTAGGTAATCCTAATTCTTTGATTGGTAAATCTAAACAACATGAACCAAGTTCTACAGAATAATGGAGAATTTCTTTTTCTTCTAAGGAAATTTCATGATTGCCATTTTTAATCATTCGATTAAGTAAACTATGATAAATAGGTTCACATTTCATCATATTAGCTACAACATAACCAACAAAACTACATACAGCAATTGGTAAAAATTGTGATAAACTTCCACACATTTCTGCAATTAAAACAATGCCTGTAATAGGAGCACGAACAATACTCGCAAATAATCCCGCCATTGCTACAACTATAAAGTTATTAAAATACATTTGTGGAACGCCACAATAAGTTGTCACAATTAAAGCATACGCACAACCTATTAAGCTTCCTAAAACAAGCAAAGGAAAGAAGATACCTCCTGGTGTGCCTGAGCCAAAGGAAATAAGTGAAAAGATAAATTTCATTAATAAAAGTAATAAAATGGTACTTAAGACAAAGTTTCCTTCATGAAGAATATCTATAATATGATGTCCACCACATAAAACATCTGGATAAAAGATCATAAAAACAACAGAAATCAATAAAGGAATATAGATTTTTTGATTGTTTTTCAAGAATGTAATTTTATCATAGAGTTTTAAAGTAAACATAGTTGTTTTATTATAAATAACACCTAATACACCAACAATAATCCCTAAAATAATAAGAAAACCATATTGTCCTAAAGGCAAAGTATCTACAAGTGGAAAATAAAGTGAGGGAGTCATCCCAAAAATATTTTTACTTATAAAATCACCTGTTAAAGATGCTACCATAACAGTAACAAGTGCCAGTGGTGAAAAGTTTTTATGGATTTCTTCCAAAGCAAATAACACCCCAGCAAGTGGTGCATTAAAGGCTGCTGAAAGTCCTGCTGCTGCCCCACACGTTAAAAGATATTTTTCCTCAAGTTTCATTCTTTTAAATGCAGAAGCTAGTCCTTTACCAACCATTGCTCCAAGTTGAATACTTGGTCCTTCTCTACCTAATGATAACCCCCCTACAATAGAAAGTGTCCCTGCTACCATTTTAGCAAGAATAACTTTATACCATTTTTCATCAATTTGATCAATCATTTCTGCTTCTACTTGTGGAATTCCACTTCCTGAAATATAAGATTCATATTTTAAAAGCTTAGAAATAATAAAACCAATAATTAAAACACATACAATCCAAATACATAAATGAAGTGTGTTATTTTTGATATAATCCACTACAAAATAAGCCATCTTTTCTCCATAAGAAAGCAACAATCTATAAACAACACCCACAATACCCGCTAAAATACCAACAATAAATCCTTCTAATAAAACAATATTATCAAAACGACTTTTAGAGCTTAAAAAACGAGCAATTGAAAACTCTTTTCTTTCCATAATTCTCCCCCAATTCGTTTTTTATTATAGCACTTTATTAAAAAGAAAAACACAAGAATCATTACTCTTGCGTTTCATCTTTTTCATCATAATAATTTCTTACTAATGATTGTGTTTTTCTAATATGTTTTTCAACATTTGCTTTTGCTAGTGCTTTATCTTTTTTCACAATTGCATCATAAATTTCTTTATGTTCTTGAGCAGCTTCAATTAAACGATTTGGTTGCCTAATTGAATGTCTTGAAGTAACATGAATATAATAGTTAATATCTGACAATAATTGTTCAAAATATTGTGAATGAGTTGCTCTATAAATAGCCTCATGGAAATCAATGTTTACTTCTGTAAATCTTTCTTGATCATTTTTTTCAGCATAGAATTCTAATAAATCATAGATTTCTTTAATTCTGTCTAATTCTTCTTGAGTAATACGATCAATAGCAAGTTGTATAGATAAACTTTCTAAAACAACACGTATTTCTAACATATCATCAATATCTCTTGATGAAAATCCTAATACATAAACTCCCTTATTAGGTATGCTTTTAACTAATCCTTCTAATTCTAATTGTTTTAAAGCTTCTCTAATAGGTGTTCTAGAAATATTTAATTCTTTAGAAAGAACAACTTCATTCAATTTTTGTCCTTTTTCATATTCTTCATTTAAAATCTTATCTCTTAAAATACAAAAGATACGATGACCTAAGGACCCATGTCCTGCATTTTCTAAAATATTTTTTTTCATACTATAACCTATCTATAATTGCTTGCGTGAATTCCTTTGTAGAAGCATGTCCACCAATATCACGCGTTACAATTTTTCCCTCTTCTACGACTTTTGAAAGTGCATCACGTAGTCTATTTGCTTGATCATTTTGTCCTAAGGCTTCTAACATTAAAGCAAACGCTAAAAGCAATGCACTTGGATTGGCAATTCCTTTTCCTGCAATATCAGGAGCACTACCATGAACAGCTTCATAAATACGGTATTCATCTCCAATATTTCCACTAGGAGCAAATCCTAATCCACCTACTAAACCTGCACATAAATCAGAAACAATATCTCCATATAAATTAGGAGCAACCAATACATCAAATGTTTCTGGTCTTAAAACAAGCTGCATACACATATTATCAATGATTACTTCTTGTTTTTCGATTTCTGGATAATCTTTACCTACATTTCTAAAACATTCTAAGAATAATCCATCTGTAAATTTCATAATATTCGCTTTATGAATGGCCGTGACTTTTTTTCTACCATTTGCTTTTGCATATTCAAAAGCATAACGACAAATCTTTTCACTGGCTTCTCTAGTAATTAATTTAATACCATGCGCAACATCATCACCCACCATATATTCAATTCCTTTATAAAGATCTTCCGTATTTTCACGAATCATGACTAAATCAATATTTTCATATTTAGAATCAATTCCTTTAAAAGAACGAATTGGTCTTACATTGGCATAAGTTGCAAATTTTTGTCTTAAAGCAACATTGACACTTCTAAATCCTGTACCAATAGGTGTTGCTGTTGGACCTTTTAATGCCCATTTATATTCTTTAATAGCATCTACAAGTCCTGGTTCAAAGACTTCTTTTGTTTTAGCAGCATATTCTGCACCAGCTTGATATTCTACCCATTCAATATCTAAATTCATCGCTTTTGTAATGTCAACAACACTTTGTGAAATTTCTTTTCCGATTCCATCACCTGGAATTAATACTGCTTTCATTAAAAGTCACCTCCTAATTCTTTAATTGCATTTAATAGACCACCATATTGAATCATTGTTTTTTCTCTTGGTGATAATTTTAATTTTGCGGTAATTGTTTGATTATTTGTTTTATTGATAACAGTAATATCTTTATTGTTTTCAACACTATCTAATAAATTAATTAATTCATATTCATCTTGATCATTAAAGAAATCGTAATCTTTTTGATTAATAACAAGTGGTAAAATACCATTATTAATTAAGTTCGAACGATGAATTCTTGCAAATGAAATAGCAAAAATTGCTTTGATCTTTAAATAATTAGGAACAAGGGCTGCATGTTCACGTGAAGAACCTTGACCATAGTTATCTCCACCAACAATAAATCCTCCACCATTTTCAATGCATCTATTATAGAATTGATCATCTACTTTACAGAAAGAGAATTTAGCAAGATGTGGCACATTACTTCTATATGGGAGTAATTTAGAATCAGATGGCACAATGTGGTCTGTAGAAATATTATCTCCTACTTTTAAACATACTTTACCTTTAAATGTATCTGGTAATTTATCTCCTCGAGGAACTGGTTTAATATTTGGTCCCATATAAACTTCATTTTGAGGATCATATTCATCAATAAAGAAATTCTTATTCTTCACAAATGGTGTATTTTCAATATCGTCTAAATACATATCATCTTCAAATTCATCTGTTAAATATCCTTTGATTGCACTTAAAGCAGCAACTTCAGGTGATACTAAATAAACACTAGCATCATTTGTTCCTGAACGTCCTTTAAAGTTACGGTTGATAGTTCTTAAAGAAACACCTTTAGAAAGTGGTGCTTGCCCCATACCGATGCATGGTCCACAACCACATTCAAGAATTCTTGCCCCAGAGGCAATCATATCCGCTAAAGCTCCACATTTAGAAAGCATTGCTAGAATACTAGAAGAACCTGGAGCAATAACAAGTGATACATGAGTTGCTACTCTTCTTCCTTTTAAGATTTTTGCAGCTTTTAACATATCAGGAAGTGATGAGTTTGTACATGAACCAATCACTACTTGATTAATTTTCATTCCTTTTAATTCACTTACTGGTACAACTGCATCTGGACTATGTGGTTTAGCAGTTAATGGTACTAATTTTGATAAATCAACGGTGATTTCTTCATCATATGTAGCATCTTCATCCGCTTTTAATTCAACATAATCTTCTTCTCTTCCTTGTTGAATTAAGTATTCTTTAGTAATTTCATCTGTTGGAAAGACAGAAGTCGTTGCCCCTAATTCAGCCCCCATATTACAAATAGTTGCACGATCTGTTAATGATAATTCTTTTAAACCTTCTCCAGTGTATTCAATAATCTTATTAACTCCACCTTTGACAGATAATTGTTGTAAAATATATAAAATAACATCTTTAGCCGAAGCCCATTTTGCTTTTTTACCTACTAAATTCACTCTAACAACACTTGGACATTGTAAATAATATGTACCTGTTGCCATTGCTACAGCGACATCTAATCCTCCTGCCCCAATAGCAATCATTCCCATCGCACCACATGTTGGTGTATGTGAATCTGATCCTACTAATGTTTTACCAGGTTTTGCAAAGTTTTCTAATTGCAATTGATGGCAAACACCATTTCCTGGTTTAGAAAAAGTAATTCCATGTTTCTTTGCAACACTACGAATAAACTCATGATCATCCATATTTTCAAAACCTGTTTGTAACATATTATGATCAATATATGCAACTGCCTTTTCAACCGCTACATGTTCAATTCCCATTGCCTCTAATTGTAAATAAGCCATTGTCCCTGTTGAATCTTGAGTTAATGTTTGATCAATTTGAATCCCTATTTGTTGACCAGCGACTAACTCACCACTTTTAAGTTTAGTACTTAAGATTTTATACGCTAAATTCATTATTCTACGTCCCCCTTATTACGATTGTATACAATTATACATTCCGTGTGTATTATTGTAAATACATTCTAAGTAAATAAAGGGATTTTTTTACGTATATTCCATTAAAATTGTATATTGTATACAGTTATCAATCATTTAAAAAGGGAGCAAAAGCTCCAACTTTTTATAAATCTAAGGCATATGCAATCGCAAGTTTTGTTGTATCTACGATTGAATCAATATGACAACGTTCTTTACCATGTGAATTGATCACAGCCATACCAAATGCTGCAGCATAAACATTATTACCTGCACGAATTGCAGCATTAGCGTCTGTTCCATAATGGAAGAAAACATCAACACAATAATGTAAGTTTGTTTTTTTAGCTTGGTTGATAATTCTTGCAGTAAGTTCTCTGTCATATGGAGAATAGTTATCTTTAGCACAGATACTTACTGTTTTTTCATCAGCATGATAATCAGGCCCAATTAATCCGATATCTAAAGCAACATATTCTTCTACTTCTTCTGGTACATAAGCTCCACCATGTCCGATTTCTTCATAAATTGGGAAAGCTAATAATGTACGATATTTTGGTTTTAAGTTATTTCTTTTGAAGTAAGCCATCATTTCGATTAATGCAGCAACTGCAGCTTTATCATCAATATAACGTGAAACAACATATCCTGATGGTGTATATTCGAAATGAGGATCTACAGAGATCACATCACCATGATCAATACCTAAAGCCATAACTTCTTCTTTAGAATGAACATCTTCATGTAAGATAACTTCCATATGATCTTCATCTCTTGGCATTGTTCTAGCATCTTCAAATACATGAACTGAGTGAGCTTTACAAATAACCATACCTCTATATTTGCGTCCATCTCTTGTAATAAGAGTAACACCTTCACCTTCCATACTATGGTAGTTAACACCACCTAATTGTCTTACAATTAAATGACCGTTATCATCAATATGACGAACAACTAAACCAATTGTATCTAAGTGAGCACCCAAACATACTGTTTTAGAATTATCTTCTCCTTCTAAAGTAATGTAAGCTGTTCTTTTACGATCATAAGTTACTTCTAATCCAAATTCAGCAGCTTTTTTTTCTAATAAAGGGAAAACTTCTTCATAATAACTAACTGGACTTGGTACATCAATAAATTCTTTACATAATTCAACTAATTCATTTTTGTTAATATTCATTTCCATTTTATAATACCCCTTTTACTTTTTATCATATAAATGACATGCGCAGAAATGACCTGGTTCTACTTCTTTAAAATCGGGTCTATCTGTTTTACAAATATCCATTACTTTCGGACATCTTGTACAGAAACGACATCCTTTAGGTGGATTGGCTGGACTTGGCACATCGCCACCTAAGATTTGTTTATCTTCAATTCTTTCTTTTCCGATTCTTGGAATTGCTGAAAATAATGCTTGAGTATAAGGATGTAATGGTTTGGCATAAAGTGATTCTGTATCAGCCATTTCCATCATATTACCTAAATACATAACCCCTACTCTATCAGCAATATGTTTTACAACACTTAAGTCATGGGAAATGAAGATATAAGCAATACCCATTTTTTCTTGTAATTCATTTAATAAGTTAATGATTTTTGCTTGAATTGAAACATCTAATGCTGAAACAGGTTCATCACAAATAATCAATTTTGGTTGTAAAGCAATTGCACGGGCAATCCCAATACGTTGTCTTTGTCCTCCTGAAAATTCATGAGGATAACGATACATGTAATCTAAGTTTAAACCAACTTGTTTCATAACTTCCACAACACGTGCATCACGTTCTTCTTTTGTTTTATAACATTTAGCGATATCAATTGGTTCAGCAATAATATCTTTAACTGTCATACGTGGATTTAAAGAAGCATAAGGATCTTGGAAAATCAATTTGATTTTATCACGTGCTTCTTGTAATTCTTTACCTTTTAAGCTTGTAAAATCTTGACCATCTAAGATAACCTTTCCTTCAGTTGGTTCAATTAGACGGATTACACTTTTACCCATTGTTGATTTACCACATCCTGATTCACCAACAATCCCAAAAGTTTCTCCTATTTTAACATCAAAGCTAATATCATCTACCGCTTTAACAACGCTTTTTTTACCTCTTAAAGAAGATGATTTAATAGAATAATATTTCTTTAAATGTTCTACTTTTAATAAAACGTCTTGATTATTTTCCATTTTCTACATCCTCCTTATTCCATCTTTCATGATATTTCCAACAACGAACTAAATGGTTTTCACCATGTTCCATCATTGCTGGACATTCTTGATGACAGATTTCTTTAGCATGTTTACAACGTGGTGCGAAGAAACATCCTTTTGGAAGTTCATAAAGCATTGGTACAGAACCAGGAATAACTTCCAATTCTTCTTGATCATCGCTATCGATATCAGGGATTGATCTTCTTAGACCAATAGTATAAGGATGTAAAGGATTTTTAAATAAATCTTCTACATTTGTATATTCTACGATCTTACCTGCATACATAACGATTACATTATCTGCCATTTCTGAAATAACACCCATATCATGTGTAATTAATAATACGGCTGTATTTAATTCTTTTTTCATTTTATTAATTAATTTTAAGATTTGTGCTTGAATAGTCACATCTAATGCTGTTGTAGGTTCATCACAAATCAATAATGATGGATTACATGAAAGTGCCATCGCAATCATGATTCTTTGTCTCATCCCACCAGACAATTGATGGGGACAAGAAGCAAATACTTTTTCAGGCATTGGAATACCTACAAGTTTAATCATTTCTAAAGCACGTTCTTTAGCTTCTTGTTTACTCATTTTTTCATGAGTTAAAACAGCTTCCATAATTTGTTTTCCAACAGTAATAACTGGATTTAAAGATGTCATTGGCTCTTGGAAAATCATTGAGATTTCTTTACCACGAATATCTCTCATTTCTTTAGGAGATTTCTTTAATAAATCTTCACCTTTATACATAATTTCACCAGCAGTAATTTTACCTGGAGGAGATGGTATTAATTGCATTAATGATAAAGCTGTCATACTTTTACCACAACCAGATTCTCCAACAACTCCTAAAGTTTCTCCTGGTTTGATATTAAAACTTACTTCTTGTACAGCAGGAAGCGCTCCACGATCTGTAAAGAAGGTAATACCAAGATCTTTGACTTCTAATAATTCTTTATTTTCACTCATATCTTTTCCCCTTTTTACGATCTTAATTTTGGATCAAGCGCATCTCTTAATCCATCACCTAACATATTGAACGCTAATACTGTAATAATAATAGCTAACCCTGGAATTACTGAATAGTATGTTGCACTACGAATATATGGTTGTGAAAAACTAATCATTGAACCCCAGCTTGCCATTGGTGCTTTAACACCTAAACCTAAAAAGCTTAATGATGCTTCTGACATAATTGCATTTGGAATACCTAATGTTACAGTAACGATTAATGTTGATAAACAGTTAGGTAATAAATGTTTCATAATAATTCTAAAACTATTTCCACCGCTGACTTTACATGCATCGATGTATTCCATCTTTTTAAGACGCATAACATCCCCACGGATAAGTCTGGCTGTTGAAGCCCAACCTAAAAGACCGAGCGCTAAGTAAAGGTTAATTAAACCTGGTCCTAAAACGAACATGATTGCCATCGCAAATAATAAGAATGGAAAAGATGAAAATACTTGAATTAAAAATGAAATAACAGAATCTACTTTTCCACCAAAATATCCAGCACAAACACCCATCGTATACCCAATAACTGTCGCAATAATTTGTGAAATGATACCAACACTTAAAGAAACACGGCATCCATAAATAATTCTTGAGAAAATATCTCTTCCTAAATCATCTGTACCAAACCAATGTTGTCCGCAAGGTTTCATTAAACGATCTGTAAGAACTTGTTTGTTTGGATCATAAGGAGCAATCAATGGTGCAAATAAAGCAATTAAGCATAAAAGAATAACGATGAACAAACATACCATTGCTACTTTATTTTTCTTGAAAATGTTCCAACTGATTGACCAATAACTTTGATATGTTTGATCTTTTTTCTTTTTAAACATTTTATGATGACTCCTTTCCTAAACGAATTCTTGGGTCGACTACTGTATAAAGTAAATCAACTACTAAATACATAATGACACAAATAACTGCAATATACATCACGCCACCTTGGACGATTGGTAAATCACGTGTATTAATACTATCTACTAACATTTTTCCAATTCCCGGAATTGAAAATACAGATTCTACTAAGACAGATCCTGTTAAGATGTTTCCTAAATCAGATCCTGCAATTGTAATAATTGGAATTAACGCATTACGTAAAGCATGTTTAATTGTAACAACCCAACCTTTTAAGCCTTTAGCTTCAGCTGTACGGATGTAATCTTGTGATAAAACATCTAACATACTTGTTCTTGTAATACGAGCAATACTTGCTGCATATCTTGTACCTAAGGCAATACCTGGTAAGATAAATGATTTAAAACTATCAATACCTGATAAAGGTAATAAATTAAATTTCAAACAGATAACAATTTGTAAGATGATAGCAATCCAGAATGCGGGAGCTGAAATACCAAATACAGAAATTGTCATTAAAGCTGAATCAACCCACTTACCATGATTAACGGCAGCCACAACACCTACTACTATTCCTAAAACAACAGCTAATATATAAGCAATACCAGCAAGCTTAGCCGTTACTAAAAATGAACTTGTTAAAATATCAATTACTGGTTTATTTTGGAAATATGATGTTCCAAAGTTTCCTTGAAGCATATTTCCTAACCAGCTGAAATATTGAATATAAATTGGTTGGTCTAATCCCATTTCATGTGTAACACGTGCAATCGTTGCTTGATCAGCGAACTCACCTAACATGATTTCAACTGGATTACCAGGCACAATGTTTAACACAAAGAATGTGATTAACGAAATACAAAAAACGACACCAATAGCTTGTAATACACGTTTTAGTAAATACTTCGTCATATTTTTCCTCCTTTTTCCTACAATAAATATATGGAATGCATTGCTGCATTCCATATATGATTAACACTTATTTAATTTCATTTACTATTTTTTAGATAAATCAATATCAATGTTATATAAATGATAAATTAAGTTTCCTAATTTAGCATTTTTTACATATGGTTTAGCAACAAATTGTAACTTACCATAATATAATGGAATTGTTCCATAATCATCACGAGATAAGATATAATCTGCTTTTTTGTATAATTCAACACGTTTATCAGAATCATTTGATTCTCGAGCTTCTTTCATTAATGAATCGAATTCAGGATTATTGTAGAATACACCTTTTCCTACAGCGTTTTCTGAATAGTAATAAGTATACATTTGGTTATCAGCATCTGCATATAATGGGAACCAACCAAGAACTGTAGCTTGTAATTCACCAGCAGCTCTAGCTGAAGACCAAATACCTGCATCAATTGTTTCTACATTCATAGTAATTCCAGCTTCTTTTAAGTAAGCTTGTAATGCAGTAGCGATTTTTTCTTCTTTTTGTCTAACTTTGCAAGTAAATGTAGGGTTTGAAATACCTGCATCAGCTAAAACTTGTTTAGCTTTTTTAACGTTATGTTCATAAGTTTTTAATTTGTCATCATGACCTGGAACACTTGGATTTAAGAATGATGAAGCTGGTTCAGCAGCACCATTTAATACAGTACTACATAATTCTTTACGGTTAATAGCTAATGAGATTGCTTCTCTAACTGCTTTATTACTTAATACTGGATCATTATCTTTAATTGATAAGAAATATGTACCTAATGGAGTTACTTGAGTAATTTCATCTTTTAAATCACTATCTTTATATTGATCTAATAATGAAGTATCTAAGTCACACATATCAATGTTACCTTGTTCATATTCCATCATTTTTGTACTTGCATCATCAATATAAACAATTTCTAAACGATCTAAGTTAGCTTTTTTACCATGATATTTTTTATTTGGTACCATTACAACTTTAGTTTGTTCATCATTTTCTTTAATTACATAAGGACCAGTACCAATTAAGTTAGTTCCTTTACCCCAGTTTTCACCAGCAGCAGCACATGCATCTGAAGGATAAATTGAAGCATAGTCCATACCTAAGTTAGCAACAAATGGCGCAAATTTGTAATCAATATGTAATTTAAAAGTGTAATCATCAACTGTTTCAAAACCACTTAATTCAGTAGCTTTACCATCTAACATATCTTGAGCACCAGTAATCATGTTGTACATATATGTATTTGTACATCCTGTTGCTGGTGTAAACATTCTTTCGAATGTATATTTAACATCTTCAGTAGTTAAATCAGAACCATCTGAGAATTTAACACCTTTTTTAAGTGTAATTGTATAAGTTAATCCATCATCAGATACCTCTGGCATATCTTTAGCAAGAACACATTCTTCTTTATTATCATCATTCCAACGATATAATCCCTCTAATACGTTGTCAGCAACAGAAGAAGCCCCTGAAGTAGTGTTAGTTTGCATATCTAAACCAACTTTTGGATTAGATTGACCAAAGCGAAATACTTTTTCGCCACTTTCTGTACTTTTGCTTGAGCTACTTGAACCACCACATCCAGCTAAGGATACAGCCATTGCAGCAACAGCAAGAACAGATAAAGATTTCTTTAATAAGTTCATTTCCCTTTCCTCCTAGTTTTAACAATTCCCTACTTAAACTTTCTTAAAGTACCTTTGTATTATATCAAAGGGGTTTCTTGATTTCAACAGAATATTGCATTTTTGTATACAATTGAAAACAATTATCTAATTTCATACCTTATTATTTTATGTTTTTTTGCAAAAAATGTTCTTGTTTATGCAAAAAAACAATATCCAATCCACATGGATATTGTTTTTCATTTTAAAGCATACTTGTCATTCCACCATCAATAACAAGTAATTGTCCTGTTGTATAAGTACAAGCGTCACTTGCAAAATAGATAAGTGCTCCGTTCATTTCACCTTCACGACCAAATCTCTTAAGAGCTACTCTGTTTTTTAAAACAAGAGAACCTGGTGCATCTAAAGCATCATGTGTCATTTCTGTATCATAGACACCTGGTGCAATCGCATTAACAAGAATACCATAAGGTGCTAGATCTCCTGCCATGGCTTTTGTAAGGTTAACAACCCCACCTTTAGCCGCAAAATAACTTACTTGAGCAGGTCCAGCTTGAATACCACCAACCGATGAAATATTAATAATTCTTCCATATTTTTGTTTCATCATAATAGTTGAAACTTCTCTTGCCATGAGGAAAACACCTTTTAAATCTGTATCTAAAACTTTATCCCATTGGGCTGTTGTATGATCATGAAGACCACTTGAGTATTCAACAACACCTGCATTATTGACAAGAATATCAATTTTTCCAAAATGATCGACGACAGTTTTAATCGCATTTTTAATACTTTCTTCATCTGTAACATCACATGAAACAGGTAAACAATCATGTCCATTTTGTTTTAATTCTTTAGAAAATTCTTCTAATCTTTCTTTTCTACGTGCAAGGATAGCGACATCGCATCCTTGTTCACTTAATGCTCTTGCAAATTGTTGTCCAAGCCCACTTGAAGCTCCTGTAACAACCGCTACTTTTCCAGTTAAATCAAATGTTATCATGATTATATCTCCTATTCCATCACACGAATTGCATGATATCCTTCATGAATTGCAGTTAAAATTTTTCTTGGTGCAACAGCATCTCCAATAACAGCAACTTCATCATATTTTTCATCTAATAAATCTTCTAATTGATTATTAGGTCTAAATCCAACAGCATTTAAAACAGTATCACATTCAAGCGTCATTGTTTTTCCATCTCTTTCAAATGTAACACTTGTTGGTGTAATATTTGTTACTTTAGCATTTGCTTCAACTTTAACGCCACGATCTTTAACCATTTTTCTTAAATGTTGATCATTATTTAAGCAATGGTTCGCTGTAAATAAGATGTCTGGACACATTTCTACTAATGTGACATCTCCATCTTTTCCAGCAATATCACAAGCAGCTTCTGTTCCAGCAAGTCCAGCACCGATAACAACGACTTTTTTACCAACTGTTGCTTGATGTGTTAAATAATCACTTGCAAGAACTGTTGTATCAATACCTGGAATTGGAGGCATTGCTGGTGTAGATCCTGCAGCTAGGATAACTTTATCATAATCACCTTCAAGATTATCTTTAGTAATAGGTGAATTTAAATGAATATTCACATCTAGTTTTTTACATTGTGTTTCTAAGTATTTAATTAATTTTAAAACATCAGCTTTAAAATCAGGTCCACCTGCTGGCCATAAAGTACCACCTAATTTATCTTCTTTTTCATATAAATCAACATCAAAACCACGACGTTTTGCAGTAATAGCAGCCATCATACCAGCTGGACCTCCACCAATAACTAATACATTACGTTTTTGACCATTTGGAAGTGGTAAAGCATAAGCTTTTTCTGCATAACATAATGGGTTTACTGCACAATAGTAGTGTTTTCCACTAAATCCAGCAAGTAAACATTCATTACATCCAACACATGGAGCGATATCTTCTTCATGATGTGCTTTAACTTTTTTAGGCCAATATGGATCAGCTAACATTTGATGTGCAAGTCCTACATAATCTAAGATTCCATCTTCAACAGCTTTTTTAGCTACTTCAGGATCTTTTAAGTTACCATCTCCTAAAACAGGTACACTTACAATATCTTTAATTGCTTTTTGAACATCTAATTTATATCCTTCTTTACTATAAACAGTAGTGATTGCTTGGAACCATTCTTCATAACATCCAGTATCAACATGTAAAGCATCAACCCCTGCTTCTTCTAAGATTTTAGCCATTTCAATACCTTCATCAATGGTTCTAAAGCCTTCTACTCTTTGATGTGGTGTAAATTTAACAAGCACTGGCATTGTATCTGGAACATTCTTTTTAATTGCTTCAATACATTCCAATGTAAAACGCATACGATTTTCAAGTGTTCCACCATATTCATCTGTTCTATTATTCCATTGAACAGAATGGAATTGATCTAATAAATATCCTCCATACGCATGTAATTCAACGCAGTCCGCACCAGCATTTACAGCAAGTGAAGCACTGTACCCTACTTTTTCTACTAAATAATGAATATCTTCTTTTGAAAAAGGTTTACAAATTAAATCTGGGAACCAGAATGCACCTACACTACCCGCACTATAAGGTGGTGTAAAAGGATCAGTAAATTGTTGACGTCCTAAACCTGGTGATAATTGTACACAGACTTTTGCTCCATAAGCATGACATCTTTCAATTAACATATTTAGTCTTTCTACATGATGGAAATCAGAAAGTTCTGTACATGGTCTTGGTTCATATTTTGTCGAAACAACGTTAGCACCTGTAATAATTAAACCAGCACCACCTTTTGCTCTTTCTTCAAAATAATCAATACCTTCATTACAGTAAGCTCCATCAGCTTCTCCTGTCGTTCCCATAGGTGACATGAAAATTCTGTTTTTTAATTTCATTTTTCCTATGTATGTCTTATCAAATAAACTCTTAGCCATTTCTTTTCCCTCCTCATACCATAGTAAA
>OHAC01002263.1_pt1 | contig 15642 bp, 16 predicted proteins | sample 1577051 | NCBI WGS metagenome assembly OHAC01 (sample SAMEA3541499, study PRJEB24748) | human gut metagenome | biome: human gut; feature: human-associated habitat; material: faeces | place: China | collected 2012 | reverse complement strand
AATTTTTATCATGCGTTTCTATGAATTTTTGTGCAATTCCTTAGAATTTACCTGCCTTAGCAGCTTCTTCAATGTAAGCTTAAAAGTACGGTTCTATGCGATTTGTTTGATGTATTTATAGTAATAATGTAGAAATAGTTTGATTCCTACAGCGTTTATTTTGGGGTTTCGGGTTTGTTTTATCATCAATAATCATTCTATATCTTCATGATAAACTATCCGATATTATCAGTCAATAAAGACTTTACCCTGTGATACCATCAGCAATCGCTTTTGCGATCTGTTTATAACCAACCTTCTTGTAAAGATCATAGTCATCTTTATCATCAACAAAACATACTTCAATTAGAATCGCTTTGTTGATCGTATGATTAAGATAATATAAACCACCTGTTGTTTTGATACCACGGTTTGTAAATCCAAGTTTCTTCATATTACTTAAGATTCTATTACCTGCAGTCTTTTTGATACCTTCTTCTTTTGTACACCAGATTTCTGTACCTGCTATCTTTTTATCTCCTTTTCGGTCGTTTCTGCCACTGTTCAAATGGATTGATACATCGAGTGCTGCTTTTCTTTTGTTACATTTTGCACAGATCTTTTTCAGAACATCGTTTTGACTAGTTCCGTTGCTGACCGTGCAGTTATATGCTTTGTGCCCTTTTTTCTTTAATAACCTTACAACCTCTTTGCAGATTTTTCTATCTTCTCTGCTCTCGTCCAATAAGTCACTTGCTCCACACGCGATCTTGCCACTTGGATTATGCCCGCCATGAATATTGTATATTGCCATGTTAGTTACCTCCTATTTTCTTCTATAATATTTGTTATATCTGTTTCGTGTTCTGGTAGTTCTTCTGTCATGTCTTCTAAAAACTTCTGGATAAAATTCTTTATTCTTGTTGGTACTGGTAATCCGCATAGAGTCATGTTCTTTAAGATGCTGACTGCTTCATATAAAATAAATAACAGGCAGAAAAATTCACAGATTCCTAACTTTTCGATTCCCAGCAACTGTATATATTTTTCAGGAACGAAACTTAACATGTTAATATGCATGATCACATCAATTGACATCAGTAAGCACACAGAGAACAACATTGCTGCTTTTCTGATTGCCCCATCAATTCCTACACATGAATTAAACTTATGCTCTTTGATTGCTCGCAGTGCTCCAAGGATGGAATCTAAAGATACACAGATCAGGAGTGCTCGAAAGAGCATGTTGCTACCTAGTAATAATATAATTTCTTTCATCATTTTGTTTTTCCTTTCTTATCTGGTTTTTTGCATAAAAATAAGACCTTTATTGGTCTTGCTCTGATTCTCATATTTGCTTGTCTCCTTTCTTGACTTTATTGTAAAATATTGTTATAATTTTTAAGAAAGCTTCCCCTTGAAGCTTTTTTTCATACTTTTCAGTGTATAGCCCTATATACTGAATTTTTTCTTCAAAAAAGACGTTCTTTTGAACGCCTCTTTTGCTTTATATATCCGCCAACTCATAATCTAATAATTTATATAAAGTAGTTTCAATTGACTCATTGTTATACGGTATGCCATTTTTCTCAAATTTTAATGTGATCATTGACATATTCATTATATTAATAGAAAAATAATAATATCTGTCGTTCTTATAGTTTTCTACACTATGAGCTCTTGATTTCTCTGCAATCTGCTTAATCACATCTAATGCGAATGAATCAAAATACAGAAAAGCACCTTTTACACCAAATTTTGATCCTGATTCCTCTATGATATTAGCTTTGGAAAATGCCGTATTCATTTGAAATTCTTTAGGAAAGTATATACTAATCTCTCTTCCATGAGACAAAAAATTATTTTCTGTGTATTCATATCTTTGACCATATGTAAAAACACCTCTTATTCCATAACTATCTTCAATTTTATCTTTTTCATTAATCTCATTAAATCCCTTTACAAATTGAATTAAAAAATTAACTATTTTTGTTACATCATGAGCTGGATCACTTTCAACATCAAAAGTCTTAATAACTCCATCATTTAATAATAATGTTTTTCCTAATGTAAATGGATTCTGCAATAAATCCTTTACCTTTTTTATTCGTTCAAAATTCTCATAACATGATTTATCATGCAGATTCCATTTTGCATCTTTAAAAATTTTACCATATCCAAGCAAATCACACCATGCACAAAAACAATCTATTACTTTAGGCTCTTCCATTAATCATACCTTCCCTTTCACCTATTAATAAAACTAGAAATTTCTCTATATAAGTATTATACCCTAAATGTATAACTTATTCTATTTTTCTCTTATTTTTTCTTGCTGATTAAAGAGTTACATCATTTACAATAATCGTATATCCCTTGCTCTTCAATGTTTCTACTGCTTTATTTGATGCAGATGTACGATTCCCATATACTTGTATAGTTTTATTCCAAATATTGCCACTATTTGTATATCCAATTTTACATTTAGCCTGATTGATTAACATTTTGTCAACGTCATCACCTAATTTTACTTTTTCCATTGCTATAATATTTGCATCTTCTTTTCTTTCTGTTTCCCATGAAAATAATCCTTCGCCGCCAAAATTAGAAAAGAAATATAATTGATCTGAAAGACATGACAGATCACCATGCACATTTATATACTTAAGTTTAATGTCTTTTAATTTCGTTAACCCGGATAAACTTTCAACGTTGCCCGTGATATCCCCACCAGATATAGTTATCGTTGTCAATCCGCTTAATTGAGCAAGATCTTTTAAATCACCATATGTCCTTGTATTTTCAAGGTATAACCCTTCTAATTTTTTAAAAGTAGAAAGGTGTTTGATAGGTCCTGCAATATTTGAGTTGTTTAAAGATAGATATTTCAGTTCCTGCATCCATGAAATGTCTATCAGACTAGAGCAGATTGCTTCACTGTTAACATATAAATATGTCAGTTCATGCTTGTTGGAAATTATTACCTCACAATCTGAATCTGATATATAGATTGTCTTTATTTCAGTCGTTGTCGGTCCGTCCAATGTTGTTCCCTGATTTTCAATCATATTTTGATCTGTAAAATATCCATCGCCTCGGATTTTTAATTTTACCTGATTTTTTGATGAGAATACCATTTTATGCTTATCTGCATTATTATTTCCTATTTTTTTAAACTTAATAGCAATTTCCCCAAGTTTTAATAGATTGTCATTTGTTGCACTTTCCTTTAATTTTGTTACAAGACACTGCATGTTTATCATCCTTTCATTTATTATAATTATATACTTTGTCCATGTTATTGATCTCTTCATCAATCCACTTTGCGACTCGATAAATGTTATCTCTGTATCTGATCACTTTCAGTGGTTTGACCCCGGTACAAGATTGTACGCACTTATACTGATAGACTGCAGATGATACACCATAATAACAGGTGTCTCCTACTGCATATTGCTTGCCAGAATCGTAATCGCTTGTACCAGTAACAGGCTGTCCCTGTGCATCTTTTTGTAATTCCCAATAGTCTGTATCTACAGCAGAATCTCCATTGCACGGTGTGTTTGTCCATTTGGCATATTCTTTTTTATAGTTCTCTTGTCCGATTCTTTTTGTCCAGGAATCCAAGATACTAATGATATGCGTCGTATCAATGATTTTTGCATCTCGAAGCTCTTTATACCTTGCTTCCAGTGCATCTTTATAAAATGTCTCTATGTAATATGGTGGCAGAGATCTGGTTGTGCTGATATGTCCTTTTAAAGGCTCCGTGATCTGATTCCCTTGAAAATGACCACCAAAAGACATATCAACATCATACAGATTTACATACCATTTCACCCCATTATAGGTTGTCCATTGCCAGTTTTTTGCGAATCCATCAGAATTTTTTACAACATCGGATAAGATCAGATAGTCAATCTGGTTCTCTACATCAAAGTATTTTTCAAACAATGACTTGATCTTTTGCTTGTCTTCCTCAGTTTTACTTGCTGTATATGTATCAAGTGCTGCCCTGATCTCTACCATAGCCTGACTGAATGCAGTTATATATGATTTTATTTTTGCAGTCATTTTCTTTGCCTTAAAGATCTTCGCTGTATCGCTGTCCAGTTCATAAAAAGCTGATGTATCATCGATCAGTTCATTTAAGTTCGTGTCTCCATCGTATTTTGTGCCATCCATGCAATAAAGTCCTTTTGGATTTCTTACTTCGAACTGTGTCCAGTCGATTGTTCCGCTTAGTAACGTCTGAGTACCAATCGTACCGTCAAGATGGATATGCTCCGCTACGTCTTTTGTCTGATGCATGTTATCTCTGTGCTTTTTCAGCTGCCAGGAAAAGATACCGTAGAACTCTCCGTTAAGGTATGCGATAATCGGAAAGCCATCTGGAAAACATCTTGCTCCGTTGTCGATCTGCATGGACAGATCATTTAGATCTCCGATGCCTTTTGTTGTAGATCCAATATCGTCCATGTCGATTAACGCCTTTTTCCAAGGTCGATCGTTCATGATCCCTCGTGTTTTTAAAATTTCATTGTTAAGCTTATAAGAGGTTACTGCTACACCTCGGAAGAAATCTGTATAATATGCTTTGCAGTGATAGCTGTCCTGTGGCACCCAGTCTCCAATTCGTAAAGAGAATGTATCATCCCCAATCCAGTCATCGTTGCATAGATCAATAGCAAAGTTCTTTTTTACAAATCCAAGAGAGCTGTTTCCCTGTGCATTCAGGATTACCTTTTTCTTAAAATAATTCCCTTGCATATCCCAGAACTCCAGATAAGCTTTTAAGTTTGCAGATTTGGATGTTGGCATTGCTGTGATATTTGTAATATTAACCATTGCACAACGTGGTTCTGGAATCTCCAACGACGCTGTATCTGTCCAATCCATACATGATTTTTTCAGGAAACCTCTGCTGATCAGGTCCTTTTCAAGTTCTGTCAGGTCTTCGACTTTTAATGATCCTTCGATCTTAAGATCTCCACCAACCATAAGATTCCCATTTATTTTCTTGTTACCTTCCAGATCTGTAGACTCAATTACTTTTCCGTCTGCATCAAGTGTAACATTCAAGAACTCTGGATTGTCCTCCGTATAACCTAATTCTTTTATCGCTACACTAATCACTTCTTTCAGATCACAGAGTTTTTTGTCCACATCATGATTTAATGTATCAATTTCTTCTCTGATCTGCTCTGGAATCCTAACACCATACTCAACTGTTCCATCACTTTTAATCCCCCACAAAAAATTCCCATTTGCATCTGTTATAGCTCTCAAATATTCTGGATTGTCCTCCGTGTAACCTAATTCTTTTATCGCTACACTAAGTTCATTTCCAATTACTTCTTTTAAATTTGAAAATCTTTCTTCTAACTCTTTGTTTATACTCTCAATTTCTTCTTGAATTTGTTCAGGAATCCCAGCTCCATATACAATCATGCCGTCTTTACGAACTCCTAGTAGAAATTTCCCATCTGTATCTACAATTACCTGTAAATATTCAGGATTCTCTTCTATATTCGTTGCTAAAGATTCCTTTAGTGAACCAATCTGCTGCCTAACTGCTTCTCCTGCATTATCGTACACCGTACCATCTTCTCCGGTGCGGATATCTTGTAATTCAGCATCTCCTGTAGTTGATCCGCTAGGAAGCTTTGCAAGATTAGAAATTCTTGCATCTTGCTTAGCCATCGCTTGTTTCAAGTTTGTCGTCTTATCCCATGCTACCTGATCAGCTGTCGTTGCCGGAAAAATCTGTTCACCTGCTTTGTTTTTTAGTATTCCATTCTTTCCCATTATCGTTCTCCCTCCTAGTTATATCCAATCTGATAACAGTAGTAATAGCAAGTATTATGCGTCGAATTTGTTGGATGGGTTTGAGCAAAAAGTTGATTTCCATTATTCACGAGACTATAAGACGTATCACTGTCACTATCCATCGGCATTATGTTGATTTTATCATTGCCGTCCACAAGACCATTTGCAATAATACATCCTGTTCTATCGTCCCCATAATTTGCTCCAGCAACTGCCCACAGTAGAACAGTGTTAAAGGCCTTGTCAAAATACACTCCATTTTCGCCACTTTTTTTCTGATAATTAACATGTAATACTTTACTTGCTAACTGGTCCCAGGTCATATCTGCCGTTGCTCCATTGCCAATAGCGGTGGCAAGTTTACTTTTTCCGTTACTGGCATTTTGAAAAACCTCTTGGATTTTCCCATTGATCTTTTCGCTACTCCATGTAGACGCTACTGATATCTCAGTATCATCAATCGTGTATACTGGAAGATCTGCTGACTCCCCTTCTTCTACAGTCATATATGGCGTATTATCCAAGTGCTCTTGAAACTTTTGATTTTGTGAACGGGCAATTTCATCTTTATACTGATATTCATTTCCTTCTGAATCCACAAATCCTTTTACTGTTTTCTTCATTTTTAACCTCCTATTTTCGAGACATTATAAGTATTTCATCTTCAACACTAAATTTCATCTCATCTACATCAATTTCTACCAATTCGCTATCCTTCACTGTGTGCCCTACTTCTGGAAATTGTTTTTCAAAAACAGGAAGTGCTGCCCATCTGGTATTGAATTTACAGTTATCTTTTTCCAAAAATATTGAAAACTCTGTTATTCCACGATAGCTGCAAGCATCGTTACCGATTACCCAATAAAAATTAATTTTTTCATCGTTGAAAACAATATTAGGTGGATCATATTCACCTTCCATATATCTTAATCTTCCTCGTTCAATATTTTTATATCTTATCTGTATTTCATACTCAGACAGATCTAACCCTTTATATCTCCGTGGCATTTCAAATTCTAATGTATTTACATCCTTATCACCTACCACTCCAAGCAATCTAGTGTCAGAAGGTATATTTATTGTCCTTAAATCATTATCAATCGTTATCATATTTCAGTTCTCCCTACATTTTATAGCTTTCATCTGGCAGAAAATTTGACGTGCTATAGGATAATGAAGTTGTCTTCCCAGAAGATATATTTACACTTGCAGCTCCATTTATTGCGATTGATATTCCATTTTCATCGCTAATTTCGTTATCCGGATAAAAACCTTCCGGCAATTTTAGCTCGAAGCCTGATAGGTCATTTTTAGCGGTCACCCTGATATTACAAATGTTCATTTGGCGAAATATTGACATTGTACAGTTCTTATCTGCAAAAACCCATTTATACACTTGCTTTTCTTCTGAGATTTTTCCTTTTATCATATTCCAGACTTCTTTTAAAGCTTCTTCTCCCATTAATGCCATATCATATTTCTCCTTTACATTACACGCATATACTTCTGACGTCATCCGCAGACATCTCTTGAACCCTGCTTCCAATAACCGTCGTAATAATCTGTGTGATATTTTGTCTCGTCTGATCTGAAATTCCATTACTCTTGATTAAGTACTTACCCAGAGTCAATTTCTTTGTTTTGTCTACTACAGAGGTTTCTATCTTTAAAACTCTTGATGATAAAAATAATGCAGCACTTTCATCTACCATATTAATCGTGTCTCCAAGTGATATGCTTTTTGTCGTATTTGATATATCACATTCATAATTTATTGCGATATCACAAATTGCTTTTAATTCTTTCAGCGTTCCTTCGAACAATGTCTTCTGATCAACTGTATCGAGATTGTATATTTTCGTTATATGCCTTTTTGTCCCATCGATACACCTTCCCCATTTTTCAAGAGCGTTTCTGGATTGTAAACAGTATCCTTTATCCGGTATTCCGTCCCCGTTTCTATCATCAAATTCTTGTTGTGCAATGACAAAATCGCCATCATCATATGCATACCCTTCTAACGTTATTGCTACTCCGGACGTATCTGCAGCTCCATATGCGTATAACGATGTTGCCAAATTCTGTATTGATTTTGAAACAGTTATTTTGTCAAAATCGATATATTTTCTCAGTATTACACCCTTGCTTTCACCTCTTTTTTTGTATATATCAATGTATTTGTGAGATACCGTTTTTTCATCGCTGCTCAAATCGAAGCGATAATCAATTTCGATAGCAAATAAATCAGCAATGTCTTTTAACCGTTCTGATCTTGTCTGCTCTGAAAATTCGCAAAGTTTCTGGGTACTATCACTCCGATTGATTCCTATCTCATATCCACTTCCTATAATTGTATTTGATATTGCTTGCGTTGCTGTCCAGGACTTGGCTTCTTCTGTTTTTAATGCAACTTCATTTAATAATTCCATTCCAACATCTTCGCAATAGATATGCCAAGTCATAGAGTCGTCATCTTTCTCAGAATCTATGATCTGGAACATTATATCTTCATCATTTTCTGTCTTCCGCAAAATATAATTCCCCGGTGTTGTGCAAATCTCAATATTCCTCTGATCCGATGCTGTATATGATACATCGCATTCAAAAGATGTTGCCATTGTTTCAATATCTTCTGTTTTCTTATCATTTGATATAACACTTCCTTTCGGCAGCTTAGTTGAAGTTTTCCCTATAATGTTTAATTCACGATTTGCAAAATACAATATCATAACCACACCTCCCTCACTAATAATTGGGCTTCTGGAATCCCACTCCAATCTGACGTCAATACTCCGATCGTATTCTCTCCAGGGGATAAATAAAAACTCTCCCATGTATTCCCTAGTGCTCCAAGTGTTTCTGATTCCCTATTATTCACAAAAATTTTTGCGTCTTCACATTGTGCCGTAATAATATCTCCAGTTTGAAATGTATTTCCAGACCCTTGTTGTTCTGATACATTTCCGATCTGTATGATTGTTTGCGCATCATTTTTATATGCTGCAACATATCCAGCATTACTTTTCATTTTCCATTGTATTTTGGGGAAACACTCTTGTGTCCCTTCATAATAGATCTCTGTTTTTTTAGATAAACTATATGCTTTTTCCTTTATCGAATATTTGAATGGGTCAGCACATGTAAATTCTAATTCTCCAGTAATACATAATCTTCCAGGATCTACATCTCCAATCGAAGTGAGTGTTCCAGTGAAATATTTATCTGGTTCATCTGCAAATACAATCCTTGCAGAATCCACATTTAAAATCTGAGCCATCTTATTATAAGCCAGGCGGAAATCAAAAGCGGTAGGACTCATCAGCTGATATCCTACCGTAATCACTCTTTCTGTGAATCGTCTTCCCTTAACCTCTTTACCGTGTCTTCTGGTTCGGTCAAAAAATTCTAATTCAGGAGCAAGAGATTCCCTTCCACTAACATATAGTGTCCTATACCCCAGAATCTCATTTTCAAGAAATTTTCCATTGAAATTCATTGCTTCAGAAGGCAATGCAATCTCATCTTGTGAATCATAGATATCTATAAATTTGTATTGCATATGCGCCTCCTGTTACAATCTTCCTAATTTTCTGTTCTGTCTTGTCTGCCGTTTGCTTAGCTCTGCTTCTGTGTATGGAGCTGTTACTCTTGCAACCTCTTTGCCATCGAGATCAACTGGAACAACAATCGTATACTCTGCTTGTGCATAGTAGTCATAATCACTACTAAGACTACCGCCAACATCTCCTGCAATCGCAAGATTATCAAAGTTTGGAATTGTTATAATATTGTTCATCGTTTTATCCAGTGTATTACTCATAGAAGAAATTCCATTGACAAATCCTTTTACAACAAAAACACCTAGGGCTTTCATGACACGGGATGGTGAGTGGATTTTTAGTTTTCCTTTCACTGCCCTTGTGAGGATATTAGCCAAATCTTTTGCCGCCTTATTTAAGGCTTTCTTGTTAGATTTAGATGTTAGCCCCTTCACAAAACCTGCAGTTGCTTCTTTTGCAATTGTATTCATTTTTGTTTTCAGCTTATTCAATTCGCTCGTAACTGCGCTATTATAATCTTTATCAATCTGATCAATATAAGGCTTATAATATGCTTCTGCACTAGAATTAGCTGTATTCATAAAAGCTGTATAATCTTTTCCATATTGTGTTAACCACGCATCACTTTTCTTTAACAGTTCTGTTGTATATTTCAGACCCTGCGCAGTATCAAGATTCTGGATATCTTTCATGAGATCATACGGAAGCACCTTTTTAAGTCTCTCCATATTTTTTGCAAGCTGTTCGACCTGCTTTTTCTGTGCTTTAAAATCCACAATAGAAATAAACCCATAACTATCTGAGCTAAAAAGATCTCCATAATCAGCCAATTTACTCTTATAGCTATCCCGATCTGCGACAATCGCATCGTATTTCTCTTGATATTTCTTCCCAAGAGCTGTTAACGCCTTATCTGCTGCATTGATTGCTTTTTGTCCTTGGTTCTTTATAGTTTTGCTCATGTCAGATTTTAGAATCTTTCCAACCTTCGTATAAGCCTTCTTGAGTTTCGGATGCTGTTTCTTAAGTTTCTTGACACCTGCATTAATCTTATTATTTAAAGATTTTGTAATACTAGAGACCTTATTATCCATAGATGTCTTGTACTTATCAATTGCACCACTCGCAGCATCTTCATATTTACGAGATTTTGTAGCCTTCGTCATAGTCTCAATTGCTGTTTTTGCCAAGGTTTTACTTGCTGATTTCACGCTACAGATGCCGTTTCTAATACCAATTGCAAGCCCCGCAGCTATGTAGCGACCATCTTTTTTTGTCAACTTGGATGGTGAATGAATCTGAGCTTTTGCCCTGATTGCCTTTTCTGCTGCTAATACCATTCTTGATGCTGCAGCTTCGATCTGCCCTAGACAAGAACTCATTCCTGAAGCAAATCCCTGACTGATATAAGCACCTGCACTGTATGCTCCAGATCGTCCTGAACGTAATCTTGAATTTGTGCTAGATACAGCTTTTGAGGCAATGGCTGGTCCTTTGCTTAATCCACTTTGCATGGAAGAGGTGAACCCGCTTCCCATCTTCTTTCCAGATGATTTTGCAGCATTGGCCGTACTGGACATTGATTTTTTGATTCCAGATAGCGCTGATGTTGCTTTCGCTCCCATGGATCCAAAGCTTGAATTTACGGAAACAGATGCTACAGATAAAGTTTTCATACCATTTGCTGTCTGCTGTATATCGGAACCTTTCTTTGAAATTTTTCCAATGCCGATTGCTACTGCACCAAGACTTTTTGCTATAGATCCAATAGATAATCCAGAAATCATCTTGATTCCTTCAGCTGTACTCTTAAATCCTGTTCCTGCGTTTTTTGCAGAATCTCCAACTGACTTGATTACTTTCGCAATTCCGCTGAGTACGCTTGTAAGTCCACCGCTGATTGCATCTACAACGGTTTTAATTACATTCGCAAATGTCGTGAATCCTTTACTTGTTATGATCAATACTGTTCCAAGTATTAAAAGTCCGCCTCCTGCAGCTGTTGCTCCAACTCCAACCGCTAGTAATCCAGCTCCAAGTACAATACATCCAGCTCCAGCAACTGCTGCTCCTGCTCCAAATACAATCATGCTTGCTCCAAGTGATGCTATTGCCACAGCTCCTGCAGTTCCGTATTGTACTACTGTTGGAAGAACTCCTACAACAACTGCTAACGATGCTGCCGCTAATAATGCCCCCGCACCAACAAGTACAATTGCTGCACCAAATGCAATAAACCCAACGGCTCCCGCTGTCATTGCTGGTCCAACGGCTCCTGCAATCGCCATTAACGCTCCAACAGCTACAACCATTCCTGCCATACAGGCGATCGCTGGTGTACCTGCATTTGCAAGTGCAATACTTGCCGCCGCCATGATCGCTAGTCCGGCTGCAACTAATACGACTGCCGCGCCCATTGCTAAAAATGCAACTGATGTAGCAGATAGTTGTGCCGGTGCAACCGATACACTTTTTAACATTGCTGTCAGTCCAAGTCCGATCAATGCTAAAGCGCCAACCATACCAATCATAACTCCAATTGCTACGCCTCCGGAATTAGCAAGTGCAATAGCAGATCCAGCCATAATTCCAAAACCTGCAGCTATTGTCAGTACTCCAACTCCAAGCATCATGAACGCTTTTGCTGCTTGCATTGTTTGCCTATAACTTTCCATACTTGCTGATCCAACTGCTTTTTCTCCAACTGCAATACCAAATAGTTTTCCTGCAATTGCGGCAATCCCTTTTCCTGCTAATTTAGTAATTGCAGATCCAAATGTTTGTACCGCTGGTGCAACTGATTTTACAATTTTAAAACCTTTGTAAGCTACTAATAATTTTGGTAATTGCGTTATCAGCGATGCAATTGCATCTGAATGATCTTCACAAAATCCAGCAAAACTTTTTAACCCTCCGGTAATTTCACCAATTATGCTTTTAAATCCAGATACAGATTTTGCAGAGCCAAATGATCCATTCAATTCTCCCATGCTTTTTCCAATAGCACTTACTGCTGATCCGAACGCTTGTCCTATTTCTTTTGCATCCGTCTTGAAAACAGACCAGTATTTTCCTGTCTTTGTTGCAAAGTTACCAATCTTGCTTGCTATTTTATTGCCATCAACATCATCCAAAAGATTTGTTACATCACTTACTCCTTTAATTGCAATGCTGGATACTTTATCAAACGCTGGCTGTAATTTATTTGCTGCTGTCTCTGTTAATCCATCCATTGCCTGCCCGACAGTTTTATATTCTGTTGCAAGTTTTGTGAACTGTTTATTTGTTCCTGTCTTAGCAATCGCTGCAAAGAAATCTTCGGTTTTTACTTTACCATCCTGAACATCTTTGATTAGCTGCTGTGTGGATCTCCCCATCGTTTTTGCAACAGCCGCAATACCCGCAGGTGTCTGTTCAACCATCAGTTTGAAATCTTCCCATTGTATTTTAGGCTTGGCGGCCATCTGAGTTGCTTGCTGAGATAAAGTTTTCATTGCTTGCTGTGGATTTTCTGCCGCTGCGGCTAAACCACCAAATCCTTTTACAAGTTTTGTCGTGCTTTTTGTCCCTACCGCGTCTAATTGCGCATATGTAGAAGCCATATCTGAAGAACTATAAATTGTCTGTTCTGCAAATTTTTGTAGTTCTTTTCTAGTGCTTGCTATCTTTTTTTTTGAATGATCATTCATGCTCATATTGCCTTCGAAAGTTTTCCATGCAGCACTTGATTCGTTTAATCCACTTGTAATCTCCGAGAGTCGAGAAGTAACTACAGACACAGCCTTATTGCCAATTGCCATCATAGCTCCAAATCCGATGCCGCTTTTTAATTTTTGCCCGAGAGAGGTAACCGCTGCCCCAGCAGATTTCATCCCAGATGTAAATCCTTTATCTTCCGCAGATAACACTGCTTGTACGCTATATGATTCTGCCATCAGCTTTCCCTCCTTCTTAGCAATCTTTTCATCTTCTCAAAGCAATCTGGCTTATTTTTTCGTTTTGCTTGATCGATTGCGTCTTCATAGTCGTAGAATTTCTTAAATGTTGGATAAACTGATTTCTGCTTATTCTTCCCTGCTTTCTTTTTTGCTCGTACAGCAAAATTAAGAAATGCCTGCAGATGGTTTCGATAGTCTTTATCTACTTCTTTTAATCTTGCCGCTTCAGCCATGATCTCATATTGCGCGATTGTCAGCTGATCCACCTGATCAAATGATGTAAAACCAAAATACCGGAAGCAGTCAATTGCTATCTCCCGGTACTGTTTTTCGAAATCTTTTATTTCTCCTGTTTCTGTTCCTTGATCGCATCTTGAATCTCCTGTGTCGTTTTCTTGGTAACATTTGCACTCTCTAAGAAACCCAATACTGACTTAAACAGTTCATCAAGATCTGTTGTTTCATCTTCAATAAACTTATCTAATTCTTTCTTTTCTAATCTAGGTGAAAATCCTTTATTAGCAATCAAAAGAACATCCTCTAATGCTTCAATATCTCCATCGATCACTTCTGCAATCTTATATCGCATTCCAATCTCTTTTGTTTTCCCTTTAATGTCTTCTACTGGAACAGAGAGAGTTTTATTTAGCGCTCTCATAAATCCCATGCCAAAATTAAACTCGTAAGTTGACTGATTAATCTGTAATTCGTACATGTTATATCCTCCTAAGCTCCTGTTTTTGGTGTGTCTACGAATGCATATGCCTGTTCCTGCTGCTGTGTTGTCACAGTTACATCTCCGTCTGCACCTGTTCCGTTAATACCAAACGTTAAGGAAACTTCTACAAACTCATCTGCATTAGCTGTGTATTCAATCTCTGTTAAATATCCCTGAAAATACGTTCCTTTGAACTTGTTATTTCCTGCTTCCGCTGGCTCTGCTAAATTTGCTTCCCAGATTTCGATTAACGCGTCGTCATCCAGTGCCTTCTCTAATTTATTAATTAGCTCATCACCTTTCTTCAAAATCGATGTCGCTGTGATTTCCACTTCTGCAGCACCAGGTGTTCTGATAGAACCATCCTTTGTCGCAGTAGAATCAGCATCTTTCGATTTAGTACGGCCATTCTCTGTTGTGAATGCCAATGCTGTACCACTCTGTGTTGGTGCTTCTGATAAAATTCGGTACAGATAAACAATCTTTTTACCTTGTACCGCTTCATTTCCAAAAAGCTGTAAATCTAACATTGCTACCTCCTAATTAAATGTAAATTCTAATTCTAAAACCCCATGCATTAGGGGTTCTTTTGTTGTTGCGTCTGAGAGGACTCTTTGATTCACTCTTACAAGATCCCAACCAAAATTCTTTGTTTCTCCGATCTTGTAGCAGATATCTTTGATTTCTAGCAATATCTTCGATAGTGTTCCTCTCTGTCTTGGATTGTTATGCCAGACATGGATTACCTGACTAACTGCGCCAAAGACTGTTGTTTTATTTGCCTGATCATCCTGTGTGCTGTCAGCAAGATAAATAAAAGGATACGGAGTTCCATCTGGCGGTAAGAATGTATCATACACACCAATTCCCGTATCCTCATATTTTTCTTTTAATTTTAACAGCAGCACAGTAAATAGTTCCTGCTGTGGATCCATATTATTTCATTACCTTTTCTAAATCCTTTTTAAAAATCTGCTTCTGCTCACCTAGCGCCGGGCGCACATACGGTTGCGATTCCATAAAACGTGTTCCATATTCAACATATTCTGCATATTCTGTTGTCGGCGCTACAACCGCAGTTAAACCGCCATCTTTGATATTAAGACCAATGCTTCTCTTTAATGCCCCAGTATCTACAGGAGCATATCTCTGTGCTTTTTTCTGCAGATCAGCCCCATTCTTTTTGACTACTGTCTTTACTACGTTAAGATCCATGTTTTTTCTGAGCTTTGCATTTAACTGATCTAACCCATTTACCTTGATACCACTCATCACTGCACCTCCGATACAATAAATGTTTGCTTGGTCCTAAGTTTCCTTGAGTGATCAACTTTATAGATTTTGTTTCCAATTCTAACCCGATTAAACGGATGATCATAATGATTCTGTAGCTGAACCGTCAAACTTCCCTGTTTGATTGTTCCATAGATAAGCTGCATCATTTGCGTTGATGTATCCATGACTGCTGCCTGCTTAGCATCTTCACGTATAGAATCTTCTTTATAATCTCCTGTTTCCGGATCATACTCTCCTTGCGTCAGTTTCTGGAAATAAACCGTCGTATCATATCTCATAGAAACCTCAACTTTCCTCGTTTTGCATCTTTTTGCATTTCTAA